>Ga0315289_10000808_pt1 | contig 48187 bp, 60 predicted proteins | sample YL17G11_40_MG_FD_203452 | JGI IMG/M metagenome (GOLD analysis project Ga0315289, IMG submission 203452) | Sediment microbial communities from Yellowstone Lake, YNP, Wyoming, USA - YL17G11_40 | ecosystem: Environmental > Aquatic > Freshwater > Lake > Sediment | place: USA: Wyoming | collected... | reverse complement strand
TTTCTGGCATATTTGCTTGATAAAATTTATGTATTTAAAGATTTAGTTAATTTTATATATAATATTTTTTAAGTTAGCCTATGGAAACAATATCATTTGACGAGTGGCAGAAGCTTGACTTGAGAGTTGCAAGAATAAAAAATGTTGAAGAAATTGCTGGCGCGGACAAGCTTTACAAACTGACTATAGATGTTGGCGAGCTCGGCGAAAGAACAATCTGCGCTGGAATAAAACAGCATTACTCAAAAGATGAGCTTGTCGGAAAAGAGATTGTCATTGTTGCTAACTTAGAGCCAAGAAAGATGAAAGGCATTGAAAGCCAGGGAATGCTTCTTGCAGCCTGCAATGAAGAGCATACTGAGGTAATACTGCTTAAACCTAAAGAAGAAGTTGAAACTGGCTCAAAACTTCAATTTAAAATTGATGAAAAAACATCTAATAACTTGACAGAAGAAATAATAAACATTGACGAATTCAGCAAGTTTGACTTTAGAATTGGAAAAATTGAAAGTATTGGCAAAGGAAGCATTAAAATAAAATGTCTTGATAAGGTTTTTGAGACAAAACAAAAACTTGATATTAAAAAAGGGGATTTTATTGTAATTGTTGCAAATGCTGACAAGATAGTTATCCCAACAGTTAGTGGAAGTGTTATTGTTCCTGAAAAGGAAATAGAAGAGGGAAGCAAGATAAGCTAATAAGTAATCTTTTTAATATCCATTTCTTAAACTTATTATGTCAGAAATGTGGTTAAAACCGCACCCTTTAGGGTGCTGCATTTCTGAGCATCCAAAAGTCCCGAACAAACCTCAGCTTTTAAGCCGAGGTACACGCAAGGACTTTTTGATTATGGGGTTGTGGTCCAGCCTGGCTAAGATTCACGCCTAGGGCGAGTGACTTCATCGGACAAACAAAACATAATATTATCGATGGGGTCACGAGCAGCGTAATCGCGAGCTCCTAGAACGCGTGCGACCCCGGTTCAAATCCGGGCAGCCCCATTAATAACTTATTTAAACAAATATTTCTTGTTATAACCCAAGGGCCTATAAGTCAATGGATAGACTGCTCGGCTTCGGAATAAAAGACAACCTAACGGTTTTCTTTTATGAAGCTTTCCCTAGAGATAGCTTATAATATGAAGAAACCGGGTAATCGGGGTTCGAATCCTCGTAGGCCCATTAAGCAGAACCTAACGGTTCTTCCTTAGACTTCAGAAATCCGAGAAGGATTTCTGAGAGTGCTCAAAAACCAAAAAACATAAGAAGGTTTTTGACACCATCTCCCTTGAGATTGGCTCAAGGATGATAAAAGAAAAGAGGCTGAGATGAAAAGGGCGAAAGATTTAAATATATCATTATGGTGATAATAGTTATCATTAAAATGATAACTTTTAATTAAAATGAGTTTTCTTGAAATAATTAAAAAAAATCAGAACATGAGAAGGATTTTTGGTGAGCGGGAGCTTGTAATAATAGAAAAACAACTTTTAGGGGTAAGATTAAAGCCTTCTGAAAAGACAAGGCTTTCAAGAGATATAAGAAAGAAATTTGAAGCGATTAAGGACTTAATGCCTTTTGCTGCTATTTTTGGCTTGAAGCACGGATTGATAATCAAAGAAATTATTAATGATGCAAAAGAGGCAATCCTAGAAAGCAAGCATTTTCCTTTTATAAGAAGAATTGTATTATTTGGCTCTGCTGTTGAAAATCAGTTGACTATGGGTTCAGATATTGACATTGCTGTAGAATTCAATAAAATTAATTCTAATGAAGCTACTAAATTTAGAATAAATGCCATGGGAAAAGTTGATAAAAGAATAGATATTCATGTATATAATCTACTTCCAGAGAAAATAAAAAAAGAAATTGATGAAAAAGGAAAGGTGATTTATGAACAAAAGAATTAAAGACAAAGCTGAGGAATTGGAAAATTATTTATCTGAACTTGAAGAATTTACACCTTCCAGCTTTGAGGATTATATAAATGATGCCAAAACAAAGGCTGCTTGTGAAAGATATGCTGAAAAGATTATAGAAGCAATTGTAGATTTGGCTTTTTTGGCAATAAAAGAAAAGAAACTTAAGATGCCTGAAGATGACAAGCAGGCATTTTCAATTTTGGCAGATAATAAAATCATTTCAGTAGAATTAGCAAGCAAACTGAAAGATGCAAAAGGAATGAGAAATATTCTTGCACATGAATACGGCGAAGTAGACAATGAGATTATATTTGAGGCTATTAGCCAAGAGCTTATTAAAGATGCAAGAGAGTTTATTAAAGAAGTTGAAAAGGAACCAAGATGAAAATAAGAAAAGCAAAACTGGAGGATTTGGATGAAGTTGTTAAGCTTAGCTTAGAAGAGGAAAGACACTTTAAGAGGCAGGAAAAAGATGATATTTATGCCTTAAAAAACAAAAGGAGTCATGTTAAAATTGCCAAAACTAAAATCATTAAAAAAGAAAAAGTTGTTTTCGTTGCTGAGGACAATGGAAAACTTGTAGGGTATCTTTATGGAGGAATCTGGAGGACGCCTTCCTGCAAAATAACAAAAAGAGGGGTACTTGATGATATATTTATATTAACAAAATATAGAGATAAAGGAACAGGTACGAAGCTTGCTGAAGCTTTTTTTAATTGGCTTAAAGAACGAAAAATAAAACATATCGTACTCTATGTTTCAAAAATTAATGAAAAAGCCATAAAGCTTTATGAAAGAATTGGATTCAAAATAAATTATTTTGAAATGCTTAAAAAACTAAAATGAAAACCGAATATTGCTTAACAATAGGGTATTTTGGCTCTGAGTCTAGAGATAAAAATAGAACCTTTACTTATAAGAAAGAAGGAGAGCCAATAATTTCTTTAGAAAAAATTATCAAGTTCTTTAGGCTGGAAGACAAAAAAGCCAAAATAGAAGTTGATTTTAAACTGGTTTATCAGGGTTCTTCGGATGAAGACAAAAAAGAAGTTAAAGACATATGGAAAAATTTGGTTGAAAAGAAATGTAAATTAAAGGAATTGAAAGAAAAATTATTGAGATTATTAAAGCTCGGCGATTCTTTGTTGCCAATAGTATTTGATATTTATTATAGTAATCTTCATATTGAAGTTATTGACGGAGAACATACTATTAGCCTGATATGTGATAATTTAAAAAAACTTGAAGAGTTAAAAGAATTAATTGAAAAAGAATCAGAAGGCAGGACTTCACCTTATGGGCGAGTTGGCGTCCGAAAGGCGATTTTTGAAGAAAAAAAGTTAAAATGAAAATTGATAAAAAACTTTTCACAGGAATTGCAACACTTACCGGAACTGTAATCGGGGCAGGGTTTCTTGGAATCCCTTATGTTGTTGCCAAAAGCGGTTTTGTTTTTGGCTTGCTACACATGGTTGTTATTTCTTTGATTATGCTTGCTGTGAACTTGATGATTGGCGAAATTACTCTGGCGACAAGCGCCGTACATCAGCTTCCAGGATATGCTTCAAAATATCTCGGCAGAAAAACGAAGTTAATTATATTTTTGGCTTCGATATTTGGGCTTTATGCTGCATTGATTGCATATCTGATGGGAGAGGGCGAAAGCTTGAGCTTTATTTTTTCAGGGACAGCAAAATACAGCCTGCTGGCCGGTGTAATTTTTTGGCTTGCTGTTGCTTTTATTTCAATCAAGGGCATAAAAAGATTCAAGAAAATTGAGCCTCTTGCTGTTTTTGCTGTCTTTGTTGTTACAATTATTCTTGGAATTATCTCATTTAATAAAATAAATTTTTCAAACTTGGCTTATATTAACCCAAAAATGTTTTTTTATCCGTTCGGAGTTGTTTTATTCTCTTTTCTTGGAACTTCGTCTATTCCTGAAATGAGACGAGTTCTGGTAAAAAATGAGGGGCTGATGAAAAAGGCAATAATCATTGGAAGCTTAATTCCACTCGTGGTTTATGCTTTGTTTGTTATTGTTGTGCTCGGGCTGTATGGGCAGAATGTTTCTGAAATAGCCACAATCTCTTTGGGAAAGCTTGTAACTTTGCTTGGAATCTTTACAATGTTCACTGCTTTTCTTGCATTGAACCTTGCTTTGCAGGATACTTACAGGTTTGACTTTGAAATTTCAAGAAAAGCTGCATGGATTCTTTCAACTTTCTTGCCCCTGCTCGCATTTGTTTTGATTAAGATTTTTAATTTTGCGGGATTTATCAAGATTTTAAGCCTTGGCGGAACGATTTCAGGAGGAGCAATGGGAATTGCTATCTTGCTTATACATGAAAAACTTAAGTCATTGAAGTTAAGAAGAAAAATGGAAAGAAAGCCGGAGTTTAGATTTAATATATATCCTGCAATTAAAGTTTTAATTGCTATTTTGTTTATTGTGGGGATTGTTTATGAATTTTTGTAAAATCGCTTGTTGATTGGTATTTTTAACATGTCAAAAATGCTCTTTGTGTATGCTGTTTATGTCAGAAATGTGGTTATGTCAAAAACCTGCGGGCTAAAGCCTTTAGTGTGTTTGGGTTTTTGAGCACATTCAGAAATTTCATTTCTGATGAAACCGCACCCTTTAGGGTGCTGCATTTCTGAGCCAAAGAAAACCTCCAAGGTTTTCTGGGCCCGGAAACTGAAAGTTTTCTTGGCATCCAAAAGTTCCGAACAAACCTCGGCTTTTAAGCCGAGGTACACACAAGGACTTTTTGATTTTAATTCACAGAAAGCAAAGGCATTTTTGAGCCTTCAGAAATCTCTGATTTCTGATAGTGTTCAGAATCTAACGATTCTGACATGCTCAAGAACCCAAGCACGCCCCGTGCTCATCAAAAATACTCTGTATTTTTGAATGTGCTCAGAAATGCATGATATCTAACAGCATTTCTGACATTGGCACAGGGTTCTTGACAGAATTAATGCCCCAAAATTTAGGGTAAGAGCCATTAAAATTTAGGTTTTTACTCTAATAGCTTAACTAAAATTTCCTGGGTTGTGCGAAAGTCTGCCTTGCGCTTGCTGGCTTTCATTACCTCGCCAATCAGGAAGTTTAAAGCCTTGCCTTCTCCGAGTTTGTAGTCATTTACTGCCTTTTCATTCTGCTTTATGACTTTTTTGCAGATTTCTTCTATCTCGCTTTGGTCTGTTATTGCTTCAAACTCCTTAAGCTTTGCCTTGACTGAGAAGGATTTTGGAACAAAGGAATTAAGGATTTGCTTTGCTTTCAATTCTGTGATTTTGCCTGACTTGACTTCTTCAAGCAACCCGATAAAATGCTCGGGCTTTATTTCAACTTCGTCCAGAGTCTTTTTATTCCAGTTTAATACTCTTAAAAGCTCAATTGTAACCCATGGCAATGCAAACCTGGGGTCAATTTTTTCAGAGACTTTTTCATAAAATTCTACTATATCAAGATTTTTTGTGAGGACATCTGCTTCTTCTTTATTAAGCTTAAATTTTGTAATAAGCTTATCAAGTTTCTGCATCGGAGTTTCTGGCAATTTTTCTTTTAATGCTTTAACTTCTTTTTCTGTTATTTTTATGACTGGCAAGTCAGGGTCTGGAATGAAACGGTAGTCTTCTGCCTGCTCTTTTGTCCTCATCAAAACTGTCTTGCCTGTTTTCTCGTCAAAACGCCTTGTTTCTCTTTTCACTTCTTCTTTGCTTTGCCTTTCTGTCTCGGCTCTTATTGCGGCTTTTATGCTTTCGATACTTGTTATGTTTTTTATTTCTACTCTTTCGCCTGTTGTTGAGACATTGACATCTGCTTTTAATCCCGCATTTTTGTCTACTGCTTTAATATAACTTAAAGTGAGGATTAATTTTTTCAGCCATTCTTCAACTTCTTCTACAAAGTTAAAATCCGGCTCTGTAACAATTTCTACCAATGGCAGGCCGCTTCTGTTATAGTCGATGCAGCCCGATTCCGGATTCCAGGCAGCCGGGTCTTCTTCTAAATGTACTTCTCGGATTCTTATATTTTCAAATTCTCCTTTTTCTCCAACCGGAATAGAATAAGAGCCTGAGATGGTGTCTTGATAGCCTTTTGGCAAATCGGGCCAGTCATAATGTTTTCTTTGCCAGACAAGTTTCTTGCCTTTTTCTAAAGTATTAAGATTGCAGTTTAATAACAAAGCTATCTGAACTAATTTTTTTATTGCTTCTGCGTTTGGCAACATTGGCTTGCATCCGGGCATTCCCGAACAAGTTGGACACACGAAGGTATTTGGTTTTATATTTTGTTTTGCCGTATGCCTTGTAGCTTTACAACGACAAAAGAGTTTCTCCTTAGTAACCAAATACCCATGTATCTCAAGCCCGATTTTTACCATAACACTTAGAAAAGAAATATGTTTTTAATTGTTTTGTTGGCAAGATTTATAAATATCTTCGGTTAAGTATATGCATGGGATTGATAAAAGGGGTTTTGAAGTTTATACTTTCAAATCTATTTGTATTATTCTTGTTATTATTTGTATTGACTGCAGCCTTGCATAATTCTTTGAGCCCGGATTATTTTAAGGGGCAGGTTAAAAGTTTTTTGAAAGAACAGCCAGGGTTTTCTGAAAACATAGAAAAGACCTATAACTACTCGAGGCTTTATTTCTTTGTCATGAATCAAACAAAAGACGTAGAGCCTAAGGGTATGGATATGCCTTTTAAATTTATTATCACAAAGCAAGACGCAAATTTAAGCAAGGAAGAGTTCGAGGATGCTATTTTGGAAAAATTTGCAGATGAGATGTATACTTCAAAGCAAGATACTCCTATTGGCAAGATGTCTCTTGGCAAGATGTCTATAGCTAGCCTCGGCGAAAAGGCCGGCAGTTATAAAAGAATGTCAATGATATTAAGCATTTTATCCGGGCTGGCTTTGTTTGTCTTGTTTTCAGGAAGGTTTGTTTTAGTTGGAATAAACTTTATTGTTGTCGCAGTGTTTTATTTCCCCACTAAATTCCTTTTTTCGACACTTCAAAAGCAAGCTGCATCAAATGTGCCCGGTGAAGTTGCTGCAAGCTTCCAGAACCTGCTTGGCGGAATTTTTTCAAATTCTTTAAGCATTGCTTCAAGATACTTCTTTTATTTTTTCATTGCAGGGATTGCTTTTGTTCTTGTCGGATTTTTGATAAAAATTCTTAAGATTGGATTGTGGTTTCAAAGCTTTTTCGAGAAAAAAGAGATTAAAAAGAGAGGCTAAGGAGTAGTTAATATTCTTCTTTTATTCTAAGCAGTCTTTTGACAGGCTTAGTCACATATCTGCAGGCAGTTGAGGCAATGTCAATTATTCCTCTGTACCCAATATACTCTCCAAGTCTTGAAAGATATCTTGTAAACGGAAGTGCCGATACTGCAGAGGTTGCTACATCGAGAGCGATTTTAGTGTCTTGTATCATATTAAGTGGGACACTTTGCAATAATTTATCGAGCCCGATGCCCGTACTTATTGCTGCTGCCAATCCTACACATCCCCCAATGAATTTTCCTACTACGCTTCCCGTTAGGCCTCCTTCGTCATCTCTCATAACCGGGAAGTAGTAAGGGTGAGATTTTAAACCTTTCTTTTGCAGTCTTCGAGGAGCAAAACCGAAAGCTTTTTAAATGCAGTAAAGTTTAAAAATACATCCCAAAAATAGCTTTAAAAGCCGAAGCCTGAAATACTATGCCTAAAACGAAATCTTCTTTGAAAGTACAAAACATTGTGGCAACTACTTCTCTAAATGTTCAAGTGCCTTTAACAAAGTTGGCAAGAAGCCATGGAAACACTGAGTATAACCCAGAACAGTTTCCCGGGCTTGTTTTAAGAATCCCAAAACCAAAGTCCGCGGTTCTTGTTTTTAGTTCTGGAAATCTTGTTTGTACAGGGACAAAAAGCGTTGGACAAGTTAAACTTGTTATTAAAGCAGTAATAAGACAGCTTGCTAAAATAGGGGTAAGAGTAAAAGACAAACCTAAGATTAAAGTGCAGAACATAGTAGCGAGCGGAACAATAGATATGAGGCTTAATTTGAATATGCTGGCTCTTGAACTTGAGAATACAGAGTACGAGCCTGAACAATTCCCCGGGCTTGTTTACAAACTTGCAGAGCCTACGGCAACATTCTTGCTTTTTACAAACGGAAAGCTTGTATGTACAGGCACAAAGAATAGAGAACAGCTTGAACAGTCTATGAAGAACTTGACAAAGAATATTAAGGAAGCGATAAAAAGAATGGAAAAATGATTGAGGTAATGCCGTTCTTTTTGCTGATAGCAATGCAAAAGCAAAAAAAGAACAGAAAGGGGTGGATGAAGATTTAGAAGCAAGTGATTTAATTTATTTTTAATTTTTATTAATAATTTTCTGATTTAATTCTTTTTTTATTTCTTATTTGTCGGTTTATTATTTATTTTAAGTGGTTTATATTGTTTATGCAATAGTAACAAGTGTAATAACATTGTTATGTCAGAAATGCGGGTTTTTAACTATATTTTGGCAGATAGAAATTAATATAAAGAAATTATTGTTATGTTTTTTATGCCAGAAGAGAAAAAAAATGAGGATTTAGTTCAGGAAGCGAAAAGATTCTTTGATTACTACAAGAAAGAATTGGGCGAGGGTGTAAAAGAAGGGAATGTTGTTTATATTAACTTTTCTGATTTAGTGAGTTTTTCTCCTGAGCTTTCTGATACTATCATGACAAAGCCTGAAGAAGGCCTTCAGATATTGGAAGTTGCATTGCACGAGTCCGAGCTTGTAACAAATCCAAGAATTCGGCTAAAAGGCTTATCAGAGTCTTTTACAGAGAGGATAAGGAATTTGAGGGCAAAACACCTCAATAAACTTGTTCAGGTGGAAGGAATAGTGAGGCAGGCAAGCGAAGTAAGGCCGCAAGTTGTCAATGCAAAGTTTGAATGCCCAAGTTGTGGAAGCCTGATTTCTGTATTACAAGTAGGAAGCAAGTTTAGAGAGCCTTCAAGGTGTAGTTGCGGACGAAGGAGAGATTTTAAACTTATTGGAAAAGATATGGTAGATGCCCAGAGGCTTGTGGTAGAAGAAAGCCCTGAGAGCTTAGTAGGCGGAGAGCAGCCGAGAAGACTTTCTATTTTCTTGAAAGAGGACTTAGTAGAGCCAAAAATGGAAGAAAAAAGCACCCCCGGGAGCAGAATACTTATTATTGGCATATTAAAAGAAATTCCAAAGATGATAGAGTCTGGAGGCATTTCAACAAGGTATGATATCGCAATAGAAGCAAATAATGTAATTCCACTTGAGGAGAGTTTTGAAGAACTTAATATTTCAGATGAAGATGAGAGGCAGATTAGAGAGTTGGCTGCTGATCCCCATGTTCTTGATAAGCTTGCCGAAAGCATAGCCCCTTCTATTTATGGATATGAAGAAGTAAAAAAGGCATTAGTAATGCAGTTGTTTGCAGGCGTGAAAAAGGTCAAAAAAGACGGAACAAAAATAAGAGGAGACTCACACATTTTGCTTGTAGGAGACCCTGGTGTTGCAAAGTCTGTTATGTTGAAGTTTATTGCAGGCATTGCACCTAAAGGGAGGTATGTGGCGGGAAAAAGCACAACTGGAGCAGGAATTACTGCAACAGTAGTCAGAGACGAGTTTTTGCGAGGCTGGAGCCTTGAGGCAGGAGCTATGGTATTGGCAAATAAAGGGATTATCTGTATAGACGAAATGGATAAAATGGACCCGCAAGACAGGAGTGCAATGCATGAGGCAATGGAACAACAGACTATTACAATCAGCAAAGCAAATGTCCAGGCAACTTTGCGTGCCGAGACTTCAGTACTTGCAGCAGCAAATCCCAAATTTGGAAGATTTGACCCCTATCAAACTGTTGCGAGCCAGATCGATATTCCTCCGACACTAATTAATAGGTTTGATGTAATATTTATCATGAAAGATATTCCTGATAGAAGCAAAGATGATGCTATCGCAAGCCATGTCTTAAAGGAACATAGTGAAGCGGGCTCAAAGGCGACTATAGACATAAACCTTTTAAGAAAATATATTGCTTATACAAAACAAAAAATACATCCAAAATTAACAGACGAGGCAATCGCTGAAATAAAAAAATTTTATGTTGACTTGAGAAATATGCCCGTAGCTGCTGAACAAATGACAAGGCCTTTGCCAATATCTGCGAGACAGCTGGAAGCTTTGATAAGGCTGAGCGAGTCTTGCGCAAGAGCAAGGTTAAGCGAGATAGTTTCCAGAGAAGATGCGAAAAAGGCTATAGACCTTATGAAATATTACCTTGTTCAGGTGGGTTATGACTATGAGACAAAGACTTTTGACATAGACAGGATTGCGACCGGAGTCAGCAGCAGCCAGAGAGGAAAAATTATGATAGTAAGAGATACTTTGTCGAGGCTTGAGACACGGCTTGGCAAGCTTATTCCGATTGAAGAGCTTAAGAAAGAACTGCAAGGCAAGATGGAAGATAAAGATATAGACGATGCAATAGACAAGCTTAACATTTCAGGAGATATCTTTCACCCAAAAAAAGGGTTCATACAGAGGATGTAAAATGACAGAAAACATAAACGAGCTACAAAAAAGAATAATGGAATTTGCTAAAAAAAGGGCAAAAATCAAAAATTATAAACTCAATGAAGAAATTTCATTAATACACATAATGGAAGAGCTTGGCGAGCTGTCAAGCCAGATGTTCAATAAGAAGGCCAGGCCTGAAAAGTTTAAGCCCGAGAATTTAAAAGAAGAGATTTGTGATGTAATCCTTGAATCTATGATACTATCCAAAATTTTAAATATGGACTTAGCAAAAGAATTAAATAATAAAATTGATGAATTAAATAACCGGAAGTTGTAAAGGAATAAAATGCCAGAACAAGAAAGACCTACTGCATATAAGCTAAGAATTGGAGATATTCTCGGCGGGAAGCCGGTTGTTGAAAATGAGAAACTCAACTTTGTAGAGCTTGGCGAAAAGAAAATATCGAGGGTTAATATTGTGGCGAATGTAATAGAAAAGTATGTTTCAGAAGGCGAAAAGAAACATATATCTTTTGTGATTGATGATGCTTCTGGCCAGATTAAAATCCGGGCTTTTGGAGACGATGTAGAAAGCTTTAAGGGAATAGAGCAGGGAAATACGCTGGTTGTTATCGGCTTGCTAAGGCAGTTTAACAATGAAATATATATTTTGGCGGAAATTTTGAAGCCTGTTGACCCGAGGTATTTGCTTTTGAGGAAGCTTGAACTTGAGTCTGACAAGCCAAAAGAAATCAGCAGGGAAGAGGCGAAAGAGCTGAAAGATAAAATACTTGAGATGATAAAGAATGCAGAATCAGACGGCGGAGTAGACGCTGATAAGATTATAATAAATATTAAGGCAGATCCACAGATAATAAACGCGGAAATACAAAAGCTTTTGGAAGGCGGGCAGATCTATGAGCCAAGGCCGGGCAAACTGAGGTTTTTGGGTTAAGTAAAATTCAAACAAATTTTTCTATTAATATGGGAAGTTCCTTAATCCTTCGGATAATTTGTTCGGCTCACATCGGAAGGGTTATAAATCATATTTCCTTTAATTTTCTTAGATGGCTAAAAAACAAAAAGATTATACTACTAAAATCCTTTTAGGAGTAATTATAGGTCTCTTAGTTATTTTTGGAATTTATTTTTTTATGAATAAATCTGATTCTTCTTCTATTGAAGAGATTTCCTCTCAGAATGACTCTACTTCTTCTGAAAAAGATTTCAAAATTTTATTCATACGATGGGATAATAATCCAGCAGAGTATAATCCTCAAACTGAAAAAAGAGAATACACTACTCAAAAAATAGACTGGGATAATTTATGTTCTCTAAATGAAAAGACAATTTATTATTCTATACAGACTAATCAAACAGGCATCTTTGGATGTGAATATGCTATTAATGGGGTTACACAATATTATGAAAATTATTTAGGTGATACCCAAAAAGATTTAATTTCTTTTGAAGAAAATGGAATTTCAACTTTAAAAGGGATACTTCAGCCGATGTCACCTCACATAGATAATGAATTTACATTTTGTTGTGATAAATATATAAAAATATGGGAAGGAACTCCTTATGGAGATTCCGGCTATGAAGTTGAGAAAACTGGAGAAAGAATTTGTGATTCCATAATCTTACCCGCAAAGTGTTCTTAATTTCTAATAGAAAAAGAAATTAAAAGGTAAGATTCTATCTAAAAATATGAATTTAACATTAATTGAACTTTTGGGAATTGGGGGTTTTATTTCAGGAGTTATCAGTCTTTTTTTGCATTGGACAAAACATAGAAAAGACAAACCAATAATCACAATAAATAAAAATATTTACAAAAAACACAAAAAGTTTGATGAATTGAGTCCTGTTGAGTATGCAAATAAAGCTATTCAAGGAGAATTTAATAATGGTTCTTTGAACTATGAAATTAGAGAACTTGTAGTAGATATAACAAATAAAGGACACAGAGATGCAAAACTAAAAAATGTTTTACCTTTGTATGAGCAAGAGGGACTAAACAATTTTTCTCCCAAAGTTATAAATTTTTATTCAACAACGATAAGTGCAGGAGATAGAGAACTTATTCATTTATTTTTTGAGTTTCCATTAGATATAATTAAAAGAATTGAAAAAAAATTTCCAAATACAATAAATGTTGAATTTGATTTTGCCCATAAAAAAATCAGTAAGAAATTTTTGATAGGAAAAAACTCCTTTATTCAGGAGAAATAAAAATAACTGAACTCCCCCATTTTCTTTTTAGAAAAAAGAAGCAAAATTTTCTCGCTGACCCCAAACTCGGACTATGCTCCTCGCTCACTTAAACATTATTCTTTGATTAACTTTAAAAACAGGTTTCTATAACTATGTTCATGGAAACATACGAAGAGATGCTTGAAAAAGCCCAAAAAGAAATCAAGCCAGTGGTAAGCACTGGAATAAGATTTGAACTGCCTAAAGTGAAAAGCATTATTGAGGGATATAAAACAATTTTTGTTAATTTTGGTGAGATTTGCAGTTATTTAAAGAGGCCCAAGGCGCATGTTGAAAAGTTTCTTGAAAAAAATGTAGGTTTTCCCGGTAAAGTAGAAGGTGACAGGATTGTTTTTGCAGGCAAGGTGTCAAGCATGAAAATTGAAGAAAAGCTAAAAGAGTATGTCAAAGAGTTTATTATATGCCAAGAATGCGGAAAATATGACACAGAACTTATCAAGGAAAACGATTTCTATTTTGTGCATTGCATTGTATGCGGGGCAAAGCATGCTGTAAGCTACAAAAGTTAAGATGAAAAGAGGGAAGCCCGATAAGTATTTATCAGAGTATATCAAATATTGTAAAAATAAGTTAAAAGATTTATTTCTTGGTATAATAATTTATGGCTCTTATGTCGATAAGAATTTTGACACTGAAAAAAGCGATTACGATATTTTTGTGATTATTAAAAACTATAAAAATGAGAAGTTAATTGAAGAATTTCGAACAGAAACAAATGATAGATATGATAAAATAACTTTACAATATATCACAACCTTTAAAAAATTAAAAGAAAAAGTAGATTCTGGTGGCTGGGCAGTTTATATTGCCTTAATTCATACAGGAAGAGTTATTTATTCTACTCCAAAATCGAGAATTTTTTTTAAGAATATTGCCAAAAAAGGCATCGATATTAAAAAAGCAATTGAAAGGTATGTTTCTGAGAAAAATAAAGAAGAATTAAAAGCCTGCAAAAATCTTGATTCTTGGTATGCAATAAAATGGCCTTATGCTTCTATAAGAAAAAGGCTTTATTTGATTTCTTTTGCAAGATTTGGAAAAAGTCCTTTTGATTTTTTAAAAGATTTAAATTTGAACAAAGACTTATTTTTAGGCAAAGACATCAAAGGCTTTAAGCTTTTGCATAAGATGTATGTGAAAAGAAAATGCATTCATGAAAAAAAAGACCGAAGGAAATTTGTAAGCTTAATGAAGAAAGTCAATAAAGAGGTAGAAAAACTTGCCAAAGCATAAGCTTGGGCAGTTTCAAATGGTTTCTTTTTGGTTTCAGGAAACTTCTATATATTTTGTTACATAGATATTTATATACTAAACTTAGAATTATGAAATAAAATGGCAAACGGAAAAACTCCTGTAGATACAGAAAATCACAGAATTACGTCAATCAGGGGAGCTGGAGAAAATGGAAGAGGGCATAAAGCCGGAGAGACGACTATATGGAAACTTGGAGACGTCAGGATGGCGGCTTTCAGGATTTACAGAGGGGGTGAGGCATTGGATTGGGCTATTACAGACTTAGTTAAAAGAACCAACTCTGCGATAGAAAGCAAAAGAATGCCTGGAAAGAGCTTAAGTATAGGAGATATTGTTCAGTCTTGTGTTTATGCATATTATTTTGAGAGTGACCAAAGAGTAAGAAAACCCAGAACCACAGAAGATTCTCCTGCTTATGCCAGCCTTCCTTATGAGATTTGCTTAGCGCCAGAAGGCTTTTGGATAGTAAAGCCAGCTTTGCCTAAAGAGGCTTTAATACATTTTAAAATACCTGTTTATGTCGGCGAGATTGTCAGGGCTGATGAAACAGGAAAGCAGTTAACTGAAGAACAAAGGCAGGCGCTTTATGTTACACTGCAGTTGAAAGAGGCACAAAGAATTGTTAATGATGCTGACTTTGAAAACAGGGAAAGAATAGCCTTAGAAAAGCCAAAATACATTTTGGGAGGGGAAATAGACAAGCAGGCTTCAGACTATTTTTCAGGGCTTAAAGAAGATTGTGATGAGCAGGAAAAACCAGAGGAAAAACCCGCGGAAAAGCCAGAAGAAATTTTAGGCAAACTGAAGCAAGCTTTATCGAAGCAGGATTTAAGCGCTTTTAGGTTTAGATAGTTTCAGGTAGTTTCTTTTTAGTTTCTCGAAAGGTTCTTATATTAAGTTTCAGTAGTAAACTTAGTAAATGAACTAAATTTAAATAAAAACTTTAAAATGAAAATAGCAATTTTGTTTTTGACAATGAGCTTGCTTTTAGCAGGCTTTGTGTTGGCTGAACAAGGACAAGCAGGAGACGGAATAAGCCAGGTAGTTGACCAGGCAGTTCAAGCAGGTCAGAATGTGATGGCTAAGATAAGAGCTGGAAACTACATTGATCAAGAAGGAAAAGGTTTTAGTGTTGAAGCTGGAGACGGTGAAAAACTAAGACTCAGAGTCAGGAATATAACTGCTCACTTAGGCTTGAATATAACTTCTGAACAAGTTCAAGACAAAGTAAGATTGATGACAAGGTTATCCAATGGAAGAAATGCAGAAATCAAGGTTATGCCAGATACTGCATCCGAGACTGCTTTGCAAAGACTTGGGCTTAAAGTTTGCAGTCCTGAAAGGAACTGTACAATAACTTTGAAAGAAGTTGGCACAGGAAACCAGACAAGGGCGGCTTATGAAGTGCAGATAGAAAGGCATGCGAGGATACTTGGACTTTTCCAGACTAAGATGCAACTAAGAAGCCAGATTGATGCAGAAAATGGAGAATTAATAAGTATAGGAAGACCTTGGTGGTCATTCCTTGCAACAGAAACTGAAGAAACAGAAGAACAGCCAGCAAATGTAAGTTCTGAGTAAACTTTCTTTTTAATTTTTTCTTTTTTTGTTTTACAATATTTTAGATTTTTGGATATTGAATTAATAAAAAACTGCTTGAGGCTGATTAGGTTAGACTTGGTTTACAAAGGGGTGAATCCATTTTCCAGCTTTTCATTGTTTGTTTGATTAATGCTTTTACAGAAGAATTTACTTCGGAAAGCTAAAAGACACTTCTTTTCATAAGCTTTAAATAACCTTTTGGGCTTTTAGGGACATGTTAGATATCAAGCTTATAAGAGAGAAGCCCGAAGAGGTGAAAAGAAACAATAAAAACAGAGGGTACGATGAAAAACTTGTTGACCAAGTTGTTGAGCTTGACAAAAAATGGCGCAGGCTGAAAGGAGAGGATGATAATTTAAGGGCAGAAAGAAATAAAGTTTCTAAGGATATAAGCGAAGCTAAAAAACAAGGACAGGATACTAATAACATATTAAACAGAGCTAAGGAAATAGCAGAAAAGCTTGAAACAAACGAGAAAGAGGAAAGAGAGCTTAAAGGAAAGGTAGATAATTTAATGGCTTTAATTCCAAATATGTACACCAAAGATGCTCCTATTGGTGGCGAGGAAAAAAACAAAGAACTCTTAAAATGGGGCAAACTTCTGAAAATTAAAAATCCAAAATCTCATGTTGAACTTGGAGAAAAACTTGGAATTCTTGACATTAAAAGAGCTGTAAAGCTTGCCGGAGCAGGATTTTACATACTCCAAGGGCAAGGCGCAAGGCTTCAAAGAGCCCTTGTTCAGTTCATGCTTGATTTTCATAATAAAAACGGCTTTACAGAAATAAATCCGCCTCAGCTTGTCAATAGGAAGACGGCTTTTGGCACAGGGAACTTGCCAAAATTTGAGGACCAGCTTTATACAACCCGAGATGAGCTTGTTTTAATACCAACTGCAGAAGTGCCTGTCACAAATATTTATGCAGACGAGGTTTTGAAAGAAAAGGATTTGCCAAAGAAATTTTGTTCTTTTACAGAATGCTTTAGGACAGAAGCTGGAAAACATGCGGGCGAGGAGGGGCTTTTCAGGCTGCATCAGTTTGAGAAAGTTGAAATGGTTTATATCTGCAAGCCCGAAGATTCCTGGAAATTTTTGGAAGAAATGACCGGGAACAGCGAGAAAATACTCAAGGCATTAGAAATTCCATATAGAAAAATTGTGCTTGCAACAGGAGATGCAGGTTTTTCTTCTGCCAAAACTTATGATTTGGAAGTCTGGAGCCCTGCAATGAACAGATATCTTGAGGTTGCTTCGTGCTCTAACTGTACAGATTTTCAAGCGAGGAGAATGAATACAAAATATCAGGCAATAAATAATGAATTAAAATTTGTGCATACTTTAAATGGCTCTGGCTTGGCTTTGCCAAGGCTTATGATTTCAATTCTTGAGAATAACCAGCAGGCTGACGGAAGCATAAAAATTCCAAAAGTGCTTTGGAGATACACTGGTTTTACAGAAATCAAGCCGATTTCTGTCCCTTTATCTGGCAAGCAGAATAAAGGTAAGGAGATAAAACTTGTATACAAGGAGAAAACAGGAAAAAAGAAAGAAAAGATTAAAAAGGCAAAAAAACCTAAGAAAAAATAATCTTGTTCCGGGCGAAAAGAGTTCTGATAAATTTTGAAAAATGAATGAACGCGAACTAGGCAGAGGAATAGTGCATATTTTGTTTGGCATAGCTTTTGTAATTTTAATTATATTTGACTTGCTGAAAGTATGGCATCTTGCTGTTTTGGTTTCTGTTGCATTAATCTTGGCTTTTTTAAGCCGGGAGATTAGAGTGCCTTTGGTAAGCTTTTTCCTTCATAATTTTGAAAGGCGCGATGCGAGGCTGCCCGGAAAAAATTTTATTTTTTTTCTTGCTGGAATCTTGCTGGCTTTTGCTCTTTTTCCAAAAGATGTTTGCCTTGCTTCAATTGCTATTTTGACTTTTGCAGACCCGGTTTCGCATTTTATCGGAGAGAATTTTGGCAGAATTTCTATATTCGGCAAAAATATTGAGGGGCATTTGGCAGGATTTATTGCGGGAAGCTTATTTGCAATAATGTTTGTAAAGCCCCTGCTTGCATTTATTGGGTGTTTTTTCGGAGTGTTGGCAGAGTTAATCACAATTAAAATACAGGAAGTTAAGATAGATGATGATTTGGTAATTCCGGTTGTTGCCGGCTTGGCGATGGTTCTTGCGGGTTTTCTATGATTTAGCATATTTACTTAACTTTCTAAAATAAACCCCACAAAATTTGTAAAAGCATTAATACCAAATGTTGGATAATAAAGTAACCATTATTCGCGCAATTAGACAGCAAATGAAAGGCAATCTATTGTTTATTAATTCTTTATTAATTGGGACTTCAAAAATTAAGCGATTATTAATCGTCTTAAGCTTTAAAAATACCCAGAAACTGGATTTTAAATGATAAATCATCTTGCTATAATCCTTGATGGCAACAGAAGATATGCAAAATCCCGGGGTTTGCTTTCTTGGAAAGGGCATTCTTACGGAGCTGAGAATGTTGATAATTTAATGGACTGGTGCCTTGAGCTTGGGATTAAAGAAACAACATTATATGCTTTGTCAACTGAAAATTTAAAAAGAGACAAAGAAGAGGTTGACGAGCTTTTCAATCTTTTCAGGAAATGGTTCAAAAAATTCAAGAAAGACAAACGAGTGCATGACAACAAAGTTAAGATAAGATTTATTGGAGACTTGTCTTTGGTGCCAGAAGACATCAAAAAATTGGCTTTGGAGATTGAGCAAGACACAAAAGGCTACAATAACTTTAAGCTGAATTTCTGCTTTGCTTATGGCGGAAGGCTTGAACTTTTGAATGCTTTTAACAAGCTCAAGGATAAAAAAGGCAAGATAAATGAGCAGGACATAACAAATGCGCTTTGGCTTTCAAGCGAGCCTGAACTTATAATAAGGACAGGAAATGTAACAAGGACAAGCAACTTTTTGCCATGGCAGTCTGTTTACAGCGAGTGGATTTTCCTTGAAAAGATGTGGCCAGAATTCACAAAACAAGACCTGCTTGCATGCCTGAAGGAATTCGAGGAAAGAAAAAGGAATTTCGGGAAATAATAAATTTATCAATAATTCTATTGCATGAGTTTTGGATTTCTTATGCTAAGCTTTGAAAGAAGAGCCGGAACATTGCTTTTTACGACTTCTATGAAGGGGCTGGCTGAATCGTAAATTCTTGAGACTGGCAAGCCTGCCCTTTGAAGCTGTCTTGAGATCTGTAAAAGCAAGCCCTGATCTCTTGAAACAAATCTTATTGCCCCCCTTTGTTTGTGTTTTGTTCCTTTCAATGAAACAAATCCGCTTAAAAAAGGAATATAGTCATGTTCTCTTAAACAGACTTCTGGGAATCTTTTATTCTCGTTTCTAGTCCCTCCAGCAGGAAATCCAAGATCATAACGAAGCCAGGTTGCAATTGCAAGAGAGTCTATTTTAAACGAAGGCATAATATATGTCGAATTTCTATCTGCTGTAGGGCGTGTTTCTCTAGAGCAGAGGTTTGAAAGATTGAATACTGATCCTATAAGAACATGCAAATGCTTTTGGAAAAATTCTAAATCTCCTTTATCGCCCCTTATAATAACTCTATATGGATCTTGAGATTCTTTATTTTTTCTTGCCAAGTAGCCTGCTGCATAGATTGCTCCAAGAACAAAGGCTGCTTCCTCAGAAAAGCGTATTCCTTCTTGGTTTGGCAATGGAACAGGCAATCTTACACTTCTTTGAAAATCTAGGTCGGATGGGCTAAATTTAGACCAGTGTTCTCTTGCTTCATATAGATTTCCTGAATAATTTCCGGTTGTCTCTCTTAGTATCTGAATATGGGGGATTTCCATGCAGTATTTTTCTGATTTGTGCTTTGCTTCATCTCTAAACATTGCGGATATCCTTCTTATAACCCGCCCTTTGTAGGATCTTGCAGTTTTAGGGTTCCACGAATCATGAAAAAGAAGTATGGCAAGAACGGAAGTAGAAAAATCATGAATACATCTTTGTTTTAGTGTTTCTGCTGCTTCGAATATTTTAAGTTCGAGACTTGTATCATCTGCAGAATCGCAATTACCAAACCTTGCTAAATCTTCGGATGTCAGGCTTCTTGCAAGCAGGGTTCGCTGAATTTGTTTTGGTCCAAATTCATTATAAAGTTCACGAGTAGTGTAGTTATGAGGGTCAGAGCCTTTTTCTTTTACCATCCTTAAAATAGATTATACCAATTTTTAAACTTCACTAATCAGCCTAATTATTTTGTTTCTTTATAGTAGTGACAAATACAAAGGTTTAAAAGCCTGCTTTTTCTTGGAGTTTTATGAGGATAAAATCATTATTAAGAAAAGCAGGAACTGCTTTGGCAGGGCTTTTGCTTGCCAGCAACATCGGGTGCAGAAGCGGGCTTGAATACAGCCATGTTTCACCAAGGCAAAATAGGAATTTAGAAGCAGAAGTAGAATTAGAAGCAGAGCCAACGGCTTCATTATCCTGCCAGGATTTTTCAAGAGAAAGAAAAAGGCTGAAATTCTGGCAATATCCTGTAAACCTTATTGGAGGGTTTTGTTTTATGGTAGGAGAGCATGAAGCAAGTCATGTTCTTGCTGCAACTCTTGTAGGCACAAAGGTAAAAAGAGTTGATTTTTTGGGAGAATATATTGCCTATGTTTGTTATGTTCCAGAAACTATGCCTGACCCTTTTTCATTAGAGTATACTTTTTTGTCAGGGGCTGGGCCTATTGGCCAAAGGGCTTTGATTGAAGCAATAAATTACAATTTAAGAAAGGGAAACATAGACAAAGGAAACCAGGCATTTTGGGCAACAACTTCTTTATTGTCAAGATATTACTTAATAACAGAAGCTTTATCAGGGCTTAAAGGCATTCATGGAGACGGAGGAGATTTTTCAGGTGTATCGGGAAGTACAGGAGTAAATCCTGAAATAATTCTAGGAGTGGTCGTTGGTGATGCTCTGCTTAACATCAGAAGAATTGCAAAAGAATTTAAAGTCGCGCTTGGCTTGGGGCATTATCCTGTCAGAAGCGAGAGAAAGCAGTCGCTTGATTTGGTTCCGACTGGCAATGGGCTTTCGGCAGTATATTCAAGGAGATTTTAAAATGGACATTAGAAGGATAATAAGCATGGGGCTTTCGGCATTGGGCTTGGCGACTCTACTATAAAAATATAAAAACTCATTTTACTTTAATGAAATATGGCAGAACAAGAAAAACAAGAAAAAAAACTTCGAATTTTGGCAGCAGGCGACATTCACGGAGATACGAGCCTGACAAAAAGGCTTGCTGAAAAGGCAGAGAAAGAAAAAGTAGACTTTGTTATATTGTGCGGGGACATTACCTCTCCTCTTGAATCAAAAAATCTTCTGAAGCCTTTTCAGGACAAAAAACAGAAAGTCCTGTTAATTCCTGGAAACCATGATTCTTTTGCGACAATTGATTTTATGGCAGAATTGTATGGAATGCAAAACATACATGGCTACTCTGTAAAATACCGGGATGTAGGGATATTTGGGGCAGGCGGGGCTTTGGGCTTTGACACCTCGGAAAAAGAGCTTTTTGACACTTTGAAAAAAGGAAATGACGCATTAAAAGATGTGAAGAAAAAAATAATGATAACCCATATGCATGCAAAAGGGACTATTTCTGAAATTTCGGGGATAGCAGGGAGCGAGAGCATAATGAAGGCTGTTGAAAAATTCAAGCCTGACTTTTTGATACACAGCCATATACATGAGGCTTCTGGGCTTGAACAAAAAATAGGGGACACTAAGGTTATAAATGTCGGCAGAGAAGGAATTTTAATTGAGGTTTAAGCCGGAGTTTGAGCAATTCTTTCAAGAATAAAATTTGCCCTTGCTGCGACTGGCAACAGGGGCACTTCTGCAACAGCATATCCTAAAGAAATATAGACTTCATGCAGTTTGTCGTGCAATAGCTGAGCTTCTTGTGCATTTTCAACCCTTATATTGTCTTTCTCAAACTGAAGCCGGTGCAAAAGAAAAATTTTATCATATCGCCTTCTGAAATCAAATCCGTGAAGTAACTCGGGAAGCTTTCCTATATAGAAGAGGGAGTATGCAACACAGTCTACAAGGCTTCTGTCAAGGAAATATAAACCATCAGGGCTTAGTTTTAACTCTTTTTCCAGCTGCTCCTCAAAAATTCTTTTCTGCCTTTCTTCAACAGTTATGCCTGGGTTTTCCTTTATTATTTTTCTTGCGGTTTCCTCAACGACATTAAAGCCTCTTGAAGACAATTCATTTATTGTTGCTGTCTTGCCGCAGCAAGGCCCTCCTGTCAATACATATTTCATGTTCTTATCTACCAGAATTTTTTGGCATTTTTTCTTTTGGCTCGCCTTCGCGGTTTCTTGGGCCTTTTACGCCCATAATCCCGCAACTTAGCCAGAAAATTTCTGCTTTTTTAAAAGCTTTTTTTGGGATTGCCACAGCAATAGCATACCTATCGCAATCATATGTCCTGTAATTTTTTTCTTCTATCTTTTTGTCCATAATCTCTTCAAGCCCAAGCAAATCAGCATTTGCAAAACCGCACCCATAATTGACTAAAACAATCATTTTGTTTTTGAATGGAGAGATTTTCCTGAACTCTTCATCACATCCCACATTTACAAGAAGCCTTGCCCATGCCTGCCTGTCGCCTTCTCTTAATTTTTTCACTCTTTCTTCCAAAGAATTGGCTGCTGCAGTCCTGCCTGTCATCAGCCCTGTCGGAACGCCGTCAACTTTTTCTGATGCATTTTTCAGCCTGCGGTAATTGCCATCTGTAGGCTCTTTGAGATATGCTAAGAGCTTGCCTAAATATTCATCATAAAGATGAGATCTTTCTGAGTCTCTTTCGCAGTCTGTTATTCCGTCTGACATTTATCACCTCTTATCTCTTTTCACCTTTTATTTTTTCAAGCCAGTCTGCAGGGTTATAAGGCTGGGCGCTTATCTTAATCCCTAGTCTTGAGGCATACTCTCTCAAGCCAGGAAAACCATTAAACAATGAGCCATATCCTCTTAACAAGGGGCTTTTCTTTAATGTTCCAAGAAATTCTGCTAATGTCAATGAAAACTGCGCTGGAGGAATGAATTTTTGAAAAGGCCAACAGCTTTTATGAGCTTTCAATCCTGCTGGATAAAATGAATAACGCATTTCTAATCTGTCATGGTCTTCAATATAGCCTGCTTCATAATCATCTGCACAAGCAAGATTTAAGTCTCCAAGCCAGATGTTATGGCATAACCTTCTTATTCTTTCCTCTAAAGGCGAAATAACGCCCCAAAATTCCTTTGTATGCAACTCTGACAAAAAATCATCAGTAATTGCCTTTATTGCAATCTGTTTTTCTTTGTCTGGCAAATTTAACTTTGCTTCAAGCTCTCTTTGCTTTTTTACAGCTTCTTGCTGTTTTCTTTCTTTTTCTGACTGAACAAGCTCTTTTCTTTTTTCTTCAAGCCTTTTTCTGCTTTCTTCATCAAGCCCAAATCTGAAGTGATAAATATCCAAGCCTGAAACAAGATATTCTATTCCCAAGACATCAACATCATGCTCATAATAATGGTCGCCCCGCGTTACCTGAAATCTTCTTTCAAACCTTGCGGTGCTTAATCCAGAACTGCAGAATAAACAGGCATCTTTTTTCAGCCTTAAAAAAGCCTCTTTTGCTAAAAATTGCGGTGTTGTCATGTTATTATTCTTTTTTTTATTCTTTTTTCGTATTTTTGTTTTGCCCGTTCTCTCATAATTTTTCCGATAGCTCTAAAGTCTTGCAATTCATCCTTGCTCCAATATGCCTTGACTCTTGCTTCTGCTTTCTTTCTTTCACCTGGCTGGAATTTAAACAAATCGCCATACCATTGTACCCATTGCCATTCAATATACGGGGAAAATAAATTTAGCATATAGTCTTCTAAGTAAGTCTGGCTTAGCTCTGGTCCTGTCATCACTCTTTCCAGGATTTTCTGCAAGCCTTCTTTAACTCTTTCTTGAAGCCTTTCATCCTGTTCTCTTCGGATTTCTTCTAAAACCTCCTTAATCAAATAGGGAGAAGGTAGGTTTAATCCACGAACTATTTTATTTCTAAATTGGAGAAGCAGGGCTTCGACTGTTGTTTCTAATATTGATATTCCTTCCAATTCAAGTTTTGTTTTTTGCAGGGTTGTCATGTTGATGCTGTTTGCAAATGCCATTGGCAGTCTTTGTTCGGGATAACACCTTTTTGGACTAAATCTTCCAGTTTTGGTTTTCTTATAAGCACAAAAGGGATTCTATCCTTTTTTATCTTTTTCTTATACTCTTTTATAGACTTGTAAACTATATGGCTTTTTCCTGACAAAAATTGTCTGCAGTGTTGCATAAGGTTTAAATATATCCCCTGCTTTCGAGGGTTATGCTTGACAATCAAGTCATAAAGAAAATAGAGGGTTTTGTTTATGCAAAGCCGAGAAGCATTCAGGAAATTGCAGAGCATACAGGCAAAAACTGGAGAACTGCTGACCGTTATGTTCAGGAGATAGAAAAAGAATTTGGAACTCTTGCTACGAGAGTTTTCAGGGGAGGGACAAGGGGGGCTTTGAAAATTGTTTATTGGGCAAGCATGGAAAAGGCAAGCAATTCAGTTTTTCAGGAAATGCTTGAGAAAGAAATTATGGCAGGCAAGAGCAAGCATGATTTTTCTGCGTTTGATATTTTCCAGCATGTTCAAAGCAAAAATAAGCGGGCTATTGTTGAAAGGACAATTGATGAAAACTCCACTAACCTGAAAGAACTTGCTGAGATACTTAAACAAACCAAAAAGCAACTTTTGATATTTTCAGGGAATTTATCATGGTTTAACTTAAAGAACAAGGGCTTTGATATGTTCAAAATTCTTGAAGAGCTTGTCAAAAAAGGGGTTTGTGTCAAGATTGTATGCAGGGTTGATATTGCGGGCAGGGGTAATGTGGAGAAAGCATTGTCTTTAAATTTTAAGCATGGCAAAGAGTTGGTTGAAGTGAGGCACAGGGAACAGCCTTTAAGGGCAATAGTCATAGACAATAAATTGTTCAGGCTAAAAGAGGTAAAAGAGCCTACAGGAAAAATTAACGAGCTTGACAGGAAAATGTTTATATTTTACACAATCAAGGATAAAGAATGGGCTGAATGGCTTTCAAGGATATTCTGGAAAATGTTTTCTAATTCTATAGCCGCAGGAAGACGAATTGAAGAGATGAAAAAGCTTGCTTGAGCAAATTATGTTTAATCATATTCATTATAAACAACCCGGTTTCTTCCTTTTTGTTTTGCCATGTATAACAAAGAGTCGGCTTTATGTACCATATTAGTTTCGTCAAAACTTTTGTTGAATGTCGCCAGGCCAATGCTAACTGTAACTTTTTTTTCTGGTTGCAGTTCCATCCTTGGAAATTTTGTCCTTTCAATCAATCCTCTGATTCTTTCTGTTGCAATAACTGCATGGTCTTGCCCTGTTTCAGGGAGAATTACTAGAAACTCTTCTCCTCCGTATCTACCGACAATATCCAGTTCTCTAAAATTCATCTTCAAAATCTTGGCAATCGCTTTCAACAGCCAGTCTCCCCTTAGATGTCCGCTGGAGTCGTTATATACTTTAAAATGATCTATGTCTACCATCGCGACACTTAAAGGATGCTTAAGTCTTTCTGCCCTTTCTATTTCTTTTCTAAAGAAAAAGTTAATGCCCTTTCTATTATAAACTTCTGTAAGATCATCAATCAATGCATTCTTATTCTCTATGAAATACCAGTCTAACAAATAATTTAGTGATAACATCACGCTTAGAAATATAATCGAAAGCATAATAGCCTCTATTAAAATCATACTGGAAGCTTTTTGTATGTGAACATTCATTTGATCACGGGAGATTGCAGAGCCCGACAAAGGGGAAAGTTCGCTGTTTATTTTGAAGTATATCAAGATTATCAATAAAATCGCGAGGATAGAAGAGAACAAAACGACGGATTTTAGAATAATTTTCACCCTTTTATTAAGCATTCTATTCTAATAAAATTAGGATTTATAACACTTTCGAATAAAGCGATTTACATCACTAGTTGTATTTTTGGTGCACAACAAGATTTCTTCCGCCGGCTTTTGCCTGATAAAGAAGTTCGTCTGCCTTTTTAATCATGTTTTCTTCCTCCAAAAGTTTGTGGAAAGTAACAAGCCCTATGCTTATAGTCACTTTGCCTTTTGGCTGCATATCACCGCCAGGAAATTTTGTGCTTTCGACTAAAGCACGAATTCTGTCTGCTGCCTTTACAGCATCGGAGTGCTCTGTTTCTGGAAATATTATTATAAATTCCTCGCCGCCATATCTTCCGACAAAGTCCATTTCTCTTGCCCCTTCTTTTAGTATTCTTCCGAGGCTTTTTAGAAGCCAGTCGCCCCTTAAATGCCCCTGCTTATCGTTATAATTTTTGAAGCTGTCGACATCAACCATTGCAATACTCAGGGGGTGGTCGAATCTTTGTGCCCTTTCTATTTCCTTTGCAAGCCAGATTTTCATTGCTTTCCTGTTATAAACTCCGGTAAGCTCGTCCACTAAAGCATTCTTTTTTTCAAGGAAATACCAGTTTAATAAGTAGTTTATTGTGATAATAAAAACAAGAAAAGTGACCAGCATCAATATTGTCTCTATTGAAATAAAAGAGGAAATTTTTGTCAGGCTTGCAAGTATCGCGTTAGCGCCGCTTTGCAATGTTGAAGCAATCTTTTTTAGAGAGGAAATGTTTGAGATAATGGCAAAATAATAATAACCAATTAAGATAAGAGCAATTGCTGAAAAAACATAGAGTATAATCTTTAAGCCTCTTTTTAGTTTTAACCCCAGCATAGAATTAAGACACGAGGAGTTTTTATAAACCTTTTTGCGTTTGTTCCTGGAAAGGTATTAAAATACACTTATTCTCGTTTTAGAATGCCAAGATCTAGGAAAACAAGGGAAATTGGGGCAATTCCTTTAGACCCCAGAAATGTAAAAAAAATTGTTGAAGTGTCTGTAAAACAGATAGGAGTAATAGAAAAAGTAGAGAAGCCCGGAATTATATCTGCTGAAAAACTTCCAAGAAAAAGGATAATTGCAAGGAAAACTAGAAAAAAGAAAGGGAAAAAGGAAGAAAAGATTGAAGAAATTGAGAAACCGGTAAAAAGAACTGGCAAGGGAGAGTATATCCTTGTTATAACAGAAAAGCCCCAGGCTGCAGAAAAAATTGCTTTTGCCCTTGGAACAGCAAGGAAGGTTTCTAGTCTGGGCGTGCCTTATTTTGAAGTTTCCAGAAACGGCGAGAAAATAGTTGTGGCTGCTGCAGCAGGCCATCTTTTTACACTTGTTCAAAAGACAAGAGGCCAGATACCTGTTTTTGACCTTGAGTGGAGGCCGAGTTTTGAGAAGAAAGCCGTCTTTACAAAAAAATTCTATGATGTATTAAAAAAACTTTGCAGAAATGCAAAGAACTATGTTGTGGCAACAGACTATGATATAGAAGGCGAGGTGATAGGCTGGAACATTTTAAGGTTTATTTGCGGACAAGAGGATGCGAAAAGAATGAAATATTCGACACTTACTGCCCCCGAACTTGGCCAAGCTTATGAAAATTTGATGCCAACAATTGACTGGGGACAGGCAATAGCGGGAGAGACAAGACACTACTTAGACTGGATGTATGGCATAAATCTAAGCCGGGCTTTGATGGAAGCAATAAAGAAAGCAGGGAGTTTCAAGATTATGTCAATTGGCAGAGTACAAGGGCCGGCTTTAAGGCTTGTTGTTGATAAAGAAATTGAAATACAAAATTTTAAGCCAGTTCCTTTTTGGCAAGTTTTTATCCGGGTTAATGGCGTTCAACTGAAACATGTTAAAGATATCACAGACAAGAAAGAGCTTGAAAAGTTTGAGGGTTTGAAAGGGAAGATTGCAGATGTGAAAACAGCGATAAGCGAAGAAAATATTTTACCTCCTGCGCCATTTGACTTGACCACTTTGCAAACAGAGGTTTACAGATTTTTTAAGATAACTCCTGCAAGAACTCTTCAGATTGCGCAGCAATTGTATCTTTCAGGATTAATCAGCTATCCAAGGACAAGCAGCCAGAAAATTCCAGAGGCAATTAATGCAAAAGGCATACTTTCAAGGCTTGCTAAGAATTTCAGCTTTGTTGATGAAGCAAGCAGGAGCAAGCCAATAGAAGGCAAGAAGTCAGACCCTGCTCACCCTTCAATCTATCCGACAGGCGAGCAAGGTGAACTCGACAGCGAAGCAAGGAAAATATATGAGTTAATCGTAAAAAGATTTGTCTCATGCTTTTGCGAGGATGCGATTATTAAAAATAAAAGCATAACAGCAGAAGTTGAAAGCCTGAGGTTCACAGCACGGGCTCTTAAAATTGAAAAACTGGGATGGATGAAAGTTTATCCTGCCAAGCCGCAGGAAAAAGAATTAAAAGACTTGAACGGAAAGCTTAAGATTGACAAAGTTGAAATTGAGGAAAAAGAAACACAGCCCCCTCATCGGTATACTCCTGCTTCAATTGTTTCTGAGCTTGCAAAAAGAAATCTTGGCACAAAAGCAACCCGTGCAGGGATTGTGGAAACTCTGTATGACAGGGAGTATGTTGAAGGCCAGTCAATCAAGGCAACTCTCTTAGGAGTCAGTCTTATAGAAACTCTTGAAAAATACTCACCTATAATTGTTGACGAAAATCTTACAAGGGACTTTGAAAAAGAGATGGACAGCATTATAACTGCTAAAAAAGAGCTGAAGCAGAAAGAAGATAAAATAATAAACAAGGCAAAAGATACCATAACAAAAATAATTTCTGATTTCAAGAAAAGCGAAGAAAAAATAGGCAAAAGCCTGCTGGAAGTTATTAAGGGGCAAAGAGAAAAAAATTTCAAAGAAAGCATAATCATGAAATGCCCCGTCTGCCAGAAAGGAGAATTGAGGATTTTGTTCAACAGGGCTTTCAGAAGATTTTTTGTTGCATGTTCTGCTTATCCGGACTGCAAGACAACTTTCAGCCTGCCTCCAAACGGGCTTGTTAAAAAAACAGATAAAATCTGCGAAGCTTGCGGCTGGCCCATGCTTATAAGGCTGAAGAAAGGTGGAAGGCCATGGATTTTCTGCTTTAACCCCAACTGCTCAAGCAGAAAACAGCCACGGCAGGAAGATAATAGTAAAGAACAATAATTCTTATAAAGAATAAAAGCATTATTTTGACATGAATAGGCTGGAAGAAATGACTGCTGATGAACTTGGAATGCTTTGGGCAAATGAATCTGTAACTCTTTGTAGAAATGATGTTAATTCAATGCTTAATTTGGAACAACAACGTGAGAGAATTTTATTAACTCCTTTGCCCGGAGCGGGTATCGGTGAAAGAGCAAGTTATACTATCAAAAGACTTTTTCATGGCATCAAAAGAGCTTTTATCAATGCAATATATAGAGGAAAAGACATGCATTTTGAATCTCATGAAGAGTATGAAGATTGGAGAAGAAAAATTGCTTACGGTTAAAGCCATCCCCGCTTCTTAATTCCATCATTGGTTATATAGAAATTAAGTTCGCTTTCTTTCAGGCTTCTATGTTTTCTTAGCAGGGCTTTTCTTTTTCCTCTTTCGTTCTGCAATTCTATTAAGCATTTGCTCCAGTATTTCAGCAAGTCGCCGCCAACCATGCTTACCTGTTTTTCTTTGCCTGCTTTAATTTCTTCCTCACTTAAAAAGTTTGAATAAACCTGATTTGTGATTATTACCGGGATGTTTCTTTTTCTTGAAATTTCTGCCAGAGTGCGAAGCTGTTTGGCAAGCTCTGAATTAATGTTATGTATCTCTTTTTCGTCCCGGTTTTTAATTGCTTCTGCTAATTCGAGGCGGTAAAGCATTGCTATTCCGTCGATAATTATAAGAGAAATTTTTTCATTGCCTTTTATTTCCTGCAAAAGCTTTGAAAATGCCTGTTTCTGCTCCTGAAAGCTTGTTGGCTTTAGAAGAATTATGTTTTTTATCGCATTTCCGTATTCTTCTTTTGCAAGCTGCTTGAGCCTTTCAATCGAAAATCCGCCTTCTGTGTCAACGAAAATAACTTTGTTTCCTTTTTTTGCCTGCGAGGAACTTGCCAGCATACAGAAATTTGTTTTTCCGCATCCAGCAGGGCCGTATATTGTTGTGATTATGTCTTTTTCATAGCCCCCAAAAAGCCATTTATTCAAGTCATAAGAGCCAGCAGAGATTTTTGTTTCGTACATTGCAAGACAAAGAAGTTAGAGGTTAAAAGAGTTATTGTAGTTAAGTATATAATCAATTTAATTAATCATCAATTGCCAAGGTATTCAAATCTTGGAACTTTTTTGCCGTTGACTTCCACTGTTTCGAGAAACATTTTTTTTGGCCTTACCCATAATGCATTATTTCCAAATTCTTCTGAATGATAAAGCGCTTTGTAAACTACAAGCTCTTCCAGAGTATCGCTGTGCCTTGCAATACCTATGACTTCGTAGAGCTTGCCTTTGACATGCTTATATTTGCCGAGTTTTAGTTCTTGCTTATTTTCTTGAGTTTGCTTGTTTTCTTGTTTTTCTTTTGCGTCTGTCATTTTATTTTTCTTTTTTTTCTTTAGCTTTTCCTCTTTGCCGAACAACCTGACGGTTTTTCTGGCTATTTTTCCCTTCTTTACTTCAACTTTTCTTCCTTTACGTTCATGTTTTTGCCTTCATGAAAGATTTGCGCCTGAAACTTCCAGAGCTTGAAATCTTTTTCTTTCCAAGTGCCTTTTGGCAGAAAGGCTTTTTCGCACAAAGCATCTAAGAATTCTTCTCTTGACATTTTCCATTCTAAAGCAACCTGAGGCAATAATAAGCCTGAACTCCCTTTGTATTCGCAGATTATGCCGTCTTTTCCTATTTTAACCTCTTCTGGCTTTGCAGGCTTTGGCTTTGTAAGTATAGAGATTTCAATCCTTATTTTGGCGAGCTCTTTTTGATTTATGCAAGGAAATCTATGGTCGCAGAAGGCAGAAGACTTTGCTGCTTCGACAATTGCCTCTTCCAAAGGCAGGGTTGGGTAAGGAAAGCCGATGCATCCTCTTAACTCCTCATTTTCTGTAAGCGTAACAAATACACCTCTTTTTTCCTTGAACTTTCCAGGGAGAGTTACTTTTTCATTTGTGAAACTTGCTTCTATGGATTTTCTTGCCAAAGCAAGAAGTTCTTTTGCTTGGCTTAAAGTGTACATAACTACAAAAGTGGTTAAAGGTTAATAAATATTTTACTTGGTTGTATTGTTATTTAAAAGTAGTAAAAACAGAAGATTTATAAATGATGTTTTATTGATTGAAATATGGCATTAGACAAACAACACCTTGAAATAAAGAGAAAGATTTTAGGTGAAGCAAGAGAAGCGGTTGCTAATCTTTCTAGGCAGGTTAATGAAGCGGGAGTAGAAAGTTCATTTAAAGAAGGAACTTATCATCATGCAATAGCTTATGGAATTGCCATCCCTTTATCATTTGCTTCAGGCTATCTTGCTAGAGTGTCAAGCGTACTTGATAACCCTGAAGTTGGAAAACAATACGGTTTTTTCAGTTTTGCAAAAAGAAGGAGAGCGAGAAAAGCTACACAAGCTGCCGAGGCGGTCATGAGAGATTTGCCTTTTGACAAGCTTGAGGAATTATGCAGCAAGGCAGGGGAAGCATTAAGCGGAGATGTGAGAAGCAGTGTTTTGCATTTTGCAGACGGCTTAACAAACAAGCAAGGACAGCAACAAACTGATGAAGACCAAAGAATGTTGGCTCCGGTTATAAGAGCAACGGAAGCTTTGCAAGCTTATTTTGCAATGCAAGAAGCATATGAACTTGTATAAACAAATTTAATTTTTCTTTTTTATTTTCCTTTTTTTATGTCGGCTTCTAAGCTGTCTAAGTCTTTGTTCACTTTTGCAATGGCGTCTTTTACTGCTTTGTCAATCGTTTTGCCTTCTGTTTTTATCTTTAGAATAAGATTCTTAAATGGGTGCTCTTTTCTCCAGGCAACAAAACTTACTGCATCATCCTGAGCAAGATAAGCTCTAAGAACTTCTGCTACAGTAGGATTATTCATCTCAATTTCTGCTTCGTTTTTTTCCTGCTTTACGTATTTGATTAACATCTTGAAACATTAAAGAAATAGAAAGTGTGTTTTTAAACCTTATTATTCTTTTTTGTTAAATACATCGCTTTCTAGCTCTATTTCATCTCCTATAAAGTTATTCTCTTTTCTTAGTTTTATCCTGAAGAACTGCTCTAGCTTGCCTACTACTTTGTCGCTTTCTGGTTTTTGGAGTTCTATGCCTGACTCAAGTTTTTTCAAGGCTTCTTCAGGCTCTTTAATATGCTGAGAAAGCTGTTTTAAAGTTAGCCCAGAATTTCTTCTCGCCATTTGAAGATGCCAGTTAAACTTATCTATGAGATTACTATGCATTTGCAATTTGGGAGGTTTTGGCTCTCTGGACATGACAAATTCCATTGCTTCAGAGTCAGAGGGCATTCCTAATACAGGAAAACTTTCTGATTTTGCACACCTTTCACACATTTTTGTAATTCCGGTACGAGTCAATACATCGCATAACAAGACTTCTTTACTTGTCCTTCTGCATCTTTCGCAAAATTCCATATTTTATCTAGTTTTTCTTGATTTTTATATCTTTTGATTCTTTCGTATACAGATTTAAAAATAGCATTTTCTTTTAGAATGAATGGGGATAACAGGCGAGGAAACAAAAAGAGAGGTTTTGCGAAAGATTAAGAGGTTTTGGAAAAGGTTTTGGTATATTATTTGGGAAGATGAAAGCTTGCTTGGCTGGGTTATTTCCTTGGCTTTTGCTTTCCTTGTGATAAAGTTTATTTTTTTCCCTTCCTTAGGGCTTGTTCTTGGAACAAAAATGCCTCTGGTTGTTGTAGAAAGTGGAAGCATGCACCATCCCGGAAGTTTTTTGTTTAATTATTTTGGCTCTGACAAACTTGTGACAGAGTGGTGGCAAGTTGCGGGCAAGTGGTATGAGGAAAGGGGGATAGATTTTAACGAAACATTCAATTGGAGTTTGAGGAATGGGCTTGAAATTGGCGACGTAATCCTTGTTGTCAAAGCAAGAAATATAGAACTTGGGGATATTATAATTTTTGAAGCAAACCAAAGGCATCCCGTGATACATAGAGTCATAAACATTTCAGAGGTAAATAACAGAACAGTTTATTCGACAAAAGGGGATAACAACCCTGCCCAGTTATTTGTAGAAACAAGAATTCCAGAAGATGCCATAATAGGCCAAGCGGTTTTTAGAATACCCATGGTAGGCTGGGTAAAGCTGATTTTTGTAAAGCTGCTTGATGTTGTTGTGAGAAGATAAATTATATTTTTTCTTTTAGTATCTCATCAAGGCGGATTTCTATAACTGCGACTGGCAGTCTAAGATGAAATTTTTTCAGGACAGAAGGATGCACCTCGCCGATTATGCCAATTTCCTCGCTGTTAGAAATCACTTTGCCTGTTCTTCCAGGAATCAGGGCAGATTGTTCGCTTACATCAAGCTTTAACTCTATTTCCAGCATTTTTCCGAGGTATTCCAAGACTTGCTTGGCTTCTGTGAAGTTTCCCGGTGTAAGGGCAATGCATAGGTTATCTGTTTCTTTTACTCCTGTCTCGCCTTTTTCATCAAGCTTGAATACAGGACCTAGTTCGAATATCTTTTGAGGGTATTCTTTGTCGGTATTTTCAGAAAGTATTTTTAATATGTTATAGAGAAGATTTGGCTTCAGAACAGAGTAGTCTGTCTTGCTGTTTTCTATTTCTATTTCTGGCTTTTCACCAAATTTTTTTAAATCATCTTTTGTTAGCAGGTGATAACTTGAAACTTCAAGCATTTTCAGGCCGGCAAGTACAGAAGAGATTTTTCTTTTAATTGTTTCTATTTTATCTTCTTCTCCTATAGTTGAGATTTTTGGGATTTCTGGCTCAAAATTCTGGTAGCCATAGGCGATTGCTATGTCTTCTATAATATCAACTTCATGCATAATATCAGTACGCCAAGCAGGCACACTTGCCTTGCCTTTATTGTAGCCATATCCCATTCTTTCCAGAAGGGCTTTGATTTCTTTTTCATTAAGGGTAATTCCAAGAAGCTTGTTAACATTTTCAAGGCTTAATTTCATTGTTTCAGGCTCTAAGTTGGGAGTAACCTCTGGCTTTTCATATCTGAGCTTCATTTGGCAGACTTTTCCGCCCATATCTGCAAACATAGTAACAAGGATATTAAGGGTTTTTTTCAAAACCTGGAAGTCGAAGCCAGAACATTCAATGAAAATATCCTTTGTTTGTTCTGTTATTTTGCCTGTTTCATGGCTGTTGATTATAGGCGGCATGCTTAATATTTTGTTTTTTGCATCTACAAAAACCGGGAATTTTTCTTTTCCTTCAAGCAAGAAAGCGTACTCACGGCCAGTAGGATGCTGTTGCAGTATCTGAAGCCCGTTCAGCTCTCTGTCCATTTCAAGAGGAATAAACTTAATATCCTGCGGTTTTCTTGCTTCAAATCTTATAGGAAGAGTGATTTTCTCAAGAGGGTAAATGCCTATTGCAATTTTTTTCCTGTTCCTGCCAAGAGTAGAGTGAATTTTTTCCTGTATGTCTATGACTTCTTTTATCTTTTCATCATCAAACTTAAGCCCTTTGATAATTGCACATGCAGTGTATGGCCTTACATCTTTAACAGACTTGTCAATTATGACTTCAAAATTTTTTTCAGGCTTGTTCAGCTTGTATTCTTTGAGGCCTTTTTCCTTGCCGAAATAAGAATTCATTGCTCGGAGTACGCCTTGCTGTGAAAGCATATCAGGCCTGTTTGGAGTTACTTCAACTTCTATTTCATTTTTAGTTATGTTTTCTACCCCTAATTCAAACAAGTTCAATGCAGAGTCTATTTTCTCATCCGATACATTTCCAAGAATTTTTTTGATTTCTTTTTTATTTAATTTTACAACTGCCATTTTATTTTGCCCATATTTTTATTTTTCTTAATTGTTCAATATCATTCTTGTACATTTCACGCAAGTCTGTGATCCCGTAGTTTTCTTTGACAAGCCTGTCAAATCCCATTCCCCATGCAAGAACAGGAATATACTCGCCGAGCAAAGGAACTACCACTTCCGGCCTGAATATCCCTGCCCCTAAAACCTCTATCCATTTTCCGGTTTTTTCATTATAGACATCTGCTTCTACGCTTGGCTCTGTGTACGGGAAGAAGTGAGGCCTAAACCTTATCTTTTTGAATCCCATCTTTTCTAAAAATGCTTTCAAGTAGCCGAGCAAGTGCCTGAAGTTTGCGTTCTTGTCTATTACAATTCCTTCAGTCTGGTTAAATTCAAAACCGTGGTTTGCGTCTACTGTCTCATTTCTAAAACACATACCTACTGCAAAGAATTTTCCGGTTTTATCCTTAACTTCTTTTAATCCTGCGAGTGTTTGCGCTGAAAGACAGGTTGTATGTGTCCTTAGCACTATTCTTTTTGCTTCGTCTTCTTTCCATTTATACTGCCAGCCCCTGCTTCCAGCAACACCAGACTCGTGAGATTTCTTGACTCTTTCAACAATTTTCTTGTCTGGAAGCTTGCCTTTTATATCTTTAATATAAAATGTGTCGTGTATCTCGCGGACAGGATGGTCTTGCGCTGTGAATAATGCATCAAAGTTCCAGAACCCTGTCTGCACGAGAGAGCCAGTCATCTCCTTAAAGCCCAGCTCGGTCCAGATTTTTCTTGCGTAGTCTATTGCCTGATTTACAAAATGCCTTTTGCCACCGGATATAGCAGGGACAGGGCTTTTTATATCATATTTTCTAAATCTTTTGCCTTTCCACGATTCTTTTAAAATCATTTCTGGAGTGAGAGTTTCGATTAAGTCTTTTAATTTTGAGAGATCTTCTTTAACAAGCTCTTTGCCTATTTCTGTGAGTTCAAAACTTATTTCCTTTTTGTCTTTAATCCCTATTATATTCTTTCTTAACTTTAAGTTTTCAAGTGCGAAAAGCTGTTCAGGGGAGAGTTTGTTTTGTTCTAAAGGCAGGGCTTCTATGAAAAACTCTTCAAGGCTTTTCTTTGCGATTTCGTCGAGGCTTGCTTTCAACAGCAGTTTGCCTTCTTTTAATTCTATAGATGCTTTGTCCTTTAAGGTGCCGAGAGCAACTTTAAACTCGTTTTCGCTTAACTTGGATTTTTCTTCTGCTTCTTTAAGAGAAATTTCTGGTTTCTCAGCCAGCAGGTTTAAAAGCCTTCTTTCAGGCAGGCCGTTCTTTAAGTAAATTACTCCGTTCTCGTCGAGGTCTACAATTTTTTTTGACTCTACCTTAAGCTTTACTACTCCTTTATTATCCAAGAACTGAAGGCTTCTTATTATTTTTACTTCTTCAAGCCCGGTTTTTTCTTTTATTTTCTCGATGTTGCCTGCCTCTAGGCAGGGCAATACAAGCCTTTCGTCAGGGCTTAATGATTCAAGGAGCTCTGTCTTGATATCCTTTTTTTCTTCTTCACTTGCCATTACTTAGGTAGTTCAGAATATTTTATAAAGGTTACTTATCAGAAAAATATATGAAATGCTTAGTCACAGGCGGGGCGGGATTTATAGGAAGCCACCTCGTGGACAGGCTTTTGAAAAACGGGCACGAGGTTGTAGTGATAGATGATTTTTCTACAGGCAAGGAGGAAAACCTGAGCCAGCATAAAGGCAATAAAAATCTGCAGGTTTACAGAAGGAGTATTTGCGACAATCTTACGGACTTATTCTTTACAGAGAAGTTTGACGTTGTTTTTCATCTTGCTGCTATTGCGAGTGTGCAGTTTTCTATTCAGGAGCCAATAAAAACTCATGAAACAAATGTTAATGGCTCTTTGAACTTGCTGAACTGCTGCAAGAAATTTAATGTAAAAAGGTTTGTGTTTAGTTCAAGCGCTGCTGTTTATGGAGACCAAGAAAGCTTGCCTCTTCGCGAATCCATGAAGCCAAATCCACTTTGTCCTTATGCTTTGCACAAGCTAATTATCGAGAATTATTGCAAACTTTTTTACAAGCTGTATGGCATAGAAACTGTATGCTTAAGATACTTTAATGTTTATGGGCCGAGGCAAGATCTTGCGGGAGTTTATGCATTACTTATTCCAAAGTTTATTCAGCTAATACCCAAAAACGAAAGTCCTACAATAAATGGCGATGGAGAGCAGACAAGAGATTTTGTTTATGTAGAAGATGTAGTAGACGCTATTCTTGCCGCCGGGGCTACACAGAATAAAGAGTGCTTTGGCCAGGTTTTTAATAGCGGAAGCGGAAAAAATACTTCTGTTAATGAAGTAGCCAGTCAAATTATTAAGCTGAGTGGCAAGAACATAACGCCAAAACACGGGCCAGCCCTTAATGAGATAAAGGACAGCCTGCCGGATATAAACAAAGCAAAGACTTTGTTAGGATGGGAACCAAAAGTGGGTTTTGAGGAAGGCCTGAAAGAAACTTATAAATATTTTATAGGTTTTAAACAATAAAGAGGCTATAAGATTAGAGAGTAATGGAATAGCAAAAAAGAAAATCTCCTGAAATTTAGACAAAAATAGTATAATTATATTCTCTTATATGCATCATTAACATAAAGTCTAAAAAGTGTGATTTTCTTGTATAAATAAAGTAGAAAAATTTATAGATATGGAAAATAAAGTCACACTTGATAAGAAAAATGCAGAGATTTGTATTGAAAATCTAACAATATCTAACCCAGACACATATAATTTTCTAAAAGACAAGGAAAATTTAGTTGACTGGACACAAAAGGCATTAATTATTGGGTGCGTAGGCTTGAGACAGATGATATTAACAGAAAATGTAGACTTTGTTGAAAAGGAATTCAACAAATTTATAGTTAAAGCAAAAGAAACTTTTGAAAAACAGACAAACAACATTAATGAAAAGATTGAGGCAACTTTTAGTTTGAATAATATTCAAAGTCCTTTATTCCAGATGAAAGAATTGATTGACAGCTACTTCAACAAGGACAAAGGCCAAATAAAAAAAATAATAGATGAAACATTTAATATAGATAATAAAAAAAGCGCTTTGTCTCTTTTAATTGAAGAATTGAAAAGAAATTCAGAAATGGATGAAAAAAAGTTGCAAGAGCTACTTGATCCAAATAAAACAGATTCACCCGCTAGGCAACTTAAAGAGCAGATATTAAATAAATTAAACGAAATTAGGGACAAAGAAATAAAGGATATCAGAGATCAAGTATTGAAAGAAAGTGCAATTAACATCGAAAAACAAAAAGGAACTTCTAAGGGATTTGTATTTGAAGAGGAAGTTCACAAAACATTACAAACTTTAGCAAGCTTTTATGAGAATAATATTAGCCTTGTTGGAGATAAATCAGGGATTGGAAGTAAAAAAGGAGATATTCTGATAGAATTAGAAAATAAAAAGAGCATTATTGTTGAATGTAAAGATAGTTCGAGCTATTCCTCTAAAAAAACAATAGACGAAATAAACGATGCTATACAAAATAGGGAAGCATCTTTTGGAATATTCCTATTTGCAAAAAGAGATGAAATGCCAAGAGAGCTTTGCCCCATTAAAATAACTGATAAATATATTGTTACTTACTATGATGAAGATAATTTATATTTTTCTTATCGTATTGCTAGACTTTTTGTTCTTAGAAAAAGAGAAGATACAGAAGATAAGGTAAACTTCGAGAAAATCTCATCAGAATTAAACACAATAGAAGATAATTTTAAAAATATTGACGCAATTCAAACAAAGGTAAGCACAATCATTAATTCTGGAGAATATATCCGAGAAAATTTAAAGCTGTTGAGAGATAGTATAGATGGAAGTGTTATAAAGATAAAAAATGCCCTTGGAGAAAAATTTGAGGAAGAAGTATCAGGCAGTGTAAAAAAATAGCAAGTTTAAAGTCCTAACCTATTTTACCTGACGTTTACTTTACAGCTCACAAAATAACTAACTTTTTATACCTCCTTCTCCTTTTTATAATATGAGAACGCCCGTAGTGGCAGGGCAGTTTTACCCTGCTGATAAAAAAGAGCTTGAAAAAACAATAAAAAATTTCTTGGTAAAAGAAAAGAAAGAAAATGTCAAAGCCGCCATTGTGCCGCATGCGGGTTACGTTTACTCTGGCAAGTTAGCAGGAGAAGTCCTTAGCATCGTGCCTGAGAAAAAAGATTTTATAATGCTTGGAGTAAATCATACCGGGCTTGGTGGAAAAGTATGTTTTTCGCTTGAGGACTGGGAAACTCCTCTTGGAATTGTTAAAACAAACAAGGACTTGGCTGAAAAAATTATGCACAAACTCAAGCATGAGGAAATTGAAGCAGAAGTAAACGAGATTGCACATGCAGAGGAGCACAGCCTTGAAGTCCAGTTGCCTTTCCTGCAGCTAAGCCAGAAAAAGTTTGAAATTATTCCAATAATTCTTTCGAACTTGGCTTATGAAGAATGCAAAAAAATTGCAGAAATCCTGGCAGATTTTGTAAAAGACAATGAACTTGTGGTTGTTTCATCTGATTTCACGCATTATGGCTCTGGCTACGGGTTTTTGCCTTTTATCAATGATGTTAAGGAAAACCTTTACAAGCTTGACGATGAAATAATACTTCAAATCCTGCGGAAAGACAGCAAGTCATTTTATCATCTTGCCAGCAAGTCAACTGTCTGCGGGCTTTATGGGATAACAGTCCTGACAGAAATTGCAAGAATAAAGGGCTGGAAGCCAAGGCTTATAGAGTATTACACCTCTGGAGATATTGTTGGAGAGTGGAGTTCTTCTGTCGGCTATGCCGGGCTTGTTTTTGAATGAATAATATATTCTCATAGACCGGGCAAGAAGCAAACCAAAGCTTTATATACTACTTTATAGTTACAAGCGGTATGGAACAAGAAAAAGTTTCAAATCTAAGTTTAGAACAAAAAGTTTTAGCAGCCGCAACAGGGATTTTTGCGGGTTTTGGAACTCTTTGGTCGATTGATTATATTCCTGATGTTATGAGACAAGGCAGCGCAAATTTAAGAGATACTGTTTTTAATGTTGGGGTTTTGGCCTTGGCGTATGTTTCTGCAGCAGCTTCTCTATATCTTGTGAAACGTTTTCCTGATAAAAGTGATTCTCAATCCTTGCAGAATTCTGACCACATTTCGCTTAATTGATGATGTCAGAAATAAGGTCCAAACCGCGCCCTTCAGGGCGCTTTATTTCTGAGCCAAAGAAAACCTCCAAGGTTTTCTGGGCCCGGAAACTGAAAGTTTCCTTGGCATCCAAAAGTCCCGAACAAACCTCGGCTTTTAAGCCGAGGTACACACAAGGACTTTTTGATTCTAAGAATGGTGAAGAACCATTAATTGCCCTAAAAATAACTACTTAAAACAAGAATTCAACTAAACAAAAAATAAATTAAAAAATATTTTGGGCTTACCCTTCTTTTACTTCTTCTTTCTTGATTTTCTCAAGTTCTTGCTCTACCTTTTTCACTTCGCCTTCTACTTTCTTAGCTTCTGCTTCTACTGCTTTAACCGCTCCTTCAACTTTCTTCACTTCGCCTTCAACTTTTTTAACCTCTGTTACTGTTTTTTTTGTCATTTTTATACCTCCTTTTTATTTAATTTGTTATAAAGATATTTCTTTCCCGGTTTATAATTCTTTCTATACTAAGTTTAAGTTAATCCAAAAATCTCTTAATTAAATGGCTTAAAACTTACAATTTCTTTTGCAAAGTTCGTATTAGAGCCAAGTGTAAGCAAGAACGAGAACAAATCATAATTATCTCTGCTAGATTTGTTTATCATGCTGGCCTTAACCTTATATTTTTGAAGAAGCATTATGTTCTGCATAAGCCTTGCCAGTATTTTGGCTCTTTCAATGCCTCTCGTTTCAAGGATTTCTTTAAAGTCAATAAGTATAATTTTGTTATTATCCCTTGCAATCTTGCATAACACTTCATTTAAGCCAGAGCCTCTTTCCTTTAGCCTGTCTTTTTGTCCTTTATGCTCTAAAATCAGGGCATTTACCTTTTTGTTCTCCAGGGCAAGACGATTAAACTCGATTTCATGCCCTTTTACAATAATCTGCTTTTTCTCACCAGAAACCGAAGCCCTATCTATCTCTTTCCTTGCCTTTTCCCAGTTTTTTTCATCTACAATTATGAGACTCATGCTAAAAAGAATCAAGAGGACTTTTTATATTTAACACCATGCATTTGCGCTTATAAACAGTTAGTCAAAATAAAAATGGCTCGTTTGGTTGCTGTCGCAACATTTAGAAAAGCTATATAAACTAATTTTATCTTTTTTATAAATGTATTATGAATATATCAACAGGTTGAAAGAGGCATGCAAGAAAAGAAAATGGGTTGTTAAAGGGATTGGGCGCACAGGAAAGAAAAAAGAATATGAAATGTTTTGTGTTACAAATAACCCTTCGAAATATGTTAAGAAGGTTTGTTTTTTGGCAGGAATGCACGGAGACGAGATTGCAGGGCCTTGGGCTGTAATAAAATTTATTGAAAAATTTGATGCAAGAAAATTTGGAAAAATTAAAATAACTATTTTTCCTGTCGGAAATCCTTCTGGATTTGACAAGGGAAAAAGAAGAGACTACCTAAATAAAGACTTGAACGAACATTTTTGCGGGAAAACACTGTTTGATGAAGATAAAATAATTTACAATGCTGTAAAGAATGAGAAAATATTCTTTGTCTATGCTTTGCATGAGGATGTAGGTGAAACCCGTTTTTATTTATACAATTTTGAAAAAGGCAAAGAAAAAATCTATAGGGAGATTATCAAGTTTGCCGGAAAATACGTCAAAATAAACAAGGACAAAAAAATATATGGGGATAAAAGCCAGGACGGGATTATAATAAACACGAAAGATTGCTCTTTTGAGGATAGGCTGTTTAGGGACGATGTGCCTTTTTCCATGTGCACAGAAAGCCCCGGGAAACTGCCGCTTGCAAAAAGAGTAGACTTAAATGTCAAGGTGATGAATTTTGTCTTGAAGTTTGCGTTGAGACATTAATCAGACTAACCTTCAATTCTTGTGCCTGTGAAAGGCTTGTTTGAAAGCAAGTTATCAAGGTTTTTGAAATTCTGGCCAAGGATGAAGTATTAGTAAGTTCATAAATATACAAGACATTTAAAATACAGATAATATAGAATAATTTATGGACAAAATTTTGGTTGTAGGAATAAATGGGTCGCCCCATAAAAATGGAACAACTTCTGTCATGTTAAAAAAATTTCTTTCAGCTGTTGAAAAACATGGCGGGAAAACAAAACTAATTAATCTTATTGATTATGATATAAAGCCATGCCTTGGTTGTTATAGTACAAACCCAAAGTCATGCAAGTATCCCTGCGTACAAAAAGATGATGCGCAGAAACTCCACCCTTTGTTAATAAAAGCAGACGCTATTGTTTTTGGGACACCAATTTACTGGTTTAATATGAGTGGGCTGATGAAAAATTTTATAGACAGATTATGTTGTCTAGCTGCTGGAGGTTATTTGCTAGAAGGAAAAGTTGGCATTTTTTTTGCTGTCTCTAAAGAAAATGAAGGAGGAAGGGTGAACGCAACTTTGTCCATGGCAAGTGCATTAAATCACCTTGGACTTCTAATTCCGCCTTATAGTACTCTGTTTTACCCAGGCAAAGAAGAAATTGTCAGGAATGGAAAAGTTGTATGGTCTGATTGGGTTTCAGAAGATACATTAAAAATAGGAAAAAATATAATTCAATTATGTAAATTTTTGAAAAAATCAAAATTTAAGTGGTAGTTTACATTAACCTTTAATTACAGTTCCCATAAACTCCTTGCCGGATAGTAAGCTGTCAAGATGTTTAAGGTTATTTCCAAGAATGTAAGTTGTGATTTTTTCTTTCATTATTATCTCTGCTGCTGTCTGGTCAAGGACAAAGTGCTGCCCGGGCTTGTATTTGATGGCATTTGCCCGCTTCCAGAAGTCATGCCACGAAATTTCTGGAATGAATTTTGCATCTTTGAACTCTTTTGGATTTTTTGTGTAAAGCCCTGCAACATTTGTAAGGTTGATAAAAACTGCTTTTAAATGATTTGCTATTTTTGCAGCAACAGAGTCAGAAGTCTGGTTAGGAGCATATCTTAAAGCACCGCAGAAAACAATGTCCTCTTTTTTTGACATATTGGTGACTTGTTTTATGTCGTGAGGAATTCCTTTATTCGCGTCTTTTCCAAAAAAGTATGTCATGAACCTTGCGTTTAACCTTGTTACAGAAATTCCGACATTGCTCTGCAGAAAATTGGACCTTCCTATTTTGCGCAAGGCATTTATGTATTTTCTTGCAACGCTTCCGCCCCCGCAGACAATAACAAATTTATAATTTTTCTTGTGCTTTTCCAAGACTTTTTTAAACTCTTTAAGAAGGGGAACATCAACCTCATTAGGAATAATCAGGCTACCGCCCAGGCTTATCACCACCGTTTTTTTCATAATACTAAGTGACAAGGGACGTATTTAAATTTTAGCAGACATTTCAGAATTAATGCTTACAATCTTGTATGCTTGCAGGGACTTGATTTGCAGGCAATTTTCTTTGATTTTACTCTACTGTTGAGTCTAAATATAGTTCTCGCTTTTCTCCTAATCTGGCGAGGTATTCTGCATATGTTTTTGGAATATTGTCCCTTTTTAGCCTTGATACTTGGACATTTAAATGGCAGTTTAGATATCTGGTTAGCAGTTCGCGGGCTTCTGGCTCTTTCACTTCTCCTGTGAGAATATTTTCAAATAAACTTTTTGCAGGACTTAAGCGGCTTCTTATTCTGGCAAGGCTAAGGCTTCTTATTCCTTCTCTTAAATTCACAAATTTACCCGGCCTTAAAACAACTTTATTCATGCTTTTAAAATCTAAAAAATATAATCTGCTGGCATGTTGGAACTCGAGAGCAAAATGCATTTTTGGAAAAGGATAAATATCTTGTGCTAATTCCTGGACAACAAATACAGGATTAATGCCTCTGCTTTGCAGCATTTCATAAGCAACCAATGAAAGATCCAGGCACGGACCCATAAAACAAGTATCGCCTTCTTCAACAATTTTTAATGCCCCTCTTTTGCCAAATTTCTGGCCAATTTGCTCGTTAGTCCAACGCACTCTACTTACTTTTGAGTCTATTTCTAAAACTATTTTACTTACCTTTTCCAACAATCCTTTGTCAGTTTGAACTGCTGTTGTCATTTTCAGTCTGTTGTAAATAGCTTTCTGTTATTGACTTTAAATACCTTAAGCCTTGCGCCACAGTCAATCCAGCCATAAGCGTAACTCAGGCTTGCAAGGCAATTAACATAATCACTTTTCTCTTCAAAAAACTTTGCATCTTTAACATAACATTCCACCATCTCTATAATTTCTTTGGCTTCTTTCTCCTTGCCTTTTGCTATGTTTGTCTTTATCTCTTCAAGGGCTTGCTTTGAAATCTGAAAGTATTTTTCAAGTTTTTCTTTTGTGATTTTGTCTTGTTTTTTTACTTGCATAAAATTGATAAAACCGTGAGGTTTAAAAAGTTTAATCTTTTAATATTTGGAGTTAAAAGAGGGAAAAATGGCAATGCTCGAGTTCAATTCTATGAAGGAGATTTTATCAAGAGGAGACATTCTTTTTTTGATTGCTGTAGTTCTTGTACTTGTAGTCCTCTTGTTTGTATATGTAATATTTTTCAGCAAAAAACTCAAGAATTACTTGGGAGAAAGAAAAAAGACAAATTTAAGAGAAAGGCTGAGAAACAAGTTGATTGAGATTGAGCTTAGGCAAAGTGGGGGTAAATAACTTTCTGTATTATAAAGTTGGCTGCTTGTTTGTTGGTTACAATCGCTGATACCAGAAACTTGTCTATCCATGCCCTGAAAAGACCTTCTATTATAGGAATTTTTGCCGTTCTTGAAAATTGTAAAACAATATCTTGCATTTCTTCCTTTGATAAGATAATAGAAGAAGACTTCCTTATGTTGTAAGTTCGGAATATTATATTCTTGAAAGGGCCGGGGCATTCTATCATGCTAATTGTGGGGTTTTGGATTAAAGGGGTTAGTTTGCCAAAGCTAATTCCTGCTATTCTTTGGAATGCGAGAGGAGCTCCGGGAATTGCAAATTTTGCTGCTTCTGGAGGAGCAATCTCGGCTTCTTCTGCTTTTAAAGAGGGAATAAACGGCGCGAACTCTACGAGTTCTTGCTGTTTCTTTTTAATTTTTTCTCGCAAGCCAGGAATAGAGTTTAGGACAAGCTCTTTTGTAAACACCTTAAGAATTACTGCTTTGTTTGGCATCTTATCATGCTTGCGGTTTTGGTTTCGGTTGAGTTGCCGGCAGGCCAGCGGTGTATCCGCTTGCAGTGTATTCTTCAGAAGGTTCTGCCATCGGGGCTCTGGATTCTGCTACAGGCATTGCAGGAGCGGCCATACCGGGTCTTGGCGGAGGCATGGGCTGATAAGCAGGCCGAGTTGTTGGGAGCTGGGGCATAGCTGCCATAGGGCCCTGCGAAATCAGGGTTATGCCTCGTGCAAGAAGTTTGTTCTGTTCAAGCAGAAGATTTAATTTGTCAAGGAATTCTTTTTCAAATCCCAGTTCGGGTTTTTCTGCGATATTTTTGGCAGCAAGTTCAAATAATTTTAATAAATCTGCTATATGAGTTGTTAAAGTATCAAGCCTTTCGTTAAGTGCAAGGAGATTTTTCTGCAAGACGACCGAGTTTTCTAAAAGAAGCGTAATAACAGGGTCTTCTGCTTTTATTCTGGGGGCTTTTTCCCCGGCAGTCTTTTCTTTAATTGTTCTTCCTTTTGCAGCCCTCTTTTTTGCCATATACTACTTATGAAAAGGGAATTTATAAAGGTTTTTGCCTCTCGCTGTGGAGAACTAATTTCATTTTCTCTCGCTGTGGAAAATGAAATGGGGATGGAGGGAGTCGAACCCCCAACAATCGGTCTGGAGCCGATCGGTTTACCGCTAACCTACACCCCCACATCAACAAGAATTCTTTACTGCTTTTAAATATTTTTAATGCTTGTAATAACTCCGCCTTGGGAGGTTATGATATATGTGCATATACAGAATCAATAATAAATACTGCCAGAAGCAAGAGGCCACATTTATTCGCGAAGATAACCGTTCTATTTATCCTTGATACTGAGAAAACCCTCGCACACTCCCTGCTTTAGCTCGTGAGCAAGAACCTCGGGTTTTCGAGGATTCAGAAATCTCTGATTTCTGAGAGTGCTCAGAATATAATAATTCTGACATGCTCAAGAACCCAAGCACGCCCTGTGCTCATCAAAAATCTCTGATTTTTGAATGCTTCAAGAATCTTTATTCTTGATAGCTTCAGAAACTTCGAGTTTCTGATAGTGCTCAAAATTCAGTAGAATTTTGACATGTTCAAGACTTCAAAGTTTCAATGAACTTTGACAGCCTTCAGAAACAGAAGTTTCTGAGGTTTACAATCTTGACATGCTCAGAAATTCACAAAATTAACAGCATTTCTGACATTAGCACAGGGTTCTTGACATTTTGCATTAATGCTTAAGCAAGCCTTTTCATTTCTTCAATTTCTTCAAAAGAAATAGAACAGCCCTTGAATTTTGTAGCATACAGCAGGGCTTCAAGAACATCATGGTCTTTCAATTCAACAAGCCCTTTTTTATAAGCAATGTACATTAATTCTGATGACCTTATTATCTTTATGTCTTTTATTAAAGAGGTATCCTTTTTTACCTCTACTTTCGTGTGGAATTTCTGGGAGAAAAGCTGCCTTAACTTTTCGGGGTTCTCGACCAACATTCTTGCTGTCCTTTCGTCTACTGCAACGACGTTGTCTATGCCTTTTTTGCTTAACAGCAAAGAGAGGGCAAGGGAGCTTGTGCCGCCGCCATGAACTATGTTTATAAACTCGCCTTTTGCATAGTAAGTGTGATTAAGCAGGTCAAGAAGCTTGTTTCTTTCGCTTATCAATTCTTCTTTTTTAATTAGCTCGTAAGGCAATTCAAGAATATTTTCATCAAAAAGTTTTTTAATCATCAAAGCTTCAAGCTCAAATCTTTTTATTGTTAAAGGCCTGTCTATTGATTCTTCTTTTACTGTTTCTGTAATCATGAACTTGCCTTTGAATTCATTTTTTAGCTTTGTTAAAACGTCAAGCATGCCGTTCATGGCAAGATTTATTATTGTGCCCGCGTCAAAAATTATTGCTTTCATTCGAATATCTCCTGTATGTATTTTAGCCTCTTTTTTATATCCAAAGTCCGGCTTAAATTTATGTCAGAAATGCCAGTCCTACCTGCATATTCTGCGAGCTCAAAAAGTGTTATGCCAAGCAAGTTAGCAGTCTGCTCTAGGCTTATTCCATGCTCATATATTCTTGAAGCCTTGCTTATTTTCGCCTTTTCGAACACCTGCTGTATGTGCATTTTGAAATTGCCGGTCAATTCGTCAATAAGCCCTTCTATTGCTTTAACGTGCTTTTTGAATCCTTCTTCGTCGTTTCTTTTAAGGGCCTTTACTGCCTGCTCTAAACTCTGCTTGCATTTTTTGAAAAAATAAACCCAGCCAGGATAGCTTTGATAGTTTGTTCTTTCAAGTATTTTGCTTATTGAATATATTACAACAGCGATGGCAATACTTGTTTCGTCTTGTTTTATAGAAGCTGAATGGATTGTCTGGTTGCTCAAATCTCTCAACTTTATAATATCATTCTTTCTGAAAGCTTCTTTTGCTTCTTTCAATACTTGAAGGATATGCTCTTTTTCTTCGACCATTCTTTATGCAAGGAAAGGAATATTTATAAGTTTATTGTATTTTTCAGGTCTATGAGAATAGTGTTTGATACCAACTTTATTATGACCTGCATAAAGCAGAAAATTGACTTTATTTATGAATTAGAAGGGCATGAACTGCTTTTACCAAAGCAAGTCATTAAGGAATTGGAGAAAATTGTGGAGGACAAGAAAAAGAAATTTGAGGAAAGAGAATTAGCAAGAACTTCTTTAATGTTTATAAAGAGTTTCAGGAACCGGTTTAAAGAGATAGAGCTTGAGAGAAAATTTGTTGACAGGGGGCTTGAAAGGCTGGAAGGAGTTGATATTATCGCAACACTTGATAAAGCCCTTCATAAAAAGCTAAGAGGAAAGTTTAAATTTCTCGTTGTAACAAAGAGGAAAAAGCTGGAGATTATTAACTAATCATTCTATACTACGGCTTGCTGTGGAGAGGTTCATTTAACCTTGTTTTTGCCTTGACTTTTATTGTCTCTATTTTAAGTTTTGGGCTTTCTAAAGAAATTATTGTAAGCATAATTTGGAGGCTGAACAACTCGCGGGGGATAGTGTGCTCCCACCTGACATATGTCGTAAGCTAGAATAGCTTATGAAAGGCAAAATAAACACTTGAGGGAGCACAATTATACAGACTAGAGTGAGGTCTGAAATGA
>Ga0315289_10000807_pt1 | contig 48191 bp, 45 predicted proteins | sample YL17G11_40_MG_FD_203452 | JGI IMG/M metagenome (GOLD analysis project Ga0315289, IMG submission 203452) | Sediment microbial communities from Yellowstone Lake, YNP, Wyoming, USA - YL17G11_40 | ecosystem: Environmental > Aquatic > Freshwater > Lake > Sediment | place: USA: Wyoming | collected... | reverse complement strand
ATAAGGCGGCCTGGGTCTTTACGATGTCCGGCACGATCACGGGCCCGGTCCGCACGCCTTTTGGTGATCTTCCGCCTACAGGAAAAACATTCCGGCTCTCCGGCGTCGCGATCGACCGGATCGTCGAGGGAAAGATCGCCGAAGAATGGGTGTATTATAATGTGTTAGACATACTTCAACCCATGGGCTTTACGCTTACTCCGCCGCAGCCTCCCCAATCGGATTGATTGGACCCAAGGAGCCGAGTAGAGCTTAAGTAGGGGTCAAACCTACAATCTTAACAAAATACAAGACTCCTCTCCGTTTTTGTTAAGATTGTAGGTTTGACCCTTACTTATTTTGGATGGCGCGCCTGGAGAGACTCGAACTCCCGACCCGCTGCTTAGAAGGCAGTCGCAGGCATTCCGGGGCATCGCCCTAATTGTCCGAGAATGAATGTGTTAGAAGGCTCGGATCGACAAGCATGGCATTGGATTTGACGCCCGTTTGACAGTCTTGGACAGGTTCAAGGGCTTTCCCACAGAGGAGCTCGACCGCCCGCTTCTTCTCCGCGGCTTGCGAATGTGTGTGCCTCTGGGTCGTGATAACCGAAGCATGCCCCATCAACTCCATGACTAAAAGGAAAACGCTGATCCATATGGGGAAAAGTGGCGGGACCGATTTCAACTAGCCGACCTTCTTCCTAATAATATAATTATTTATTATCTATGACAGTTGTTCTTGACACGGATATAAGAATATATTATATATATAGCAGCAATAAGGAGACCCAAATGCCTGGAGAAATGAAACTGGCCTCTCTTTTAAAAAGAGAAAGGGAAGCCTTGGGACTCACTCTCAAGGAAGTCTCGGATAGGTTGGGTTTTTCTCACTATCAAATATTAAGCAGTATGGAATCAGGGAACAGAGATATCAAAGCCTGGGAGTTGGCCAACCTATCAAGGATTTATGGTCGAGATATTAACTATTTCCTATTTCCAAAACAACAGAAAAAAGAAGCCGAGATTCTTTGGAGGAACCCAGCACCAAATAGTCAACAAGAAGAGGTTAAGAAGGCGTTCTTCAATTATTGTGAGAAATATAGAACCCTACTTAAGCTATTAGGAGAAAAGGAAGTAGAGAATCGGGACTCTTTATTGTTGACAGAGAAGAGCGAGCTGCTTAAAAAGCAGTCATTTGAATACGTTGCCAAGAAAGCTTCTGACTATCTCAACCTTCTACAATTAGGAGTTAGGCCGTCTTGCTCTCTGGCGAAAATTCTTGAGGATAAAATAGGAATCAAAATTCTCTATATGAGTCTACCTGAAGGGATATCCGGGGGTTCTACAATTTCTGACTTTGGAATGGCAATTCTTGTTAATTCAGAAGATGCCCCCTGGAGAAGGAATTTTGATTTAGCTCACGAATTTTTCCATCTTATAACTTGGGACCATTTCCCTATCGAGCAGATATATAAGAAAGGCAAAAGCGATATCGAGCGGCTCGCCAACGTATTTGCATCAGCGTTCCTAATGCCGGAGGATGAGATTAGAAGGGAGGTAGAAAAGAAGATAACTTCTGGGAAAATTACCTATTTTGGCCTTATTGAAATTGCCCAAGATTTTGATGTTTCTATCGAGGCCTTGCTTTGGCGGCTAGTAAATCTTGATTTAATGGACAAAAAAGTTGCTATTAAGGAAATTGCGGCAGGTAGACTTAAAGATGCAGAGAAGAAGACGCGTAATATAGATATAAGAATTAAAAAGCCTTATCTTTCGTCCCGCTATATTTCTCTAGCTATTAGGGCGTTTCACCTGGGTAAAATCTCTAAGGCAAAGCTTGCCGAGTATGTTGGGAAAAAATATAGCGAAATCCCAACTTTTCTTAGAGAGCATGGCTTCCGTGAGGACGAGGATTATACAGTTGAATATAGTGTTACTTGATGCCGATGTAATTATAGACCTTCATCGCCTCGGCATATGGGAACAGATAGTTAAAAGGAATCAAGTAAAGATTTCGTCTATTATCTTAAGACAAGAAGTCTATTTCTACGAGGATGAGCAGGGGAAGCGGCACAATATTGATTTGCTAAAAGACGCCGGTATCAAATTTCAAGAGCTGTCAATAGAAGTAACTATTATGCGGGATTTCATTAAGCAATTTGACAGAAATATCCAAGAAGAACTCCATCCTGGAGAACTGGAAGCACTTAGCATTATCCAAGATGATAAAGGTCTCTGTTTTTGCACTTCGGATAAGATGGCTATCAAAGCTCTTGCCCTTATAGGCTCAAGCAGTCAAGGGATATCGTTTGAGCAGCTATTAAAGTCAAGTGGCATAGCCAAAAAAATAGAATACAAGCATACGATAGAGTATTTTAAAAAATCCCTGGGGGAAGGCAGCATAATGAGAATTCAAAGTGGTAGGATAAAATAGTATTAAGAAGACATGTAACCACTTACATAAATCTCAGGATTATAAGAAGCATGATGAACGTCAACTATTATTCCGTTCTACGGCATAGGCTGACTGAAGTCAAGAACTGAGGAAAACGACAGATAATAAAGGAGAATAGGAGCGCGCCTGGAGAGACTCGAACTCCCGACCCGCTGCTTAGAAGGCAGCTGCTCTGTCCAGCTGAGCTACAGGCGCACCCGAACCGTCTGGTGACTCATAACATGATAAAGCCGTGGGTATCAATCCGCATGCCTTGGCAAAACCCGGAGCGGCATTCCCCGCGCCCGCTCACTCAAGCGCGCCCGGCAAGAAAAATCGGGGAGATCGGATTTGAACCGACGACCTCCTGCTCCCAAGGCAGGCGCGCTAACCAGGCTGCGCCACTCCCCGCACATGCCGCTGAAAAAGAATCAGTTGCGAGCGCCTCGGCGGATGCTCACCCTGGTCCCGGAGCGCGGTCATGATATCAAAATAACAAGTAGGGGTCAAACCTACAATCTTAACAAATACAAGACTCCTCTCAGTTTTTGTTAAGATTGTAGGTTTGACCCCTACTTCAATTCCGGCGAAGGCCCTTGTCGATCGTCGCGCGGTCGATCTTGACCACGACGGGCCGGCCGTGGGGGCAGAGCGAGGGCTGGGAGGTTCTGAAGAGCTCATCGACGAGGTATTCCATCTTGGCCATGGGGAGGACCTCGCCGGCCTTGATCGCCGATTTGCAGGCCATGGCCGCCAGGAGCTTCTCGCGCCTCCCGGCCGCTTTTTCCCGGCCGACCTCCTCCAACAGGGCCAGGAATATCTCCCTGGCCTCTTCAGCCTTGAACACGTCCGGGTGCTCCTTGAGCGCGTAGCTCCGGCCGCCCATCCCCTCCACGAGAAAGCCGGCGTCCTCGAAGAGCCCCCGGTTCTCCTCGAAGCTCAGCACCCCGGAGGGCGGGAATTCCATGATGACCGGGATGAGGAGCATCTTCCGCGGCCAGGACCTTTTCCGGTCGACTTCGAGGTATTTCTCGTAAAGGACGCGTTCGTGGGCGTTGTGCTGGTCGATGACGAAAACCCCTTCGTCCGAGACCGCGACGATATACATGTTCAGATATTGACCCAGGACGGCGGGCCCCGGCCGCGCCGGTTCAGCCTGGGACGGCTCGAAATTTGCCGGTTCTTCGGGGCGCCTCTTCCGGAAGCCCTGGAACGCGGCGAAATCAAGCGGCAGGCCCTCCTCTTCGACCCTCGGCGCCGGCCCCCGGGGGTCCTTCCCCGGGGCATAGACCTCCTTGATCCCGCTCACCCTCAGGGCCGCCTGTTCGACGCTCCTCAAGACAAGCCGGAAAACCGCCTGGGGATCCCGAAAGCGGACCTCGGCCTTGGCCGGATGGACGTTGACGTCCACCTCGGAGAACGGCACGCTCAGGAAGAGGAAGGCCTCGGCCGACCGGTCCTTTTCCAGCATCCCGGAATAAGCCTGGTTCAGGGCGGCCTGGAGCGTGCGGTCCTTGACGGGCCGGGCGTTGACGTAGAAAAACTGGTGGTTCCGGTCCGCCCTTCCCCGGAGCGGCCTGGACGCGAACCCGCGGACCCCGCACTCCCCTTCCCTGTAGTCGACCTCCATCAGGCCGTCGAGGACCGCCTTCCCGTAGAGCTGGAAGATCCTCTCCCTGAGGCCCCTCACCTCCGGGCAGTTCAGGACCTCCCGCGGGCCGTTGGTCAGGATAAAACGGACTCCGGGGTAGGCCAGGGCCGCGTTGGTCAAATACTTGGCGATGAGGCTCAACTCGGACCTGTCGGAGCGGAGGAACTTCCGCCGGGCCGGCAGGTTAAAGAAGAGTTCCCGGACCTCGACCGACGTCCCTCTGGGGAAAGCGATGTCCGTCACGTGCAGGAGCTTGTCCCCCTCCCGTTCGATCTCGGTCCCTCTGTCCCCGTTCCCGTCGAACGTCTTGAGCGCGAGGCGGGACACGGCCGAGATGCTGGCCAGCGCTTCCCCACGGAAACCGAGGGTGGAGATCCGCTCGAGGTCCTCCTCGCCTGCGATCTTGCTCGTAGAGTGGCGCCGGAAGCAGAGGGCGGCGTCCTCGGGGGACATGCCCAGGCCGTTGTCCCGGACCTTGATGAGCTTATTCCCGCCGTCGAGGAGATCGACCCTGATCTCCGTGGCTTCCGCGTCCAGGGAGTTCTCGACGAGCTCCTTGACGACGGAGACCGGCCGTTCGATGACCTCGCCGGCCGCGATCTTCTGGGCGAGCTCAGGCGGAAGGATGCGTATTCGCTTCATCGTTCTCAACCGATCGTGCCTGTTGGCCCGAGGGACACGGCACCGGTCGTCTCCTGGAGCGTAGCGCCCGTTATCCGCACCTTGACGATCTCCCGCCGGGCGGCGGGGCAGTCCGGAACCAGGACCCGGATGTAATTACCCGTCAGGAGCTCGGCCTCCCGGCCTTTCTTCGCGATCACCACGGCTTCAAGCTCCCTCCCGACGAACCTTCTTCGGAAATCCAGGTTCTTCTCCGCCGACAGCTTCCTCAGGACCGCGGCCCTTTCCATCTTTATCTTTTCGCCGACCGGCGCCATCCGGGCGGCTTCGGTCCCCTCCCTCGGCGAATAAGGGAACACGTGGAAATAATCCAGGGGCGCCCGGCCCAGGAAATCGCGCGTCCGCTCGAAATCCTCGTCGCTCTCCCCCGGGAACCCGACAATGATGTCGGCGCCGAGCGCGGCGTCGGGCGAGAGGCGGCGAAGGTTTTTGAGGACCCTGGCGTATCGAATCCGGCCCGCGCCCCGCCCCATCATTTCCAACACCCGGTCCGAACCGTTCTGCAAGGACAGGTGAACGTGCGGGCATATCCAGGGGCTTGTCGCGACATGTTCGGCGAGCGCATCGTCCAATAGGCGCGGGTCGAGGGAGCTCAACCGGACCCTGCCGAGGCCCTCGATCGCTTCGATCCCGCGGAGAAGACCGAGGAGCGATCCGCGCGGCTCGAGGTCGAACCCGTAGGAGGAGAGGTGGATCCCCGCCAGGACGATCTCCCGGTAGCCCCGCGCCGCGAGGTCGCCGGCCCGCGCCAGGACGACCTCCGGACGAACGCTCACGCTCTTCCCCCGGACACTCGGGATGACACAGAACGAACAGTGGAAATCGCAGCCGTCCTGGATTTTGACCTGGGCCCGGGCCCGATAGGGGGCGATGTCATCTGCCCCCTCAGGAGCTCCCGTCGATTGGATGAGCTTCCCCGCGAGATCGCCCTTTTCCGCGTTGCCGACGACCATCCAGACGCCGGGCATTTCGCCCAGTTCCCCGCCCGCCCTTTCGGCCAGGCAGCCCGTCACGACCAGGCGGGCCTTCGGGTTCCGGCGCGCGACCTTGTGAATGAACCGCTTGACGTCCCGGTCCGCCCTTCCGGTGAGGGTGCACGAATTGACGAGGACGTAGTCGCTCTGTTCCCAGGCGTCCCCGACCGCGAGCCCGTGATTCCGGAATTCCTCGGCCCAGGCGAACGCCTCGGCCTGGTTGACCCGGCAGCCGAAGTTGCGTATGGAAAAAGAGGTCATGCCTTGTCTTGGACCTTCCTTGAGCTCGCTTCGACCTCTTCGGCCATTTTTTTTCGATGGGCGGCCAGTTTCTTCCGGAGCCCGGCGTCGTTCAAGGCCAGGATCTGGACGGCCAGGAGGGCCGCGTTGGCCCCTCCCGCCTTCCCGAGCGCGACCGTGGCCACCGGAATGCCCTTGGGCATCTGAACGGTGGACAACAGGGCGTCCATTCCCGCCAGCGACGCGCTCTCCACCGGAACTCCGATGACCGGACGGACCGTATGGGCGGCGACGACCCCGGCCAGGTGGGCGGCTTTGCCGGCGACCGCGATGAAGACCTCCGTCCCCTTCTCCTCGGCTTCCCTGACCAGCTTCAGCGTCCGCTCCGGCGAACGGTGGGCCGAGGTCACTTCGAGGTCGAACGGCACGCCGAACTCCTTCAGGATAGCCAGACCGTCCTTGATGACGTCGAAATCGGACCCGCTTCCCAGGAATATCGTCACGTTCATGGTCAATCCTCCCTTTCCGCGCCGATGTCGCGACGGAAGTGCATGGCCTCGAAATAGATCTTCCCGACCGCGGAATAGATCTTCGTCATCGTCTCATCGAGCGTCGCCTCGGAGGCGCAGACGTCGAGGACGCGTCCGCCGTTCGTCCGGTATTTTCCGTCCACGACCGCCGTCCCGGCGTGAAAGAGGACAACACCCGGGATGGCTTCGACCTCGCTGAGCCCGGTGATCTCCTTCCCCGTTTCATACTTGCGGGGATACCCCCCCGACGCCAGGACGACGCAGGCCGAGGGCTTGAGGCTCCAGCGGACCTCTCCGCGGAGGACATCTTCTTCGATGGCCGAGAGCATGATCTCGACGAGGTCGCTCTCCAGCCTCAACATCTGGGGCTGGGTCTCGGGGTCCCCGAACCGGCAGTTGTACTCGAGGACCTTCGGCCCGTCCTCGGTCAGCATCAGGCCGCAGTAAAGGACGCCCTTATACTTCCGCCCCTCCTCGAGCAGCCGGGTGACCGTCGGGAAGACGATCGTATCCATGATCTCCGAATAGAGCTTCTCCTTCATATGGGGCGACGGGGAGATCGCGCCCATGCCGCCGGTGTTGGGGCCCTTGCCGCCGTCGTAAACGGCCTTGTGGTCCATGACCGTCACGAGGGGTCGGACCCGGGCGCCGTCGGAGATCACGATGAACGACACTTCGCGGCCGCGCAGGAATTCCTCGAAGAGGACCCTCTTTCCGGCCGCGCCGAACTTCTTCTGGACCATCATCTCGGACGCCGTCTCTTCCGCCTTCTTTGGATTGTGGCAGACGACCACCCCCTTGCCGGCGGCCAGGCCGTCGGCCTTGACGACGACGGGGAAGCCGAGATCGCCCGCCTTGAGGATCTTCTGGGCCTGGTCGAAGGTGTCGGCGATCCGGAACCGGCCGGTCGGGATCTTGTGCCTTTCCATGAACTGCTTGGCGAAGATCTTGCTCCCCTCGATCTCGGCCGCTTTCTTCCTCGGGCCGAAGATGAGCAGGCCTCTTTTTTCGAACTCGTCCACGATCCCCAGGGTGAGGGGGATCTCGGGGCCGACGACCGTCAGGCCGATCGCCTCTTTTTGGGCGAATTCCGCCAACCCCTTGACGTTGGAGTCCGGGATGTCCACGTTCTCCCCGAGGGCCGCGATCCCCGGATTCCCCGGCGCGCAATAGAGCTTCTCGCAGCGCGGGCTCTGCTTAATCTTCCAGGCCAGGGCGTGTTCCCTGCCGCCGGAACCGACGACGAGTATCTTCATCTTTCGACCTCCAAGTTGGGGTCAAACCTACAATCTTAACAAAATATCAGCGCAGGCGTGATCCCAAAGTCTCCAAGTTCACCTCATTTTGTTAAGATTGTAGGTTTGACCCCGACTTCTCCAAAGATGCTGGCGAAGACCTTGGCGGCCGCCGGCAAGGCATCCTGGACCGGCAGGCAGTAGCGCATCTCGAGGAAACCTTCGCGGGATTTCCTGACCTCGTCCTTCACCGGCCGGTTTCGGATGACGGCGTCGGCGACATAGCCGGCCAGCGCGTCGAAGTCCTTTTCCATCATGCCGAACCGGGTCATTTCCTGGACGCCCATGCGGATGCCGCTCGAGACGAGAAAGGTCTCGTCGTCGGGCAGGGCCTGGTAGTTGGTCAGGATGTTGTTCTCCTCGAGGCGGCGGGCGATCGCCATCCCGTTCCCGAACGGCTTGACCCTGATGAGGACCTGGTGGGTCTCGGTGAACCCGTCCTTTTCGTCGCCTTCGACCGGGATGCCCTTGTCTTTGAGGGCCCTGGCGAAGGCCTTGGCGTTGGCACGGACCTGTTTCTGGAAGGGCTCCTTGAACTCGTTCATCTCGTAGGCGGCCATGAGCAGGGCGAGCAGCGTCCCGAGGTGGTGGTTCGAGGTCGAGCCCGGGAAGGCGCGGGCCTTGATGTCGAGCCAGAGGTTTCGGAGCGGCGTTCCCTGGGGGAAGTTGCCGGCGATGAGGCCGCGCTGGGGGCCGAAGAACGTCTTGTGCGTGCTGCCGGTGACGACGTCGGCGCCGTCGGCGAGCGGCTCCTGGAAGGCCCCGTAGAGGCCGAGGACATGGGCCATGTCAAACATGATCACCGGCTTCTCCGCCCAGTCCTTGACGATGTCGGCGACGAACTTGACGGGCTCCTGATAGATGAACATGCTCTTGCCGAAGACCATGAGTTCGGGCCGGTTCTTATCCAGGAGTTCGGCGAGCTTCGGAAGGTCGGTCTTGTACGGGTTGTCCGCGAGGACCGGGAAATGGACGACGCGCTCTTTTCCCGTGGCCGGGTCCTCCTCCACGAAATTGAACAGGGCGCCCATGGGCTGGGCGCTCAGGTGGCCGCCCTTGGTGAGGTCGTTGTTCATGACCAGGCGCATCCGGCGCGAAGGCCGGCCCTGGGGCCGGTTGCGGTTGATGAACTTGACCATGCCCTTGAAAACGACCTCGTTGGCCATCTGGCCGCTGATGGGCCGCAGCTCGACCTCGCCGCAGTTGAAGTATTTTCCGAGCTCCTTCTGGGCCTCGACCTCGATGTCCCTGATGAAATCGATCCCCTGGTAGAAATAGACCTCCTCGCCCTTCATGGTCCGGTGCTCGGCGTAGCGGCCGGAGGCGTCCGAGATCTCGCACATCTTGACCAGGAGCGAGGGGGTGGACTCCGAGGGGATCAGGTTGAAGCATTCCCGCTGGCGCCAGACATTGTTCCTCTCGACCCTGTCCGCCAGGGTCCGGACCTTGTCGGTGAATGAAGACATTATGAATTCTCCTCCTCGATCCGCCGGATCTTGTCGACGCGCCGGGCGTGCCGGCCGCCCTCAAAAGCCGTCTCCAGGAAGACGCCGACGATGCGGAGCGCCTTGTCCGGGCTGAGCACACGGCCTCCCATCGTCAGGCAGTTGCAGTCGTTGTGGAGTCGGCTCATCTCGGCCGTATATTCGTTCCAGCAGGGGGCCGCCCTGATGCCCTTGAACTTGTTGGCCACGATGCCCATCCCGATCCCCGTCCCGCAAACGAGGATGCCGCGGTCGCACTCCCCGGAAACGATGCTTCGGGCGGCTTTGGCGCCGAAATCCACGTAGTCCACGTTTTCCCCGGGGCCGCAGCCGAAGTCGATGGTTGCGATCCCCCTTCCGGCGAGGTCTTCCGCGACCGCTTTCTTCAGGTCAAACCCGGCATGGTCCGAGGCCAGCGCGATCTTCATGTTGTGCTCCTCCCCCTCGTTCCCCCTCATTCACCATCGGCCTTTTCTGATATCTCGCGATAGATAACGCAAACCATCGAGCAGACCCATCGGTCATTCTATGAACTTGGCGGCTTCCGGCATGACTTCCAGGGCCTTGGCAACGACGGGGTCCGATCTCCGGTAGGCCCGGATGCCTTCCTCGACCCCCCAGAGGGCCGATGCGATCTCCCGCTCGATCTCCCTCCGGACCTCGTCCCCGGCTTCCTTGAACTTGGCCTCGTCGAACGGGATCTTGACCGCGCGGAGATAGCTCTTGAAATCCTCCAGGACTTCCGGGCCGGCGGCGAAGACGTCCCCGACGACGATCTTCCCGGCAGCGTCGGCCTTCGCCCCGCGGTCCTGGGGGAACACGAATCGGCCGGCGAGCTCCGTTTGGTGCTGGACGAGCTTCCTGGCGTAAGCAAAGAAAAGCCCTTTGACCATCAGCTCGAACGTCAGAGGCTTGAGGGAAACGGCGACCTCGTAGTCCGGGGCGATGCCGCCCTGCCCGAGGACCTTCCTGCCTTTGAGGGTGTATTTGATCTCGCGGCTCTCGGCCGGGGCCTGTTTGCCCATGAGATAATCTTCGATATGGCTGAAGTCCCTCTGGATGGCCCGGCCGCTCGGCGTCAGGTATTTGGCCGTCGTGATGGCCACGGCCATGTTCGAGGACAGGGGGAAGATCGTCTGGACGAGGCCCTTTCCCCAGGAGTCGTGCCCGACGACGAGCCCCCGGTCGTTGTCCATGACCGCGCCGCTGACGATCTCCGAGGCGCTGGCCGTCCCCTGGTCGATGAGGACGACGAGCGGGAGCTTCTCGAACTGCTCGTCCCGCAGGGCCCAGAAATCCTTGTTGTAGCTCCGGTTCCTGCCGCGGATGGAGACGACCAGGGCGCCCTTGGGCAGGAACTCGTCAGACACCTCGATCGACGAGACCAGGGGGCCTCCCGTGTTCCCCCGGAGGTCCAGGATAAGGCTCTTCATCCCCAGGCCGCTTAGCTTGGCGAGCTTCTCCTGGAGTTCCCGGTCGGTGTACTCGGCGAAGGTCCGGATGAAGATGTAGCCGACGCTGTTGTCCAGCATGAAGGCGTAAGGCACGCTGTAGAGAGGGATCTCCTCGCGGATGACCGTCAGTTCGATGGGCTTGTCGAACCCCTCGCGGACGAGGGTGATATCGACCTTCGTCCCTTTTTCGCCGCGGAGTTTCTGCATGGCGTCGAAGCTCGAGATCGGCTTCGTCGTCTCGCCGTTTATGTGCGAGATGACGTCGCCGGGCTGGACGCCCAGGCGCCAGGCGGGGGTGCCTTCGATGGGCGCAATGACGACCAGGCGGTCTTCCTGCTTCTGGATCTGGATCCCCAGCCCGTAGTATTTGCCGACATAGTCCTCGCGCATCCTCGCGAAATTCTCGGGCTCGAGGAAATACGAGTGCGGGTCGAGCGTATCCAGGAGGCCGTGAATGGAGGCATAGGCCAGCTTTTCCGAATCCAGGTCCTTGTAATAGCTGTCCTCAAGGATGGAGACGATGGAATTGACCTTGTCCAGGGAGATGGCCCAGAGGTCCTCGTCGGGGGCGGACATCCGGACGAATGCCAGCAGGAAGGCTATAAGGAGAACGCCTTTCTTTTTCATGTCAATCGCAGCCTGAAAATCAGGTTCCATCTTATCAAAGCCCTCCCCAGATGTAAATACCGGATCAGCCCCCCATCGCGGCGATCCAGAATTGGAAGCATTTCATTTCGTGTGGCATTAAAATGATGGCGCAGGGGCGATGCCCGGAGGAGGTCGTTGAAGGGCCGAGCGGGCACGGTTCCTCATTCCTACTGAGCGGCCCTGGATGCCGCCCACAAGCCCCCGTAGCGGAGGGGGGACCCGTCGGCCTTTTCGATGGGGGGAACCGACGGGACTGGTTCCCTTGGGGGCCGGGGGCCAAGGGCGGCTCCAGGCCGCGATCACCGCGATTGACTAATCCGGTGTTTGCATCTATATTGAAAGCATGTTCGGAAGCATCGGGCCGGCGGAACTCATCCTCATTTTCGTCGTCGCCCTCCTGGTCTTCGGGCCCAAGAAGCTCCCCGAGATCGGCAGGTCGGTGGGAAAGGCCATTCGCGAGTTCAAGAAGACGTCCGATGAGATCAAGTGGCGGATCGAAGAAGAGATCGAGGCCTCCGAAGTGAAGGACGTCGCCAAGACGCTTGAGACCGAGGCCAAAGAGATCAAGGACGACCTCAAAAAGGAACTCGAAAAACATGACGCCGGGGAAGGGTAAAAAGTCCCCTGACGAGATGACCTTCCTTGAGCATCTCGAGGACCTGAGAAAAAGGCTGTTCAATTCCTTTATCGCCGTCTTCGTGGCGGTCATCCCCTGCTGGATCTTTGCCAAACCCCTCTTCCGGATCATCGCCGAACCCGTCACCCGGTATCTTCCCGCCGGCACGAAGCTCGCCTTCACCCATCTGACCGCCCCCTTCATGCTTTACATGAAGATCGCCTTCGTGGCCGCCCTCATCTTCATCTCGCCGTACGTCCTCCTCCAGCTCTGGTATTTCGTCGCCCCCGGGCTGTACCAAAAAGAAAAGAAGTACGTCTTTCCTTTCGTTTTCTTCACGACGGTCTTCTTCCTCCTGGGCATTCTTTTCGGTTATTACCTCGTCTTCCCCTGGGCCTGCCGGTTCTTCATCCAGCTGGGGTCGGAGTTCCAGCCCGTCATCACGGTGGACCAGTATTTCACGTTCGCCCTGCGCGTCCTGCTGGGGATCGGCCTGGTCTTCGAGCTTCCGACCCTCATCTACTTCCTGGCCAGGATCGGCGTCATCACGGCCGGCTGGATGATCAAGAACTTCAAGTATGCCGTGCTCGTCATTTTCATCATCGCCGCCGTCATCACACCCACCCCCGACATGATCACCCAGAGCATCGTGGCCGTCCCGATGATGGCCCTCTACGGCATCAGCATTTTGATCGCCCTCGTCGTGCGAAAGAACAAGGACAAGCGAAACAAGACGGCGGAAGCGAACCCGGCGGGCTAACATGAAGACAGACGCGGGCAGGCCCGTCCTCATCGGGCTGACCGGGACAAACGGCGCCGGCAAGGGAGAGGTCGCCGCTTATCTCATGGGCCGCGGCTACGCCTATCTTTCGCTGTCCGATATCCTCCGCGAGGAACTGGCCGCCCGGGGCCTGGATGCCGGCCGGGACAACCTCATCCGGACCGGGAACGAACTCCGCGCGGCGCACGGGCCCGACGTCCTGGCCCGCCGGGCCATGGGCAGGGTCCGGGGGCCGTCGGTCATCGACAGCATCCGCAATCCGCGGGAAGTGGAATTCTTCAAGAAACAGAAAGGGTTCGTGCTCCTGGCCGTCGACGCCCCGATCGAGGTGCGTTACGCGAGGGCCCGGGCCCGGGGCCGCGACGAGGCGGCCGCGACCCTCGACGAGTTCCGGCGGAAGGAAGAGCTCGAAATGGCCGGGAACGAGACGGACCAGCAGCTCGCTCTCTGCATGGCCATGGCCGGCCGGACCATCGTCAACGACGGAACGATCGAGGAACTGCGCCGGAAAGTGGAGGACCTGCTATGACGAACGCCCGCGTGTCCAAAGACGCTTATTATCTCGGGATCGCCCGGGAAGTCGCCCGCCGGAGCACCTGCTTCCGGCGGTCCATCGGGGCCCTCATCGTCCGCGACGAACAGATCATATCGACGGGATACGCCGGAGCGCCGCGCAAGACCAGGGACAGCCTCACCCACGGGTTCTGCCTCCGGGACAAGCTCGGCATCCCCCACGGCCAACGCTACGAGCTCTGCCGGAGCGTCCATGCCGAGCAGAATGCCATCATCAACGCGGCCCGGGCCGGCGTCAGCCTCCTCGGAGGGGACATGTATGTCTTCGGCAGCGACCCGGGCCCGGGAAACGCCATCGACGCCTTTCCCTGCTTCATCTGCAAGAAGATGATCATCAACGCCGGCCTCGACCGCGTCGTCTGCTCCGCGAAGGACGGCACGATGAAGATCTTCACGGTGGAGGGCTGGATCAAGGACTGGCAGGAGTCGGACATCATCGACGACACGCACCAATACGGAAAGTGACATGAATGCCGGTAAAAGCTCCTTTCGGGTCCTTCTGGCCGCGCTCCTGGCCTTATTCTTGTCGGGCGCTTCGAACCGAACGGCGCACCTTGCGATCCAGGACGCCGGCCCCCGGCCCAAGGAGGGCGAAGTCGGACTCCTCAAGCTCCTCGGCCTGGAGGCCCCGCCCGAATCCATCGACTACGTCCAGAACAAGACGCCGTTCCAGCTCCACACCCTCCTCACGGAACAACGCCATCCCAAGACCTGGAACCTGAGCGAGCGGATCGCGAAGGACACGGCCGCCGGGCTGGGGATGCTTTTCTCCGTTGACGAGGACATCGCCGCGCGCCTCGACGCCCTGGCGTCCGAAACAAAAGAGGTCGAGCGGGCCGCCGGAGCCGTCGAAGAGGCCATCCTGTCCGGAAATAAGATCTATATCTACGGCTGCGGCGCGACGGGCCGGCTGGCCAAGCAGATGGAAAGCTCGTTCTGGAGGCCTTTCTGGAAAAAGGTCAAGGGCCAGGACAAGGTCTGGGCGAAGCTCGGCGGCGCCGTTCCCGGGGACATCGGGGAGCGGCTCATCGGCGAGATGACGGGGGCCGACCGGGCCCTGATCTCTTCGCTCGAGGGCTTCGAGGACCTTCAGCTCATCGGCCGGCTCCAACTCCGGGACAGGGGCGTCCGGAAGGGCGACGTCGTCATCTGCGTCACGGAGGGCGGCGAGACGTCGTCGGTCATCGGGACCGTCATGGGCGCCCTGGACCAATGGAAGGCCGGGCCGGGGTATGACCCCGCCGTGAGCCGGAAGAACCTTTATTTCGTCTACAACAATCCCGACGACAAGCTCCTCCCCTTCCTCCGCAGCCGCACGGTGATCGAGGAGCCCGGGATCACCAAGATCAACCTGGCCACGGGGCCCCAATCGATCACCGGATCGACCCGGATGCAGGCGACGACCATCGAAACATATGTCGTGGGGAGTATCCTCCAGGCCGCCGCGCGGAGGATTCTCGGCAGGTCGCTTTCTCCCAGGGAGATGGGCAGGATCGGGTTCGAAGGCGAGGTTCGCCTCGACGAGAGCTTTCGCGGTTTCAGCCGGGTTCTGGAATCGGTGAAGGCCGCCGTCCCGGCCATCGTCCCGTTCACGGACATCGAAACCGCGGTCTACCGGGGCGGACGGTTCTCGACCTATTTCGCGGGCGCCGGCCTCATCACGGTCTTCATCGACAGCACCGAACGGAGCCCGACGTTCCGGCTCTTTCCCCTGGATACGATCAAGGAGCCGCGGAGGCGATGCTGGATCCAGGTTTGGACGGGGGCGCCGACGCCGGACGACGCCTGGTACGCCTTCCTGGGCCGGCCGTTCCGCGGCCTCGACCCGGAGCTCTACAGGAAGCCGTTCGAGGAGGAGATCGAGGACCCGTATCTCAGGACGGCCGCCCTGGAGAGTTTGAAGCGGGCCGGGAACGACCAGGCGGGCCTCTATGATTTCTCCTTTTCGAGCTTCAACCTGAAGAACCGGGGCCCGGGGAAGGGCGACCTGGGCGTCGCCGTCTGCCTCAGCCCGGAGGAGGGAGAGCTCGAGCGCGGCGATTCCTACTTCCGGAGGTTCATCGACCTCTTCGCGAAGAGCGGGGCGCGGGTCGCGCTCGTCCTCGTCACGGGCCTGCCGGATGCGGACGTCGCGAGGATCGAGAAGAACTTGCGGGGGAACATGGCCGGGAACGCCGCCGCCCTCACCGTCGTCCCGGTCAGGATCGACGCCGCGAACGATCCCTTCGGCCTGAAGCCGCAGGTCGCGGCCAAGATCCTCCTCAACGCCCACTCGACCGCGATCATGGCCAAGCTGGGCAAGGTCATCGGCAACACGATGACCAACGTCAGCCCGAGCAACCTCAAGCTCATCGGCCGGGCCACGTTCCTCATCCAGTCCCACGTCAACGACACGATGAGCCGGCCGCAGTGGGTCCGGACCCTGGGCCGCCGCAAGCCCATTTCCTACGGCGAGGCCAACGCCGTTCTCTTCGACTCCATCGCCTATCTCAAGGCCAGGCGGGAAATGGCCGGCCAGACCACGGAGGTCGGTTTGTCGATCATCCGGATCCTGGAATCCCTGAAACAAAAGCGCGGGCTGACCTCGGACGAGGCCCTGGAGATCCTGCGAAAGACCGGCCTCAGCGCCTACCTCTCCGCTCTGACGAAGTAGGGGTCAAACCTACAATCTTAACAAAACGGCCTTCCAGCAAACTCATAAGAGGTAAGCCCATAAATAAGCCGGCATAGCCATGCCAGCCGAATTTTTTCCGTTGGGTTTTGTTAAGATTGTAGGTTTGACCCCTTCTTGCTTGAGAATGCCGCGCCCAAAGTATCGTCTATCTCTATGCCGCGATAATTCCGAGACAACAAATGGCCAGGCAGCTGAGAATCGAATATCCGGGTGCATTCTATCATGTCACTTCCAGGGGGAACCAGAAACAGCCGGTGTTTTTTTCCCCCTGGGACAAAGCCCGGTTTCTTGACTGCCTTGATGAGGCGCACGAAAAGCTTGACGCCTTGGTGCACTCGTACTGCCTGATGGAGAACCATTACCACCTCATGCTCGAAACCCGGCAAGCAAACCTCTCGAAGATCATGCATTTCATAAATACGTCTTTCACGATCTATTTAAACAAACGGCATAAAAGGGTCGGGCACCTCTTCCAAGGCCGCTTCAAGGCAGTCCTTATCGAAGCAGAAACCTACGCCCTGGAACTCTCCCGTTACATCCACTTAAATCCCTTACGCGCCGGCATCGTCAAGCGTCCAGAGGACCATCCTTGGTCGAGCCTTCGCGAGTATCTCGGTCAAAGGGAACCTCCCCGCTGGCTTGATACGAGTTTTGTTCTGGGCTTATTCGGAGACGATACTGATAATGCACGGCTCCAGTATGCAGGATTCATCTCTTCCGCTCTCATTTCAAACATTCCAAATCCTTTCGAGAACAAAAATGGGGGAAGTCACTCCATCCTGGGAAGCAAAGGATTCCTCGAGCGCATCAACGAGACATACCTCCAGGGGAAAGCTCCCAACCGAGAGTTTCCTTTGCTAAGGCAATACAGAAAGAAGCCGCCACTGGAAAAAATTCGGTCCGAGGTCGTCAGAAGGCTTGGGAACGAGGATAAATTATCCAGGAATACGGCGATTTTCTTGATTCATGGAAACACAGATTACAAGCTGGTAGAGATCGGAGCCTATTTCGGGATAAGCCAAGCCGCTATCGGCATGGTTTGCCATCGGATGAAACAAATCCTTTCGCAAAATCCAGACCTCAGCCGGGTCGTCGAAGAAATCGAGAAGAATCTCTTCAACCGAACGAAGTAGGGGTCAAACCTACAATCTTAACAAAATGCTACCCGGGCAATTTGGGTGCATCTTGGGTCTCTCGGTTGAATCAAAGGTTGCCCTTTTGGGCTTGTCAGAGGTCCGTTTTGTTAAGTTTGTTAAGATTGTAGGTTTGACCCCTACTTCATTGATTTCGTGCAAATGATGCGGTCGTCCCCGGGCTTGTAGAAATCCGGGACCCGCGCGACTTCCTTGTACCCCAGCCCCAAATAGAATTGCCGCGTGGGGTGGTACTTGGGTTGGCCGGCCGTTTCGATGATGATCAGCCGTCCGTCGAGATCGGCCACGGTCCGTTCCAGCCAGCGGACGAGCTCTTTGCCCAGGCCCCGTCCCTGCTCCTTCGGCGAGACGGCCATCCAATAGAGATCGTAGGCGCCCTCGGCGAGCGGCGTCGGGCCCCACGTCATGTAGCCGCCCACGCCGCCGTCAGGCGTTTCCACGACGACGACGCTGTAGTCCTTTTGGCCGGGCTTCAGGAGGTAGACGTCGATGAGCTCCTCGGCCACTTCGATCTCGGCGGGAGTGAACATGCCCGTGGCCTTGATGAGGCCCATGACGGCCGGTTTATCGGACGGCGCCATCGGGCGAACCATGGGGCTTTTTCCTTCGCAGGGCGTTGTCGAGCATATATTTCCAAAACCGCGAATATTCGATGCCGGCGGCGTTCAAGGCCCGGGCGTAGCCGGCGTCCAGGCTGATGTCGGGATTGGGGTTGATCTCCAGGATAAAAATGTTCCCCGCCCCGTCCATGCGGAAGTCCACCCGGGCGTAATCCCGGCAGCCCAGCGCCCGGAACGCGTCTACCGCCATCTGTTGAAGCTTCCCTTTCAACGCGTTGTCGATCGGGGCCGGGCAGACCGGCGGCGTCGTCTGATACATGACGTGGTCCTTCAGCCACTTGGCCTCGTAGCTGCAGATATGGGGCATGGACTCCGGCACCTGCGAGAAATCGATCTCGGACACGGGCAGGGCCACGACCGTTTTGTTCTCCATGACGGCGACGTTGAACTCCCGCCCTTCGATATATTCCTCGACGAGGGCCGGCTGCTTGTACAGGTCCAGGACCCGCTTGACCTGGACCGCCAGGCGCTCAGGGTCCGAGACGACCGAATTAGGCCCGATCCCCAGGCTCGCGTCCTCGGCGTTGGGCTTGATGATGACGGGGAAGCGGACCTCGAGGGGCTGGTCCTTCGAGGACAGCAGCTGGCTGGGCGAGGTCGGCAGGTTGTAGGAGCTGAGGATGGCCTTGGCCATGTGCTTGTCCTGGCAGACGGCGAGTGTGCGGGACTTGTTCCCGGTGAAGGTCAGGTGCATCAGCTCGAGGGTGGCGGCCACGTTCGCCTCCCACTGCGGCCGGCCGAAGAATCCCTCGCACAGGTTGACAAGGACGTCGAGGTTCAGATCCTTGACCCGGCGGAGGAAATTGAGGAAGCTCTTCTGCAGGGGGATGATGGTCACGGGGTAGCCGAGTTTCTTGACGGCCTCGCCGACCTCCTTGGCGACCTCGGCGACGGACTCCTCCGAGAGCTGTTCTTCCGAGCGTCCGGTAATCGGTTCGTAGGCGTTGAAGGCGATGCCGACGTTAGGCAGGGGATCCGTCATTGCTTCAATTCAACCTGGTGATAAGCCTCTCCGACGGACGGCCGGGCGGGCGCCCGTTTCAGCCCATAGCGCTTGCAGGCTTCGTCCACGACGCGATGGATGAGGCCGGAATACGTATACCCGGCGGTGCGGGCCGCCTTGGGCAGGCAGGAATTGTCCTCGGCGTTCGGCAGGACTCCCGGCAGGGGGTTGACCTCGAGGATGTTGGGCGTCCCCGCCTCGTCGAGGCGGACGTCGATGCGGCACCAGTCCTTGATGCGCAGGACGGAGCACGTCCGCGTCACCAGGTGCTCGATGCGCAGCCTGAGGTCGATGGGGATGTCCGCGGGGCAGTGGAAGATCTTGAGCGGGTTCTCCGGCCTGTCCCAGATCCACTTGGCTTCGTAAGAGTAGATGGGCGTCGCCCCCGGCGGGAGCTGGGAGTGGTCGATCTCGACGATCGGCAGGATCTCGAGGTCGGGGGCACTGCCGAGGACGCCCACGGTGAACTCGCGGCCGCCGATGAAGCGCTCCACGATAACCGGCTCCTTGTAGAGGGAGGTCACTTCGTCGACGCGTTTAAAAAGGTCGCGCGGCGTCCGGACGACCGAGTTGTTCTTGATCCCCTTGCTCGATCCCTCGTAAAGCGGCTTGATGATGGCCGGGAGCTTGATGGTGCTGGGAATTTCGGCGGCCGATTCGACGATCCAAAACGGCGGATTGGGGATCCTGTGGAAGGACAGGATCTCCTTGGCCCGCGACTTGTCGAGGCAGATCCCGAGGGTCATCGGATCGGAGCCCGTATACGGGATGCCCAGGATCTCGCAAACCGTGGGGATGTGAGACTCCCGGTTCGGCCCGAAGACCCTTTCCGCGACGTTGAAGACGAGGTGCGGCCGCAGACGTTTGAGACGGGCGTAGGCTTTGTCGTCGGATTCGATCAGGAAGACCTGATATCTTTCCTGGAGGGTCTGCTGAATGGCGGCGATCGTCTCGTCGGAGTCGCACTCAGCAAGCATATCGAGTGGAGGTTCGTCCTCCTCTTCCCTCTTTTCGTTGCTGCGTCCTCGATCGAGCGTGGCTTCCATTCCGGCTTTTGAGCTGTAGAGCAACGCTATTTTCATCGCGTTACTCTCTCGGACTACTGAGGTTCACGAAAGTGCCCATGGGTGTGATCATTTCTATTCCTCTTCCCTTGTTTTCAATTTTTTCTCTCTCTCACTCATTTTTATTTATATACCTATTTTTTCAAATGTCAATGTTTTTTTGCTCGATGACCACTTTTTTCTGTAGAGCTCCACGTTTGGGCCACCATTAGTGGTGTCGGATGATCTCTTTCACGCGCATGAGCTGGACCTGCGTCGACCTCTCCATCTCCTCCAGCCGCGACCCGATGGAGCGGATGACTTCCCGGATGCCGGGGATGAGGATGTGCTCCAGCGCGTTGACCCGCCGGCGCGTGACCTCGATCTCGCGGGACAGGAGCTCCACGGATTTCCACAGCCTGGCCATTTCCGCGAGGACGGGCAGGAGCTTCTCCGCCCTCTTCAGGCCGATGTCCAGCTCGGCCTCCGTGTTCAGGAGGTCGTAGGACGAAAGGCGGAGCGCCGTGATCTTGAACTCCGGGATGGCCAGGCCGAGGACCCTCTTTTTTTCGACGGCCAGCCGGAGCTCGCCTTCGGGAATGAGCCTCTCGAGTTCTTTCCACGAGCCGCGGCCGCCGGCGAGGGCGAAAGCGAGGAAGATCCTGTCGAGTCCCGCGCTGACCTCTTCCTGGAGGGCCGACAGCCGGCGGATCGTTTCCAGGAACCGGCGCATGATCTCCTCGAGCTTGTCCTTGAGGAGCTTGTGGCCCCTCTCGGCCAGCGCGAGCCGCCGCCGCAGCCGCAGCAGCTCCATCCGGTTGGGATTGACGTTGAGCTTCATCTCAATAATATTTTTCCAGGTATTCCGGCCGGACGCGCTTCAGCTCGTCCTTCGGGATCGTCCGCAGGAGCTTCCAGCCCAGGTCGATCGTCTCGATGATCGTCCGGGCCGTGAACTCGCCCTGGCGCACGAACTCGTCCTCAAACCGTTCGGCGAACTTGAGGTAGAGCTTGTCGAGGTCCGTGAGCGCGGCCTCTCCCAGGATCAGGGCCAGCTCCCGGGCCTCCTTGCCGCGGGCGTAGCAGGCGAAGAGCTGGTTGAGGACGTCGGCGTGGTCCTCCCGCGTCTTGCCGCCGCCGATGCCCTTGTCCTTGAGCCGCGACAGGCTCGGCAGGACGTCGATCGGCGGATAGATCCCCTTCCGGTGGATCTCCCGGCTCAGGATGATCTGGCCTTCCGTGATGTAGCCGGTCAGGTCGGCGATGGGATGGGTCTTGTCGTCCTCCGGCATCGTCAGGATGGGGATCATGGTGATCGAACCCTTCCTCCCCTTGATGCGGCCGGCCCGTTCGTACATGGACGCCAGGTCCGTGTAGAGATAGCCGGGATAACCGCGCCGGCCCGGGATCTCCTTGCGGGCGGCCGAGATCTCGCGCAGGGCCTCGGCATAGAACGTCATATCGACGAGGATGACCAGGACGTGCATGTCCAGGTCGAAAGCGAGGTATTCGGCGCAGGTCAGGGCCAGCCTCGGCGTCGAGATGCGTTCGATGGGCGGTTCGTTGGCCAGGTTCAGAAACAGGACGGCCCTCTCCAGGGCCCCGGTCGTCCGGAAGTCCTCGATGAAGAAGGCCGCTTCCTCGAACGTGATGCCCATCGCGCCGAACACCACGGCGAACTTCTCCTGCTTTCCCAGGACCTTGGCCTGGCGGGCGATCTGGGCCGCGATCCTCGAATGCGGCAGGCCGCTCCCGGAGAAGAGAGGCAGCTTCTGGCCGCGGACGAGCGGATTCATCCCGTCGATCGACGAGATCCCCGTCTCGATGAACTCGGACGGATAGTCCCTGGCGTCCGGGTTGATCGGACGTCCGTTGATGTCCACCATCTTCCGGGCGATGATCTGCGGGCCCTTGTCCTTGGGCTTCCCCGAGCCGTCGAAGATGCGGCCGATGATATCTTCGGAAACGCCCAATTGCTGGGATCGCCCCAGGAACCGGACGCGCGAGCCTTCGATGTCCAGTCCGACGGTGCCCTCGAAAACCTGGACCACGGCCCGCTCGGTCGAGATATCGAGGACCTGGCCGCGGCGCAGACGGCCCCCGGCGGTCTCGATCTCGACGAGTTCACCGAACTTGACGTCCGAGATCTTTTCGACGATGACAAGCGGGCCGACGATGTTGGATACGGTTAAATATTCCTTGCGCATGGGACCTCTCAATTCTCTTCGGGCAGGAACTTCATCTTGGCGATGTCTCCCCGGACGTCGCGGGCCAGGACGTTCTCCAGCTCGGCGCCCTCTTCGATGGCTTTGAGCGCCGACCGGTGGAACTGGAGGATGGTCCGGAGCATCTTAACCTGCTTTCTGAGCGAAGTGTAGGTATCCTGCGGATGGAAGGCGTTCTGGTGGAGGAAGTCCTCCCGGATGGAGCGGGCGGATTCGAGGATGAGCCGCTCCTTGGCGGAGAGCGACTCCACGCCGACGAGGCGCGAGATCTCCAGGAGCTCCGACTCGATCTCGAGGAGGTGCATGGCCTCCTGGCTTAGGTCGACGAAGTCCCCGGCGACACGGCTGCCCAGGTACGACTTGACATTTTCCCTGTAGAGCGAATAGCTGAGGAGCCAGTTGATGGCCGGGAAGTGACGGGAATTGGCCAGCCTGTCGTCAAGGGCCCAGAAGACCTTGACCACCTTGAGCGTCGCCTGGACGACGGGGTCCGAAAGGTCGCCGCCCGGAGGGCTGACGGCCCCGATGACGCTCAACGCGCCCGGCCTCTTGTCCTTGCCGAGGCAGACGACCTTACCGGCCCGCTCATAGAATTCGGCGATGCGGCTGGCGAGGTAGGCCGGGTAGCCCTCTTCGCCGGGCATCTCTTCCATGCGACCGGAGATCTCGCGCAGGGCCTCGGCCCAGCGGCTGGAAGAATCGGCCATGAGGGCCACGGAATAGCCCATGTCACGGAAGTACTCGGCGATGGTCATGCCGGTATAGATCGAGGCCTCGCGCGCGGCCACGGGCATGTTGGAGGTGTTGGCGATGATGACGGTCCGTTCGAGGAGCGGCCGTCCCGTCCGCGGGTCCTTGAGCTCGGGAAAGCTCAGGAGAAGGTCGGCGACCTCGTTGCCGCGCTCCCCGCAGGCTACGAAGACGATGATCTGGGCATCAGACCACTTAGCCAGCTGGTGCTGGACGACGGTCTTGCCGCTGCCGAAGGGGCCGGGAACGCAGGCGGTCCCGCCCTTGGCCAATGGAAAAAGCGTGTCGATGACCCGCTGTCCCGTGACCAGAGGCTCATCGGGCATCAGCCGCTCGGCCACTTTCCTTTGCCGGCGGACCGACCAGGTCTGGAACATCGGGACCTCGCGCGTTCCTTCCTTCGTTTCGATCCGGGCCACGATCTCGGCGACCCCCAGGCTTCCCGACCGGACCTCGGTCACCCGGCCCGCGCATCCGGCCGGCGCCAGGACCCTGTGAACGATGAGAGGCGTCTCCTGGACCTCGCCCAGGACGTCGCCTTCCCCGACCGTGTCGCCCGCCCGGCACCGCGGCTTGAAGTCCCATTTCTTCTCGCGGCTCAGGCTGGGCATCTGGATGCCGCGGCCGACGAAGTCCCCTTCCCTGGCCCGGATGACGTCCAGCGGCCGCTGGATGCCGTCGTAGATGGAGCCGAGAAGCCCCGGCCCGAGCTCGACGCTCAAGGGTTTGCCCGTGAGAAAGACCGGCTCGCCCGGCCCTATGCCCGTCGTGTCTTCGTAGACCTGGATGTAGGCCCGGTCCTCCTTGAGCTCGATGATCTCGCCGATCAGGCCGAGCTCCCCGATCTTCACCATGTCATACATCTTGGCCCCAAGACAATCCGAGGCGACCACGAGGGGGCCGGCCACGCGAACGATCTGACCTTGTCTCATATCTTTCCCTTTCGTTTCACCAGAGAGTCCGAGCCCGTGGCCCGGACGGCCATTTCCTTCATCCGGACCTCGATGTGGTCCGAGATCTTCCTGTAATCCGAAAAGCCCACGATGACGGGACGGAACTTCTTTCCGATCGCCTCACGTTCCTCCTGTAACGGCCCGAAGTAACTTTCGTGGAGGAAGCAGAGGGCGTAATCTTCTTTCTCAAGGACGGCCATGACCGCCCGGGCCTCATCGACGCTCGCCGGCGAGAAAACCTTCAGGCCCAGGGCCCTGAAGCCGAACAAGAGCCCGGCCTCGCCGACGATCGCGACCTTCATCCCCTCAGACATAGGTCTCACTGATCCGGTCCCTAAGGACCGCGGCCGGGATCTCATGGATCCTCCCCGAAACGACCATCCGGACGAGGAGGAGCTCCCTTTTCTTCGCCAGCCCGTAGGCGTAGACCGGCTCCGGGCCGAAGACGATATATCTCGCCCGTCTCAGATGGGCCATCAGGAAATCTTCGGACCCTCTCTCGAGGTCGATGAACGTCTCCCTCTCCGTGAGCGCCCGAACCGAGTTTTCCCACAAGCCGGCGTACGGTGTCGACGAAAGTCTTGCCCCGAGGTCGGAGAAGGGCAGGCCGTAATTGTCGAGGAACATCCGTTCCTCAAGAAACCCTCCCCGCAACACGGCGGCCCGGAACCTTTCTTCCGGCAATTCGAGGTGCCTGGCCCGGAGGAAGACCTTGATGTTGCCGAGATCGATCCGGCGCCTGAGGTGGTCCGTGATGAACGCCCAGCCGAGTTCGCGCCCGAGGCCCAAGGCCTCCTGGGGGTCCGAGTCCCGCAGGAAAATGTCCAGGATGGGCTTATCCAGGAGGACCTCCGAAAGGAACGACAAAAGCTTGGCCTCTTCCTTCTCGATCGCCCGGTCCAATTGGGCGGGCGTCCGGATGTCCGGGAAGTCCTCGGAAAAACGCCCGGCCTCGCCGAGGGTCCGGAGGGCGGATGCAAGGTCTGCGGCCCCGGCGGCCTCCCGGAACGCCGTCCGACCGATGAGGAAGTTCTCGAGGGCCCGGACCCGGCCGATGGCGTATGCGTAATCGAGCGCGGAATGTCGTTTCATATCTTCAAGATGTCGGCGATCAGGTTCTCCAGTCCCGGCCGGACCTCGTCCAGGAGCTTCGCCCGGTCGAAGGGCTCTTCCCTTTCTCCGTCCTTCAGGATGACCCTCCGCGTCAGGGAACGGCCCCGGACCGGCGCCGCGGCCAGGGCCTTTTCCAGGACCTCGGTGATCAAACTCCTCTTCGCGACGAGGAGCTCGATCCTCCCCTCGAGACGGGCCTGGGTGACGATCCGCCCGGCCTCAAGACGCGCCCCGCGCTCGGCCTCACGGAGAAGGGCCCCGGCCAGCTCGCCGGCCTGCCGTTTCGCCTCCTCCCGGATGTCCCCGGCCTTTCGGAGGCTTTCGGCCCTGGTCCGGTCCGCCTCGGCCCGGGCGTCGTCCAGGATCTTGTCGACGATCTTTTCCAGGCTCATCGGTCCATCTACGGAAGTTTGATGCCGTTCAAGAGCAGGACCGTGGCCAGGAGGCCAAGGACGGCGTACGTCTCGACCAGGGCACCCATGACCAGCGGCTTCGCGGCTTCCTTCGGCTGCTTGGCGACCATGTAAACGCCCGAAGTGCACACCTTCCCCTGGTGGATGGCGGAGATGAATCCCGCCCAGGCCACGGGCATGCAGGCAAAGAAGATCGCCCAGCCCTGGTTCACCGTGGGCTGGAGGACGGTCCCGGAGATCAGCCCCAGCTTGAGGATGACCAGGAACCCGCTCAGAAACCCGTAAATGCCCTGCGTCCCGGGAAGCGCGACGAGCAGGAGAACGCTCCCGAACTTGCCCGGGTCCTCGCTCATAACCCCGCTGGCGGCCTGTCCCGCCAGGCCGACGCCGATGGCGGAACCGATGCCGGCCAGGATCACGGCCAGGGCCGCGCCCGAAATTGCCAGTAACAATCCTAAAGTCATCTTCGTGTGACCTCCTTATGTCTTGTTAGGGATCATCTATTCGACGAACTCCATATATTTATTCTCAAGCCGGAAGGCCTTGAAGGGCTTCCCGCCTCCTTTGTAGAACTTGGTGAAGAACTCGACGAACTGAAGGCGCATGGAATGGACGACGCCTCCCAGAAAACCGATGCCCAGGTTGAACAGGTGGCCGCCGACGAAAATGAGCGGGGCCAGGACCCAGCCCGCGACCGGGATCTTGAACGCCGTCTGGGTCAGGTTGTTGATGACCATGCCGATGACCCCGGTGGAAAGGCCGAGGGCCAGGATGCGGGAATAGGATAACGTATCGGAGAGGTACCCGGAAATGCCGTAAAGGCTGTAGAGGCCTCCGAAGAAACGGGCCAATGGGTTTCGGCTGGGATTGGCAAAGAAGACGACGCCGCAGGCGCCGGCGATGGCCAGGATCCCCGCGACCGGACTCTTAAGGACGAAATATAGGACAAGGGTCGGCAGCAAAAGAAGCCAGCCGCCCTTGACGATGGATTCCGCGTAAGTTTGGTTCCTGATCGCGTTGATCATGCTCAGGAGCGTTCCGAACCAGACCTGGATGAAGCCCAGGAGAAGCGACAGGCCGAGGAAGGGGATCGGGTCCTTCAACGGGTCGATGAGGAGGAGCGAGCGGATCGGGAACCCGAACCAGCTGCCGAAGAGAGTCCCGAGGACGATGTTGGACAGGCCGAGATAGAGGGCGAGCTTGGCGAACAGCCGGGCGCCTTTCGACAGCCGCCCGAACTTGAGGAAGAGCAGGCTCAGCACGGTGACGAGAAACCCGTAACCGCCTTCACTGACGCAGAGCCCCACGTAAAGAAAGAAGAACGGGGCAAGGGGGAGCGTGGGGTCGATGTGGCCGCGTTCGGGCAGGCCGTAGAGGCCGGTGATGATCTCGAAGGGCTTCGCGATCCCGGGGTTCTCGAGGGTGACCGGTGGTTCCTCTTCAGGAAGCGGCTCGCGGAAATAGACGTGCGCGGCTTCGGCGACCGAAGCGACCCGCGAGGCGAGGCGCTTCTTGTCCGCGGCCCGGACCCAGCCTTCGAGGCAGACGACCTTCTCCGTTTCGCCGAGGAGGTCCACGGCCAGGGTTTTCTCCCGCTCGTTCAGCAGAATGTCATGAACGGACATCAGGGCCGTTTTGTGGACGGCCAGGGCCTTCATCTTGCTTTCGAGGGCGGCGATATCCGCGCTTAACCGGGAGCGCTCCTGGTCGTTCCTGTCCAGGATGTCGCCGACCTTGTCCCCGGGACGGGCCTTTCCGAGATGCGCGTCCAGGGAAATGGGCGCCGCATTGAGCTCCTTCAACAAGGGCTCGATCTCCTCCCCGAGGTCCCGCGGAAAAGCCAGAAGGACATGGGCGAGCTTCTTATCGCGGGCGACGGTCTCGAACCAGAGGGGCCGTTCTTGGGCCAACACCGAGAGCTTCTCCACTTCCGACGAGGGGAGGACCGCCAGCCTGACCTCGGTCGTGGGCGTGCCCCGAAGGGTCTCGAGGGGGAAGCGCAGGGCGCGGAGGGGCCCGAGGAATTTCGCTTCTTTATCCAGGAGTCTCGCCTCCGCCTGCCGGTCGTTTTTCCCGGATTCGAGCCTCTCCAATTCATCGAGAATGCGGCCGTGATCGAAACCCAGGACGCTCTCTCTCGATTTCATGGACAGGGCGGGCTTCGGACGGAGGAGCCTCTTCAACCCGCCGGTTTCGTCCCAATCGGCAAAAACGTCGAGGGCGTGCTGGAGCCTGGAGAGGGTGCGGTCGGCGTCCGAGAGATCGGCCGGGCAAGGCCGGGACCCGAAGCCTTCGAGCGTCACCTCGCTGAGGTGGACGACCCCCGCCTCCTGAAGAGAGGACAGGAGTTCCGTCTTCCGGCTCGAGTGGGCGAAGACGTGGACCTTTTCGATAAGCGCGACGGCCACGGTTTAAACGGAGCCTCCGTCGAGGACCGCCGCCAGCCGGCGCTCCGCTTCTTCCACGGCCCGGTCCATCAGCGGCCCTGCCTGGATCCGGATCCGGGCGATCTCCTCACCGGTCCGCTTTCGGACCCCTTCGGCGTCGCACCGGGCCTCTTCGATCAAGTTCCGGGTCAAGGCTTCGGCTTCCCCCCGGGCCCGCTCGAGGAGATCGTCCCTGACTTTCCGGGATTCTTCATGGGCGGCCTGAATGAGCCGCGGGCCCTCGGTCTCCCTGGCCTCCCGGACGCAGGCTGCGGCCCGGTCTTCGGCCTCCCGGATCTTTAGAAGGGCCCGGGCGGCCCCGTCCTCGACGGCCTTAATATGTTCACTCATGTTTCGACCTGAAGCCGTTCCTTTCGGTGAAGGGTCTCACCGGCAAAAACTTATTATATCCAATCCGTGGCGGTTTATCTACGAACTCCTCATTCTTTCCGACCTTTTCAATATTCCCTTTCGTGCGAAAAGAATTTTTGGCTCGGGCCGCGCGACGGGATCAGATGAGGAAGGTCGCATGGAGATAATACGTTCCGGGGCGGAGCGGCCTCCTGCGGGCTTTCCTTTCGAGTTCCCCCATGGGCGAATCCCGAGTGTTCGGCGGCGTCTTGAAAAGCAGGGTCGCGCCCGCGTTAAAGAGCTTTTTGAGGAAACAGACGGGCATGCCTTTCTCGACGTAAAGGACGAGCTTCGACCTTCCCGCACGCGAGGCTTCGAGGACGGCGATCAGGAGCTCGAGGTCGCTTTCCTGGAGGTGCTTGTCCGATAGGTGGATCCTCGCGCCGCGCGAGGCCAACCCGACGAGCCCGGCGTCCGCGACCCCGTGATAATAATAGACCAGGAAGCCGCCGCCTTTATGAGCCTCCTCGGCGAGCTCCGACAACCGGAGGACGTCCCGGGCGTGCTCCCGGTTCGACACGTGCAGGATGAACCCTTCGCGGCCGAGTTCCCCGAGTGCGGCAAGGGGAGACGGCCCCGCGCTCCCGCTCGCCTCGAAAGGACCATTGACGAGGAGAACCGAGGAGGATCGGCCTCGGACGCACGCCCTGCGGACCCGGATGAGATCGGAGGTCTCGCGGCCGACGTTGTCGGAGCCGTAGAAATGAGCGCCGGCCCCGCAGAGCCACTCCAGCTCCAGGACGCTGAACAGCCCTGTGTCCAGGAGGTCGAAGCGAGTGCCGCGGGCGCGGGCGGTCTTGACCGCGTCCAGGGTATCAATGAATCCATACTGGTCGTCCCGGAGGATGAACTCTCCGCCTTTTTTCACTTTATCTAGAAGCGTAAATATTTCAGACATCTTCCTCGTCCGGAATCAGAACATTACCACCGGGGTATAGGGGTGTCAAGCCGGGCTCCAGTAGGGGTCAAACCTACAATCTTAACAAAAATGTAAAATGTTAAGATTGTAGGTTTGACCCCAACTTAATTCTGCTTTATCATCGGCGTGGATGAGACCATGAAATCCTGCGTCGTTCTTTTTTCCGGAGGCATCGATTCCACGACGGCTCTTTACTGGGCGCTCGCGGGGTACACCAAGGTCTTCGCGCTCACGTTCGACTATGGTCAAAGGCACTCCATCGAGGTCCGGATGGCCAAGCGCCTGGCCCGGAAGCTCGGTCTTCCCCACGCCATCCTCAAGATCGACTTGACCCAGGTTGGAGGCTCCGCCCTGACGGACGCGGCGATCCCCGTTCCCAAGGCCCGGGACCTCGGAGAGCTCAAGACCGGGACTCCGCTGACCTATGTCCCGTTCCGGAACGGCATCCTCCTGGCCCTCGCGGCGGCCTGGGCCGAAGCCCGGGGCGTCACGGACCTCGTCTGCGGGTTCAACATCGTCGACTCTCCGAACTACCCCGACACCCGGCGCGAGTTCGTCCGGGCGATGGAGAAGGCCATAAACTCCGGAACGAAGGCCGCGTTCGGCGCCCCGCCGATACGCGTCCGCGCGCCCTTCATCGAGCTCAAAAAATCCGAGATCATCCGGAAGGGGCTCGCCCTCGGCGCCGACTACTCGTATTCCGTGTCCTGCTACACCGGCGGCGAGGTCCCCTGCGGCGCCTGCTCCTCCTGCCTCCTGCGGAAGAAAGCCTGGCGGGAGGCCGGCCGGGAAGACCCGCTCATCGCCAGGCTGCGAAAGGAAGGGAATCCATGAGCTGGACATTGAAGGTCAGGGACAAGTTCCAGGCCGCCCATTTTCTCCGCGAATACAAAGGCAAGTGCGAGAAGGTCCACGGGCACACGTTCCAGGTCGAGGTCGAGATCGAAGTCGCCGAGCTCGACAAGGCGGGGATCGGCATCGATTTCGCGGACATCAAGAAGCGGCTGGCCGAGGCTCTTCCCGACCACACGCTCCTCAACGACGTCTACCCTTTCAATCCGTCCGCCGAGAACCTGTCGCGCCACTTCTACCAGGAGCTCAAGAAGCTCTATTTCGTCAAGGCCGTGACCGTTTGGGAATCCGACGATGCTTCCGCGACCTACTCTGAAGATCGCTGAGGTCTTCGTCTCCGTCCAGGGCGAAGGTCTTCGCCAGGGAGAACCGACGATCTTCGTACGGTTGTCCGGGTGCAACCGGCGCTGCGCGTTTTGCGACACAAAATATGCCTGGACGGGCGGAAAAGACCGGACGCGGGACGAGGTCCTGGCCGAGGTCCGCAGGCTCCGGCTCGATTTCCCCGCGCCCTGGGTCTGCCTGACGGGCGGCGAGCCGCTCCTTCAGGACATCTCCGGGCTCGTCCGCGACCTCAAGAAAGAAGGGCTCAAGGTTCAGGCCGAAACCAACGGGACGGTTGACCGCCTGCTCGCTGTGGACTGGTATACGGTATCCCCCAAGCCTCCGGAATATGCCGTCGAGCCGCGGTTCCTGAAAACGGCCAGGGACGTGAAGCTCGTCGTGAGCCGGGAATTGAGCCTCGACATCGTCCGCCGTGTCCGGAAGAAATTCCCGCCTGGAACACCCATCTTCCTCCAACCCGAGTCCAACCGCCGCCGGAGCGCCGCCAAAGCCATGGAGATCCTATCCGCGGGCCTCAAGGAAGGGCTCGAAAACCTCCGCGTCTCCGCCCAGCTCCACAAAGTCCTCGGGATCAAATAAGCGGGGTCAATATTTTTTCCAGAGGGCGCCCCACTCCGTCTTCATGAAACGGCGGATGCGCTTCCTGCCGATCGCCGGATACCACATCAGGTCGTGGTAGATCGTCGACGCGAAGGGCGCCCAGAAGACCAGCGGCGAATGGAGGAGGATCTTCTCGAACGGCCGCAAGAACCCCTTGCGGATCATCTGGTCGCCCCAGACGACGAAGCTCCTCCGGGCCTTGAACCCGAAATTCATCTCCGATATGTCCTCGCCGGCGATCTCGACCTCGCGGAGGTCGCCGACACCGAGCCCTCGCTCGTGGGCCATCCGGATATAAGGGATGTCCATGGGCTCGAAGCCCATGATCTTCGCAGCCACGGCGTCGATGGCCAGCGAATCGCCGCTCGCCAGGATGATGTTCTTGATCTCCGGAAGCATGGTCCGCGGGCCGGCGCCGTTCCCGCAGACCGTCCCGTCCATGACGGCGAAAAGCCCCGGATGGAGTTCCCTCTGCATATAGAGGAGGTCGACCAGGACCTCGTGGATGTATTTGTGGGCATAGTGGCGGACCTCCTTGAGCAGGCCGCCGAAGGCGTTCTTCACCGCGCCTGTCGTCGTCGAATGGCCGTGGGTCTTGACCGTGGGCAGGTGGAGGATGCTCTTCCCGACGTACATCTTCGGGATCAGGATGCCTTCCGGGAAGATCTCGTTGAGCTTGAGGAGAGGGCTCTTGAAGGGGTAAACCATCCACTCGACCTCGGGAAGCGGAACGAATTCCAGCCCGTATTTATCGAGGATGAGCAGCCATTTGTTGTTCCGCGCCCCTTTCCTCGGATTGGTGACGACGGTCTTGTTCTCCACGGGGATGAGCTTTTCCCGGGAATAGCCGTCCTCAATGAGCGTCCTGATGACGCCCTCGACCTGCCAGGGCTGGCTCGAACAGGATGGAAAATACTTCGTCCAGGAGAGGTTGAGTTTGATCAGGGTATGCCGATCCCTGGGGAGAAAACGCTGGTAATCGGCCAGGCCCATCAGGGCGCGTGTATCATCGAGGATCGTCTCCGGCGAAGTCTTCAAGACGGCGACTCGGACCCGGCTCATGGGATCACCTCAGGCCAAGGATCAGGACCGCGGCGACGATCCAGAGAAAGAGGTCGAGGAGGAGGGGCTTGTCCTTGATGATGAGGGACTCGGGGGAGCCGCCTTCGGCCTTCAGGTAGATGAGATAAAGATAGCGGAAGATGCCGTAAAGGACGAAGGGGACCGTGTAGATGAGCTTCCGCGTGCCGAACTTGGCCACCGTCTCCTCCGAGATCGTGTACAGGCAATACGCGACGAGCGTCGATGCCGTCACCACCGAGATCATCTGGTCGAGGAGGTCGGTGTTGTACTCCTTGAGGATGGGGCGGTGGTTCCTGGCATTTCCTTCCAGGAGGACGATCTCGTGGCGCCTCTTCCCCATGGCCAGGAAAAGGGCGAGCAGCATCGTGCAGATGAGGAGCCACGAGGAGATCGCGACCTCGATCGCCAGACCCCCGGCCACGACCCGGATGACGAATCCGGCCGCCACCACGAAAACGTCCAGGATGACGACGTGCTTGAGCCGGAGCGAGTATAGGACCTGCAGGACGAAATAGGCCGCGGAGATGATGAGGACGCCGCGGTTAATGGCCGCGGCAACGGCCAGCCCGAGAACGGCAAAAACGGCGCAGGACAGGACGGCGGGGCCGGTCTTGAGCCTCCCCGAGGCCAGCGGCCTCTTGGACTTGACGGGATGGAGCCTGTCCTCTTCCAGGTCCCGGATGTCGTTAAAGATGTAATGGGCGCTCGCGATCAAGCAGAAGGCCGCGAAGGCCGCCGCGGACTTGAGGACCACCGGCCGGTTAAGCAAGTTCCTGGAAAAGATGACGGGGGCGAAGATGAAAAAGTTCTTGATCCACTGCTGCGGCCTGAGCGATTTGAAGATCTCGACGATCACCATGACATTCCCAATTCCTTTATATATTCTTTAAGAGAAAATTTCAACGCCCCTGAGTGTGTAGGTTTGACCCCGTCATGTTCTGCTTGGTCTTCCGAGAGGAGAGCGGCAATATCTTTGAGCCCGGCCGCATAAGGCTTAAAAATTTCTATCTGCCCTTCGATGTCGGCAAATCCGTTCGGACAGACGTTTCTCGTCGGGTCAATATCTTCTCTTCTTTTGAACGGAGAATGCACCACTCCGATAGGCTTCAATTTAATTTCCCTGAAGAACAGCCTTTAGAAAGGAGATGTCAGGCAATTTTCCGGGAGAATTTTTTCAGTCTCTTTTTTCCTACCACGTCTCGCCGAAATCTTTTTTAAAAGCATCGCACAATTTTCTGCTCCAGTTCTCGAGCACATCTAGCTTGCCCAGGAAGAATCTCAGCACGGGGGGTTCAGAGACAAACTTCAATCCTTTGATCAGCTCTCGGTTTTTATATAACCAATTGAGTCTGTCGATGATGTATTCGATATGAGATATCGTATAGACTCTTCTGGGCAGGGCAATTCTGGCCAGCTCTAGATCGGCATAGACTTCCTTGCCATCTCTATCGCGGTCCGTGGAAATGGTGCCTCTCTCCATGGCTCTTACCCCAGAAGCAATATGGAGGGCTGCCGTTAAGGCTCCAGCGATATATTGCTCTTTGGGGATATGAGGCACAAATTTCCTCGCATCGACATGGCAGGCCAGCCCACCTGGAGGAGTAACGACAGGGATACCCATCTCATCGAGCTTTTCCACAAAATATTTTACTTGTTCAACGGCACAGCCTGCGACCGAGGGGTCAACCATTTCTCGCAATCCCACAGCCATGGCTCCAATCTCTCTCATCGACATACCGCCATAAGTATAGAACCCTTCATAGAGGGGCAGCCACGGTTCGAGCTGTTCAATCAATTCTTTTTTGTTTGTGGCGATAAATCCGCCCCTGACACAGGTGTTTTTTCTTCCACTGAGATAGAAGATATCGGCCAGACTGCACATTTCTTTGACTATTTCTGCAATTGTCTTATTCTCGTATCCCTTTTCCCTCTTCCAGATAAAGTAGGCGTTCTCTGAAATCAAACTGCCATCTATGACCATGAGGAGGCCGTTTTGATCACATATTTTCTTGACCTCTTTGAGGTTTTCCATCGAGAACGGCTGTCCACCGAGGAGATTGGTTGTTGCTTCCATGCGCACATAGCCGATCTTGTCCCTTCCGTGTTTCTTGACGGCATCCTTGAGTTTTTGGATGTCCATGTTCCCCTTAAAGGGATGAGTGCTCTTTGTTTTCAAAGCTTCATCCGCATAGAGCTCCAAGCAAACAGACCCGCTGGTCACTTCGATATGGGCTTTGGTCGTGGTGAAATGATAATTTGTCATGATCACGCCGCCCTGTTTGCCGAATATCTTGGACAACAAGTGTTCAGCCGCTCTTCCCTGGTGGACATTCATCACATGCTGATAGCCGAGGACATCTTTGACGGCATCGGCAAACTCATAAAAGGTCATACTCCCGGCATAGGCGTCGTCCGTCTTGATAAAAGCCGCGAATTGATTGTCACTCATGGCATTGACACCGCTGTCGGTGAGCATGTCCAGATAAACATCCTTGGTTTTGAGCAGGAAGGTGTTGTAGCCGGCCTCTTGCATGGCCTTAAGCCTTTCTTCAGCAGGTATAAGCGAAATCTTCTGCACCATCCTGGCTTTGTGCATTTCCACCGGAATTTCCCTGCCACTCGATAGTTTGACGATCATTGCAATCTCCTCCTCTTAATTTAATTATTTTTTTATAAAATTTCTTCTAATGCCCTGATGAGCTTTCGATTCTGCTCTTCGGCGCCGACGGTGATGCGCAGGGCATTAGGGAAGCCATATTCTTTGATTGTCCGGGTGATGATGCCTTTTTTTTGGAGGGCCTCAAAAATAATTTGGCTGTCTCCGGCAAAGTCAACAAAGATGAAATTTCCATACGTCGGTAGATAAAAGAGGCCTAATTTTTTATAGGCCTCGTAAAGATATTCTTTTCCGGCATCGTTGACCGCCTTGCTTTTTTTCATGTGCTCATGATCATCGAGGGCCGCCATCCCGGCAATCTGGGAGAGACGGTTTACATTGAATGAGATTCGTAGTTTTGCCAGGCTTGCGATGATCTCTTTCCGGGCGATCCCATAGCCGAGGCGGACACCCGCCAAGCCGTAGATCTTGGAGAAGGTGCGGAGGATCAGGATATTTTTTCCTTCCTTCAGATATTTGAAGGAATCCGGATAATTGGGATTGTCAATATATTCATAGTAGGCTTCATCCATTATAACCAGGATATCGTCAGGAACTTTCTGGAAAAAATCCTCGACCTCTTTTTTAGTGACGATCGTTCCAGTGGGATTATTGGGATTGGCAATATAGATCAATCGGGTATTCTTTTTGATAGCCTTCAGCATCGCCTGGAGGTCGTGAGTAAAGTTCTTCATCGGCGTTTCAATCAATTCCCCTGCTGCAATATTGGCCGCAATTTTAAACCAGATAAATGCTCCTTCGCTCCCAATGCCATTGTGCTCTGGACCAAGATAGGCCAAGGTGGAAAGAGGCAAGAGCTCGACCGATCCATTGCCGACGAAGATATTCTCGGGCTCAACGGTTAATTTTTCTGCTATTTTTTTTCTTAAGTAGAAGCAGTTGTCATCTGGGTAAAGATAGGATTCCTTTAAAGCCTTTCTTAGTGCTTGTAACGCTAAGGGAGAAGCCCCCAAGGGATTTTCGTTCGAGGCTAACTTAATGATCTCGCCTTTTAATTTCAGCTCTCGGGCTACTTCCTCAATGGATTTGCCCGGCTTATAGGGACTGATCTTACCTAAATAGCCTCTCGATTCGATCATACAGGTCACTGGGAGCGAAAAATTATATCTAAAATCGGCAAAAATGACAAACAATTTATTTTTTTTGAATCACCCCAAAATTACCGATAGGATTCTTTCTTCTCGAGTCACTCCCCGACGGAACCGGGCCCCTCGGGCTTTTTGAGAAAATATTTATATCCCGACCTCGTCAGGTAAACCCCGAGAAAAATGACGAGCCCGCCGCCGGCCTCGAGGGCGGTGATCCTCTCGGATAGGAAGAACGAGGCGAAGATCACGGCGAAGACGGGATTGAGGTTGCTGTAGATCCCTGTCTTTGTATTCCCGACCGTCCGGACGGAACTGCAGTAGACGATGAAACTGACAACCATCGCCAGGACGGCGGAATAGAGGAGCGACGCCCAGGCGCCGGCGCTGATGGAGGTCCAAGAGACCCTTCCCACATCGACCGCAGCAAAGGGCAGGTAGAAGGCTGTGCCGATGACGAGCGATAAGCCGGCGAGCTTCACGGGGGGGACCCTTTCCAGGAGCGGCTTGGAAAGAACGGTGTAAAGGGCCCAGACCAAGTTGGCCAGGAGGAGGTAGACGTCTCCCCGGACGGACTGCCGGGTGAGGGCGAGAGGGCCTTTCTGGCCGGTGACGAGGAGATAGACGCCCAGGAAGGAAACGGCGATGCCCACCCAGGCGGCCCAATGGATGCGCTCGAGCTTGAAAACGGAGCTGAGGACCGCGATGAAGACCGGAGTCATGGGCATGATCATGGAGGTCGTCGTCGCCTGGGTCCGGCTGATGCCTTGGATGAAGAGCAGCTGATAAACGGTCGTTCCGAGGAGTCCCAGCACTGCGACCTTCAGGAAATCCCCCCTCCCGAGGGAAAAGCCGCCGCGGCGGAAGGCGAGGACAACGATAAAGATCGCCGCGGACAGGGCCAGCCGGACCCCGTTGAATCCGTGCGGGGTAAACTCACGCAGGGAAAACTTGATCAGGGACAGGTTGACGGCCCAGACCATGGTCGTCAGGAGCATCCAGAGGTCGGTCGTCTCGAACGCGGCCTTATTCTCGGTCTTCGACATGACTCAACTCTAACTTTGCGGGCTATTGCTAAAAAGCGCGGCAGGCAGGGACCGGAGACTCATCCCCTCGCCGCCCGGGACCTCTTCCCGGGACGCGGGTAACAGGCTTCGATTACGGACCTGAGTCCGCCCCTAGGATTGAACTCGCCCGTCACAGCAGCCCGGACGGGACGGCAGGCTTTGACGACATCTTCGAGGACCCGATTGACGACGTTCTCATAGAAGATTCCCAGGTTCCGGTAGGCCAGGAAGTATTTTTTCAGGGATTTCAGCTCCAAGACGCGCGCCTTCGGCTCGTAATAAACGGTCAGGGTCCCGAAATCCGGCAGGCCGGTCTTCGGGCAGACCGAGGTGAACTCCGGGACCTCGATCCTGATCTCGTAGCCGGCGAATTGGCTGGGAAACGTATCGATCTCCGGGAGCTTCTCCGAAAGCCCGGCTTTAGCTTCTTTTTCGGTATATCCGCTCACTTTGTCCCTCGTTAGGATCGAATTCGCGAGGTGTATTATATCTTAGGGAAAAGTCGGGGTCAAACTCGCGATCCTGACAATTCCATCATGTTTACCGGTTCTCTTGCATTTAGTGCGGGTTGGGGACTTGGACGGGACGGGCCGTCCTTCGAGGGAACCCTGCGCCTGAAGATGTCTGAGCTTGCTCAAGAGAACACAGACGCCGCAATATTAAAATGGGGACCTTATTTAGGCCCCATTTAACAGAACATGGACAGATGATAGATCAGACACGCGAGTTCTAAAGGCGCCGAGAAGGGCGGTTCGGGAACGGCGTTAAAAACCTGAAGGGGAGCGAGGGCCGTCCCGTCCATGCTATGAACCCAGCCCGCACTAAATGTAAGAGAGCCAATAGACTTAACAGAATTGTTAAGATTGTAGGTTTGACCCTGACTTGTTTAAATTGGATAATACCTTTATGAAAGAATGCAACGTCCGACAGAACGCGAAGCGGTGCAACTGTTCCTGGGAGCCCTGCGACCGCAAAGGTCTTTGCTGCGAATGCCTCCAGTACCACTGGAGCCACAGAGAACTGCCGGCCTGCCTGTTCCCTGACGCCGTGGAGAAGACCTACGACCGCTCCTTGCGGGCCTTCATCCAGCTTTACAAGGATAAATGCTGACGGTCATGGCGCCCAAGGCTCCGAAACGAACATGCGTCTACGGCCCCGTGCCGTCAAGGAGGCTTGGTTTTTCCCTTGGGGTGGACATCCTCCCTTTCAAGACGTGTACCCTGGACTGCGTCTACTGCCAGCTCGGCTCCTCCTCTCGAACGACGGTCCGGCGGAAAGCCTTCTTCGATCCAAAGGAAGTCCTCGCCCATGTCCAGGGGGCGATCGCATCGGGGGCGCGCATCGATCACATCACATTCTCGGGCTCGGGGGAGCCGACGCTCAACCGGTCGATCGGCGGGATCATCCGCGGCATCAAGAAGATGACGGACATCCCCGTGGCCGTCCTGACCAATGCGACGCTGCTTTCGCGGACGGACGTCCGGGAGGCGCTGAGGGCCGCGGACGTCGTGGTCCCTTCTTTGGACGCCGCGACTCCCGGCATGTTCAGAAGGGTCAACCGGCCCCACCGGTCCCTGTCCCTGAGCCGGACGCTCAAGGGGCTGGCCGAGTTCCGCCGGCGTTACAAGGGCGAGATCTGGCTCGAGATCATGCTGGTCAAGGGGATGAACGACTCTCCCGCCCATGTCCGCAAGCTCAAGGAGGCCATCGCCGCCATCCGGCCCGACCGGGTCCAACTCAACACGGTGGTCCGGCCGCCGGCCGTAAAGAGCGCCGGGCCGTTAAACGCCGCGGAGATGGAAAAGATCCGCGAAGCCATCGGCGTGGGCTGCGAGGTCACGGTCGACTTCCCGAAGACGGCCCAGGTTTCTTCCCACGGGGGCCTCGAGGCCGCCATTCCAGCCATGGTGCGGAGGCGTCCCGTGACGGCGGAGGACATCGCCGCCTCCCTGGGCAGAGACCGCGCCTCCGTCCGCAAAGCCCTGGAGTCTCTCGAGTCGGCAAAAAAGATCAGCCGGGCTTCGTTCAAAGGTAAGACTTTTTTTAGCAAGTAAGCCTGCAACGCTCAAACCCTCGCTTTTCAGTCCTCGCTCGTTTTGCGAGGGTTTCTGTAATTAGCGGACTGGAAAGAAATGCCAACTGTTAAAAGTGTAGGTTTGACCCTTACTTGTCTTGCCCTTGCTCGCCTTGTGTGCTAGGATGAACCTTCAAGCCCTTCGATCGGCGATCATGAAGAAACAGCGACGGAGGTAGTGTTTTCTTTTATGCTGAGCCTTTCGCACGAGAGGGATCGCCCGGTCTCAATCCCTGCATTCCTACGGTCCAAGGAGTCTTCCATGTTTCTTAACACCCATTTCCCCGGCGCCAGGAAATACTGGCACATGGGGACCTTTTACGACTGGTCCGAGGCCACACTCCATCCCATGAGCCATGCCCTTCACTACGGCACCTGCACGTTCGAGGGCATCCGCGCTTACGACACCGCCAGGGGGCCGGCCGTCTTCCGTCTGCCGGAGCACATCGACCGTTTCCTGCATTCGGCATCGGTCATCAAGATGACATCTCCTTACTCCAAGGGCGAGATCCTCGAGTCCGTCAGGCTGGTCATGCGGGAGAACGGCCTCAAGAGCGCCTACATCCGCCCCCTTCTGTTCTACTCATACGGCAATCTCGGGCCGGTCCCCAAGGCCTGCCCGGTCGAGCTGCTCATCGGGGCGTGGGAGTGGGGCGCTTACCTCGGGGAGAAGGAGGCCGAAGGGGTCTCGGCCCTCATTGTTCTCCGCCGCAGGGTCCATCACAGCCAGCTGGACATGAGGGCCAAGCTGGGCGGGATCTATGTCCAGTCCACGATCTCCAGCCTGGAAGCTCGGGCCCAGGGTCATGACGAAGCGATCTTCCTGAACCTCGAAGGCCGCGTCGCCGAAGGGGCCGGGGAGAACATCTTCGTCGTCAAGGGCGGGTCCGTCAAGACCAACGGCATCGAAGAATCCGTGCTCGAGGGCATCACCCGGACCAGCCTGCTGGAGATCGCCGCCGACCGCGGCTTCCGGACCGAGATCGGGCCCATCACGAAAGAAGAGCTTTTCGGCGCCGACGAGGCCTTCTTCACGGGCACGGCCGTGGAGATCACGTCCGTCGTCCGGGTGGCGGACGGATCGAACCCTAAAGCCGGGAAGATGGAGCGTTCCATCGGGGACGGCAAGCCCGGAAAGGTCTTCCTCGAGCTCAAGGCCGCTTTCAAGGACATCGTCACCGGGAAGGTCCCGAAATACGAGAAGTGGCTGACGTATGTCCGTTGAGAGCCGGACCGGAAAGAGGGGCGGAGGCGGACCGGCCGGACGTCTCTTCGATAAGCTCGATTCGCCCATCAAGATCCAGCGTTTCCTCGACCGGCTCGATTACAACTGCCTCCCCGGGACCCGCTCCCCCCTCTGGGTCGTCAGGGAAAGGAAGGCCAACTGCTTCGAGGGCGCCCTCTTCGCGGCCGCGGCCCTGCGGGCCATCGGCCATAAGCCGCTCATCGTGGATTTGATGGCGAGAAACGACGACGATCACGTCATCGCGGTCTTCAAACGGCGCGGGCACTGGGGCGCGGTCGCCAAGTCGAATTTTTCGGTGCTCCGGTTCCGGGAGCCCGTCTACCGGACGGTCCGCGAGCTGGTCATGTCTTATTTCGACATCTTCTTCAACACGCAGGATCGGAAATCGCTGCGGTCCTACTCGCGGCCGTTCAGCCTCGCCCGGTTCGACCGGCGCAACTGGGTGTTCACGGACGGGGACCTGGGTTACATCGGCGACGCCCTGAACGCGGCCCGTCATATCCGGATGATCACGCCGGCGATGGCCCGGGAGCTCGTCCCGGCGGATAGGGCCCTTCACCGGTCCGTTTACCTCGGGGCAAAGAAGGCGGGGATCTATAAGGCCAGGTAGTTGCAGATTTTCATTAAACATAAAAGAACCAAGAATGAAAACTTATCGACGTACCGCCGGAGCGACCCGAAGTCCACGAATACAGAAGACGCAGGCTAAGGTTGCAACTACAGCAAGCGCTCCGCTTCAGACCTGATGATGTCCCAGGCTTCGCGGACGTGGCGCTCGGCGGTCGTCCTCCCGGCCACGACGAGGCGGATGGTGAATTTCCCCTTGAGCGTCGTGTGGGTCAGGAAGATCTTCCCCGAGGCGTTGACGCGCGCCAGGAGCTCCTTGTTCAGGGCGTTGAGCGCTTCCTCAGGCCGTCCGTCGTTCAGCCGAAAGCAGACGAGGCTCAGGTCGACGGGAGCCAGGAGCTCGAACTTCGGGTGACCGTGAAGCCAGCCCTCGAAGAGCCGTGCCAGCCGGATGTGCTCCCTGACCATGGCCCGGATGCCCTCAACCCCGTAGTCGCGGATGACGAACCACAGCTTGAGGGCCCGGAACCGCCGGCCGAGCTGGATCCCCCAATCGCGGTAGTTCTTCACCACGGCGTCCACCCCGGTCTTCAAGTACTCCGGATGGATCTCGAAGGTCCGGACCAGGGCGGCCGCGTCCTTCACGAAATAGGCCGAGCAGTCGAAGTTGGTCAGCATCCACTTGTGCGGGTTGAAGACGAAGGAATCCGCGCCCTCGACCCCATCCAGGATCCAGCGTTTCTCGGGAAGGATGGCCGCCGTGCCGGCATAGGCCGCGTCGACGTGAAGCCAAAGGCCGTGCTCCCGGCAGATCCTGCCGATCGGGGCGAGCGGGTCGATCGCCCCGGACGAGGTCGTCCCAACGGTGGCCACGGCGCAGGCCGGCCTGAAGCCGGCCCGGATGTCCTCGCGGACGGCTTTTTCGAGGGCCCCGGGGACCATGGCGAACTTTTCATCGGCGGGAACGATCCTCAGGTTCTCTTTCCCGTAACCGGCGATCTTGACCCCCTTCTCGACGCTTGAATGCGTCTCCGTGGAAGCGTAAACGGTCAGGGGGACCTTGAGGCCCCGGACATTCGCTTCATGGCCCGTGGCCCTTTCCCTGGCCGTCAGGAGGGCGCAGAGGGTCGCGGTCGAGGCCGTATCCTGAATGACCCCGGACCAGCCTTCAGGAAGGACGAGCATCCGGCGGAGCCATCCGAGGACGACCTCCTCGAGCTCGGCGGCCGCCGGCGAGGTCTGCCAAACCATGCCCTGGACCCCCATCCCGGCCGTCAGCAATTCGGCCAGGACGGAGGCGGGACTGTTGTTGGCCGGGAAATAGGCGAACCAACCCGGATGCTGCCAATGGGTGATACCGGGCAGGATGATGTCCTGGAAATCCCTGAAGATCCTATCCATCGGTTCCCCTGCAGCCGGAGGGTTCGAGGGAAGTTTGGCCTTGATCTCTCCGGGCTTGACGGGGGAGTTGACCGGGTATTTTTCGACGGATTCCATGTATTCCGCCAGCCAATCCACGAATTCGCGGCCGAATTTCCTGAAATCGCCCTTTTCCATGCTCCTCTCCCGGGATAACTATACATTTTCCCCGTAAATATCGCAAAAAAGACGAATAAACATGGAAAAATGACATCGCGACAAGGATGATCGGCGCGCCCCGGGGTCATTCATCCCATTCTCTTTGTCGCGTCCGGCCTGAAAATCCGGGGCCGCGGATCGCGGCCGTATGTCTCCACGCCTCTCGACGTGTGAAAGCGCAAAACCCGCCCGTTTCAGCCCGAAAGAACGGCGAGTGCACATGGAAACCGCGATTTTAAGGAAATTTATAAAAATATGTTGCGCCGGCCGAAAAAGTGTGGTATAATAGTTATTGACATTAAAAGCGGCCATCGAAAGCCGCTTCCCCCCATCCGAGAACCCAACAAAATGCCCTTTTGCGGACCCCGTCCATGCAACTCTTTCCGCATTCCCGTCGTATATATCATTGGATGACGGACATGAGAAAACGCGCCCGGATAGCCAAGAGCAAGCTCCTGCTTTTCAGCCCTCCTTTTGGCAGGAGTTCCAAGATACATTCCGTTTTTCTTTCAATCCCTTCCCTTCAAGAGGCTGCCCTGCCCTGAAAAAGGACGGGGCAGCCTGTTTTTTTTCTAGCTTGTCCAGCCCTTTTATGTTATAAATAGTTTTTATGGGTTTAAAGTAAGGGAAGTCCGTGGGACGCGGACACAGCCCCCGCTACTGTAACCGGGGACGAGTCCCGGAGGACGCCACAGGCCGGAAGAGCGGCCTGGAAGGCCCGGGATGAGAATGATCCGGAAGTCAGGAGACCTTTTTTAAACCCTGAAGAGCCCGTCTTCGGGAGGAAGACAGGGGTCATTTTTTTTGCTTCTTCCCGGGCCCGCGGGCCCGGTCTCGAGCGGGGGCCTGATGGAAAGGAGCCGGACATGGCTAAACGGACCCTATGCGCCCTCGCGGCGGCCCTATCGTTGACCGCAACGCTCTCCCCTTCCGCCTTCTCCGAAGAAACGACGGACAAGGGCCTTCTCCAGATGCCCCGGCATGACGTCGTCGTCACGGCCACGCGCATCGAGACGCCGAGCAAGGAGGTCGCCTCCTCGATCACCGTGATCACCCGGGCCGACCTGGACCGGACGAAGCGCTCCACCGTGCTCGACGTCCTGGAAGATGTCGTGGGGACGGCCGCGGTCCGGAGCGGGGGCATCGGCGCCGCCGCGTCCCTCATGATCCGGGGGGGCAACTCCGAACACACGCTGGTCCTCCTCGACGGCGTCGAGATCAATGACCCGATGAACCCGTCCCGCTCCTGCGATCTGGCCCATATCGCCCTTGACCAGGTCGAACGGATCGAGGTCCTGCGCGGCCCGCAGAGCACGCTGTTCGGCTCCGACGCGCTCGGCGGGGTCGTCAATATCATCACCAGGACGGGAGAGGGCCGGCCGAGGTGGAGCCTTTACGGATCGGGCGGATCCTTGTCGACGGCGGAAAGCCGGCTGGGGATCTCCGGCTCCTCTCGAAGGGTCGCCTATTCCCTGGGAGCGTCCTATCTCCAAAGCGGGGGGATCTCGGCGGCGGACAAGGGCTTCGCCGGGAACACGGAAAAGGACGGATACCGGAATCTTACGCTGACCGGGCGGGCCGGCCTGAAGCTCGCGCATGACCTCGACCTCGACCTGGCCGTCCGCGGCCTCCTGACGAAGTCGGAGATCGACAATTTCGGCGGGGCCTACGGCGATGATCCCAACAATTCCCAGCGCACCGATTCGCTTTTCGCCAGGGCCCAGCTCCGCGGACTCTACGGAAACGGCCGTTGGGAGTCCAGGCTGGGTGCGGCCGTCATCCGGTCCAGGAGGCTCAACGACAATCCCGTCGACGGAGCGCATCCGTTCGACTCGGAAAAGGGCTCTTTCCGGAGCGGCCTCCTGAAAGTCGACTGGCAGAACAATATCTTCCTCCATCCTTCCAACACCCTGACTTTCGGCGCCGAATACGATGCGGAACGGGGAAGCTCCGAATACAGGTCCGAAAGTCTCTGGGGGCCCTTCGTGAGCGATTTTCCCGGCAGGAAGGCCGGCGACCTCGGCATCTACGTCCAGGAACAGATCAGGTTCCGCGGGCGGTTCTTCGCCACGGCCGGGGTCCGGATCGACAGCCACAGCCGCTCGGGGTCGGCGGTGACCTATCGGGTCGCCCCGGCCTGGTTCATCGCCCGAACGGGGACGAAGCTCAAGGCGACGCTCGGGACGGGCTTCAAGTCCCCTTCCCTTTATCAGCTTTATGCCCCGCCGACGGCCTGGGGCCCCATCGGGAACGAAGGCTTGAAGCCCGAAGAATCCACCGCCTGGGATGCCGGTTTCGAACAGGACCTGGCCGGAGGAAGACTCAGGCTGGGAGCGACATATTTCCGGAACCGCTTCCGGAACCTGATCAGCTTTGACAACGTCCACGGCTACGTCAACGTCGGCCGGGCCGAAACGAACGGGGTCGAACTGACGGGCGAAGCCGCCCCCTGCGCGGCGCTTTCGATCACTGCCTCTTACACCCGGCTCACGGCCAAGGACAAGGGCACCGGCCTCGACCTCCTGCGCCGTCCCAGGGACAAGTTCTCCGCGGGCCTGGATTGGAAACCGCTGCCGAAATTCGACCTCGGCCTCAAGCTCAACCACGTCGGCAGCCGAAGCGACCTCGATTTCAACGCCTGGCCGTCGGCGCCGATGACCCTTCGTCCGTACACGCTCCTCGACGTGAACATCTCTTATGCCATGGCCCCGCGGACCGAACTCTTCCTCCGGCTCGACAACATCCTCAACCAGCGTTACGAAATGATCTACGGCTATGGAACGCCCGGATTCTGCGCCACCGTCGGCATCAAACTGAGCATAATTTGACCCCTACCTCTCTTTGAGCGAAAATAGACGCTTTCCGGGATCCAGGAGAACGAACATGGCGATCCAGATGCTCGACAAGATCTTCAAGCCCCGCCGGATCGCGCCGCGCCTGGTGACCGAGGCCGGGTTCAAGGCCGACGAATCGGTCGCCGGCATCGCGATCATGGCCTACGGAAAACGCAGGATGCCCAAATGGACGATCAAAGCCGAAGGCGTCTACGGCCAGAACCTCCACCACCTGACGATGCTCGGGGGCTACGCGGTCGAACGGGTCGCCGATCCGGTCCGGAGGACGCAGGAATACGCCCCGCTCGATACGGTGTCCTTCTGGCCGAGGCGCACACGAACGGCCCCCGGTGGCAGGCGGGTCTGTTCGGCGGTTACGCCCGGAACCCCGGCTCCCGTCACGTCCTGATGGGACGGGCCTACGCCCGCGGCGCCAACATCCGCGACGTCTTCCGGGTCTCTCCCCGCCTCGTCTTCAATTCCGCGAAGCTGCGGCTGGCCGCTGAAGTCGAGCTCACCTCGGCCGGATACGGAACGCCCGACACGAAGGGGAAGGTGCGCGACGCCCGCGCCGTCTCCAATGTCCGCCTGCTTCCGGCGACATGTTATTTCTTCTGATGTCCGGGCGTTCCCTCCGGCTCCCCGGCCCATTCTTGACATGTCCCGATTTTTCTCACTGGGTCTCCGTATCATTGTTAAATGGCCCCATCCCCAAAAATTGCCGATAGGACGTGAGTCGAAATTCCGGGGACCACCAGAAGTCGACGTCATCGCTTGAGAAGAAAGAATCCTATAGGCGATTTTGGACAGCCCTCCGGGAGTTGCATTACTTGCCCCGCTAAAATATAATTCGTGTGATCCCAAGCAAATTCGGAGGGCCCAATGATAAAAGCGAGGGTTTTCGTTCCCGTCGTCCTGGCCGTTCTCCTGGCCGGGTCCGGTTCTTATATTTTTCCCATCCGGATGGAGGTCTCCGATCTCCAAGAGATCACCTTCGTGAAAGCGGGTGCCACGGTCGAAGTGAGCATCCGCGTCCGCGGCGAGTTCGGCAGCGACGTTTTCAAACTGACGGAACCGGAGCGGCTGGTCTTCGACGTCTCCCCCATCGACACGATCTCGGCAGCCCCTCAGGTGGAGATCAATTATGGGGGGGTCTTGAGGGTCAGAACGGGAAAGTTCAAAACCATGGTCGCCCGGCTGGTCTTCGACCTGGAGACGGCCGCCGTCAATTACAGGATCGGCCGGACGGACGCCGGACTGAAGATCACCTTCTGGAAGGAGGGCGCGGACGCTCTTCTTCCCGGCGAGAAGGCTGAGATCCCGCAGGTCAGCGAACCCATCGAGGCCAAACCCGAAATAAAACCTGAAGCCAAAGCCGAAGCTCCGCCCAAAGCCAAGCCCGAGGCCAAGCCTGAACCCAAGGTCGAGTCCGCCCCCCTCCCCGGTGGAGACGAAAAAAGGTTCTTCGTACAGATCGGAGGCGGCCTCGGGACGTTCCTGAAATCGAAGGCGACGTTCAGCCGTTTCTTCCCGCTCTATGGCAAACAGGGGGAGATGACCGAAACCTACAAGCTGAAACTGAATACGCCCTCCTCCCTGAGCGCCGGGGGATACCTCAAGGCCCTGGTCGTCCCCGTCAAGCTCGGTTTGGCGATCGAATACTGGAACTTCAAGTCGGACGGCGCTTTCGTGTTCACCGTCCCCCACCCCTTCCTGTCCGACTTCCCGAGGACGCTCGCTTTGGCGGAAGAATTTCGGAACTATTTCACCAGCGTCTCCGCCTTCGGGCTCTTCCAGGTCTACGCCAACGGCCGGCTGACGATATTCGCCGGGCCCGAGATCGGGCTCGCTTTCGGAGAATACAAGTTCCTCGACAAGGACAGGATCGAATTCGACGACCAGCCGCCGTTCTTTGACGACGACGTCAAGATCACCCCGAAACCGTATCTGAAGAAGTCGATCTCAAGTCTTTGGGCGGGTGTGCAGGCCGGTATCGAGTATTCTTTATCCCGGAGCTTTTCTCTGCTCTTGAACCTGAGGGCCCTTTACCTCAACCCCGAGATCAAGGAGCTGGCCTCGACGTTCAACCTCTCCCAGGCACACGCCCAGATAGGGTTCCAATACAATTTCTAGCGTCAGCCCTTCTGCCCGACGGGCAGGACGGTCCGCCCCTTGGCCTCGTTAAGGACCACGGCCATGGCCGGGTAGACCGCCGAAAGCCCGCGTTTACATGCCGAACTTTTCGATGATCTCCGCCTTCGTCCTGCCCAGGATGTCGAACTTTCTACCGGTCTGGACGAACGCGCCGAGGGCCTTATCGAGGTGGTGCGTCTCGTGTCCGGCCGAGAGTTGGGTCCGGATGCGGGCCTGGCCCTGGGGGACGACCGGGAAGAAGAAGCCCATGGCGTAGACGCCCTCATCGTAGAGGGCCTTCGAGAAGTCCTGGGCCAGCTTGGCGTTGAAGAGCATGACAGGGACGATCGGCGTGTCGCCTTCCTTGAGGATGAAACCGGCTTCCGTCAGCCCCTTTCTCCAATAGGCAGCGTTTCGTTCGAGCTTGTCGCGCCGCTCCGTGCTCCCGGACAGGATCTCCATGACTTTGATGACCCCGGCCACGACGACCGGCGCAATGGTGTTCGAGAAAAGATACGGACGGGCTCTCTGTCGGCACATCTCGACGAGTTCGCGCCTTCCGGAAACGCAGCCGCCGGAGGCCCCACCGAGGGCCTTGCCGAACGTCGTCGTGATGATGTCGATCCTGCCGACGACCCCGCACCGCTCATGCGTCCCCCGCCCGGTCTTTCCGATGAAGCCCGAGGCGTGGGATTCGTCGACGAGGAGCATGGCGTCATATTTTTCGCAGAGGGCGACCATCTCGTCGAGCTTGGCGGCGTCGCCGTCCATGGAAAAGACGCCGTCCGTGATGACGACCTTGAGCCGCTTGTCGGAGTGGAGCTGGAGCTTGCTCTCGAGGTGGGCCATGTCCGAGTGCTTGTAGGTGTCGTGGGTCGCGCTCGAAAGACGGATGCCGTCGACGAGGGACGCGTGGACCAGCCGGTCCGAGATCATGACGTCGTCCTTGGTCAGGATGGCCTCGAAGACGCCGGCGTTGGCGTCCATGCACGAGGGGAAGAGGA
>Ga0315289_10000806_pt1 | contig 48262 bp, 27 predicted proteins | sample YL17G11_40_MG_FD_203452 | JGI IMG/M metagenome (GOLD analysis project Ga0315289, IMG submission 203452) | Sediment microbial communities from Yellowstone Lake, YNP, Wyoming, USA - YL17G11_40 | ecosystem: Environmental > Aquatic > Freshwater > Lake > Sediment | place: USA: Wyoming | collected... | reverse complement strand
GCGGAGGGAGGGCACGCGGTGCCTCCCGAGCTCTTCCGCGTCTCTTCGGCCGACAGGCTCGCGATCGCGCTTGCCGGCGGCGGCGGCAGAGGCGGCGAGGAAAGCGACGACGACGACGACGACGACGACGACGACGACGACGACGACGGCGAAGAGAGCAGCAGCAGCGAGGAGGGAGACTCCACGGAACCAAGCAACAACGACACCAACAACCCGAGAGATCCTGCCGCGGCCTGGCACGCCTGGACGCGCCTGCTGTCGGCCCTCGGAGCGCACCAGGGTCACGTGGCCGTCGCGCTCGGCCCAAGGGCGAAGGCGACGCTCGCGGCGCTGCACGCGCCGCTGGCAGGCACCAGCGGCCCCGCCGCCGCCGCTTCCTCCTCGTGCTCGCACTCGCACGGTCCCTCTTCCGGCGGCGGCTGCAGCTGCTTCGCCTCCTCCTCTCGGTCCCATCTCGTCCCTCCGGTAAGGAGGAGCAGGAGGACGGGACGGCCCGTGCTCGAAGTCCGCGCTGAGTCGGGCTGCTCCAAGAGCGACACGCCGGCGCTCGACGCCGTCGCCGCGGCCGTGGCGTGCTCCGGGATCCTCGACGCCGAGTCCCCCTCGAGCATCGGCGGTCCCTGCGAGATCCGCGTGACGTGGAGCTTCGAGGAGGGGGCGAGGGAGCGGGCGTTCCTGTCCCGCGCCGCGGCGGTCAGGGAGCTGTTCCGGCGCGCCGGGCGCGAGCTCGTCGGCCTGCCCTCTGTCGAGGAGGAAGGTGCCGCTCCTTCCTCTCGTTCCAACGGCAGCAGCAGCAGCAGCAGCAGCAGCCGCTGCCCGCCCCCGCCGCCGCTCTTTGTGTTCCTGCCCTCGGCGGGGAGGGTGTGGTTCTCCCCCTCGTTGGGCCGCTCCCCGGGCGCGGCCGAGGGCTACAGGCTTGCGGGGTGGCTCGCGGCGCAGGCCCTGGCCTCGAGAGCGCCGCTGTGCCTCCCGCTCCCGGACGTCCTGTTCGAGCGCCTCTGTCGCGGGGCCTCGTTCGCCCCGAGCCTGGAGGCCCTGGCGGAGTTCGACGCGGCGGCGGCGGGGGCGGTCAGGGCCGCGGCCGCGCTCGACGCGCCGACGTTTGCGGCACTGCTCGAGGCCGAGGGCCTGCCGGCCTCGACCTCGCGCCAGGGCTTCGCGGCCAAGGCGGCGCGGGCGGCGCTCGTCGACGGCGTCGCCTGGCAGTTCGACGCGCTGGCCGCCGGGTTCGCGAGGGGCGCGGACAGGGCGGCCCTGCTGCGGTGGAGGCTGACTCCGGCAGATCTCGCCGAGCTGGTGGGAGGGGAGGGCGGCGCGGCCGCGGGCGCGACGGCCGAGCTGGTTGCGAGGTCGATGGAAGAAGGGGGTTTTTCGAGGAAGGACTCTTCGAGCAGCGGCGTCGCAGAGAGGCTGCAGCAGCTGCTGGCTCCTGCCCCGCCACTCCCGCCGCTGAGGAAGGCCGCGAGGGCGGCCGGGGCCGGAGACATGGACGTCGTGGCCGACGCGAGGGCTTGAGAAAAAGAGGGGGAAAAGTGCTCTCTTTTTTCCAACCTTTTTTTTTTTCATTTCGAATCTAATTCTTCTTTTTTCTTTCTTTTCATTTCAATCGCAAACAACCCCCCCTCGGCGCTTTCATTCCTGCTCCTGATTGCTTTTCCTTTTGCGCTGTCGTACTTTATATTTCCAGAACTAAATTTTGCATTATTCTCTCTCTGGTAATTGTAAAAAATACAAAATCCTCGAATAAATCATCTCCGGTCTCTCTCTCTCTCTTCCCCTACCCTCTTCCTCTCTCTTTCCTTCTCTATCTCTCTCCTCGCTCTTCATCACTTCATCCTCCGCAGCGCCTCGTCCACGTCCCTGTCCGTCACCGCGTCCGCCCAGTGAAGCATTGTCTGCGTGATCACGGGGGACACCTCCCTCGACCGAGAGGCCGGGACGCCGCCCGAGGCACACTTGTTGGCGAGCGCGCGGCGCCAGCGGCCCTTGGCGCCGGCGACGCCGCTCCACCTCGAGATCTGCCGCTCGTCGTCGTCGATGCGCCGGCCGCAGAAGAAGCGGCAGTACCAGTGGAACCAGCCGCGCGGGTCCCTCTTGTCTATCCACCCCTTTTCCTCCCAGAACGCCTGGTCCTGCCCTGCTTTCACGCCGTACTTGTTCGTCGGAATGTTGTACCGTCGAGAGACGTAGAGGCGCTCCGGGAGGCCCACGAACCACGAGGCGGGGAACTCGCGGTGGTCGATGTCGACGGAAGAGCCGAGGATACCCTTCTTGCCGCCTCGAGGGTTAAAGTAGCACCCGCCGAAGACCCCGGCTTCGATCATCTGCCTCGGCGTGAAACGGGGCCTGAAGATGGGGTTGTCTGGGAAGACGAGCCTCCCGGCGCTGTCTCGCTTCGGGGTCTTGGGCTCTTCGGGCAGAGAGGTCGAGGGCTTTTTCGTCACCGCCGCATCAGATTCTGCTGCAGCAGATTTGAGCTTCTTTGAGGCTCCCGCCGTGGCCTTTGAGGGTTCCGATGCCGCGGCAGCAGCACCAACAGCGGAGCGCTTCTTACCAACTACTTTCCCCAACGCGCGGACGGCGGGAGGCACGACGCGGCGAGCTGCCGAGGGAGGCATTGTTTTTCAATCTAGCCGCTTTGACCGAGAGAGCGTTGTGTTTGTTTTTTCAACCCTCTGTTTCTTTCTTTTTCTCTCGCTCGCCTTCTTCTTCTTCCGTGCTGCGTCTTTTACAACTCCCAAGAAGCCTCTATCTATCAATCCGAGAAAACTACTTTTTTATTTCTTTCAAGTTGAGGAGCATAAAAAGGCAAGAAAGAGAGATGAAACCAAAGCTATTAAACTCTCTTTCTTTCCTTTCGTTATTTCTATCAGCATCCTCTTCCCGTGTGGCCTTGTCTCCCCTTCTTCTTTCAGCTTCTTCTAAAAAAATTCTACTTGATGTCGATCAGCTCGACGTCAAAGATCAGGGTGGCCCCGCCGGGGATGACCCCGGCGGCCCCGCGGTCGCCGTAGCCGAAATCGGGAGAGATCGTCAGCTTGGCGCGCTCGCCCTTGGAGAGCTTGGCGACGCCCTCGTCCCAGCCCTTGATGACCTGGCCCACGCCCAGGGTGAAGCGGAAGGGCTCTCCGCGGTCGCGGGAGGAGTCGAACTTCTTGCCGTCAGTGAGCGTGCCCGTGTAGTGGACGATGACGGTCTGGTTTTGTTTGTTTGTTGTTGAAGAGAGAGAAGGGAAGAGAGAGAAGAGGGAGAAGAGAGGAGGTTAGAAAGAAAGCGCTCGAGCCACCATCGCCGTGAGAGATCCGAAAGACAATCAACTCGAGAATGGGCAGCGAAAGAGGTCCCGAATCGCCAACCCGCAATGACCCTCTGAAAGCAACCAATCTCGCGTAGCCGCGGGGCTTTCCAAATCGGAAATTGAGCGAGTGGAAAGAGCGAGCAACCCGGGCGAATAATGATCGTTCGGTGATGGCGACGACAATTATGCAAAGGAAAGAAAGAAAGAAACCCCGTGAAAAACCTCACCTGTCCCTTCTGAGGGAACGTGGAGCCGTCGCCGGCGCTGATCTTCTCGATGTCGACACTGTTGAAATTGGTTGGAATAAAAAAGAGAATTCAAAAGGGAAGAGGTGAGTTTAAAAGAGCTCCAGTTTTGACGACGGCGCGATGAGACCCCGAATCTGAAAAAGGTGAAACTAAACCGAAACTCCTCATTCCTAACTCACCCCATCGCGCGAGGGGAGAAGGAGATGGACCTGCGGGAGACGCGAGGGAGAGCAGAGCGGTGGGCGGAGGCGGCCGGGCGGAGGAGGAGGCGGTTCATTTAGCGGTTGGTTGAAGGAGCAAAAGCAAAAGTGAAGAAGAAGAGGAAGGAGAAGAAGAAGAAAAAGAAGAAGAAGATGAGGAAGAAGAAGAAGAAGAAGAGAAAGAAGAAGAAGAAGAAGAAGAAGAGGGGGGACATTTTTTTGGTTTCTTTTTTTAGAAACCTCTTCTTGACCGAACCGCTCAACACTCCGTCTTTTCTTCTTTCCTTTGAACGCGGCTCCAGGCTCCGCCTTCGTCGCTCCCGACGGAGAAAAAGAATGGAAGGTGCCGCTCTCGCTCATCCCTCGGCGGCAGGGGAAGGGAAACAAGAGCAGGCGGGGGAGCCCGACGCCTCCTCTCCTTCTTCCCTCGCCCCTGCCTCCGCGCCCGCCGCCGCCGCCGCCGCCGATGGAGGCAGCGGCGCTCCCGAAGGAGAAGGAGGTGCGGCGTCGTCGTCGTTTCTCTCCTCCTCCCCTGCACTCCCGGCAGCAGCTCCTTTCGACGATGACGATGGCGAAGAAGATATCGCAATCGATTCTTCTCCTTCATCGGCAGACTTCGCCTCCACCTCCGACGCCGCTTCCAAACTCTCCTCGCTGTGCGCCAGGGCCGAGGCCCGCGAGAGTCTCCTCTCGGAGCAGCTCGCGCGCGCCTGGGAGGCCGCGGACGCCGCCCGGTCGAGGGAGGCCCATGCCGCGGCGGAGGTCTCGAACCTCCGGGCCGAGGTGGCCAACCTCGAGACGGTGCTCGGGGCCGCGACGAGGGTGAGAGAGCGGAAAGAAGAAGAAGAAGAAGAAGAAGAAGAGGAAGAAAAAGAAGAAGCGGCGACGGCGGCGACTTCTTCGTCTCCTTCGTCGTCTCCGTCGTCGACCTCTTCTTCGTCGTCGACTTATTCCCACTCTTCCTCCTCTCTCGAGAGCGAAAGGCGCGCTCGCGTCGCAGCGGAGAGGGAGGCCGCGGCCGCTCGCTCCGAGGCGGCAGCCGCGGCCTCCCGCCTCGACGCGGCGCAGGCGTCGGCTGTTGCGCTCCGGGAAAGAACAGCCTCCGCCGAGGCCTCGCGCGACGAGGCGCGCAGGGAGCTCTCGGCCGCTTCTCGGGCGGGACAGGCAGCTCGGGATTCTCAGAACACCTCGGACAGGCGAGCCTCAGAGATGAAAGCCACCCTGGAAGAGGCGGAGACACGCGCCGCTGCCTCGGCCTTCAGGGCCGCCGCCGCCACGAGGGACGCCAACGCCGCGGCAAGGTCGCTCTCTGCAGCAGAAGCGCGCGCCGCGGCGGCCTGCTCCGACCGCGACGAGGCCTGCAGGGCCAGGGAAATTGCTCGGACTGACGCCGAGTCGCTGCGCCGGGCGGCCGACTCCCTGCGCGCCGAGGTCGCCGAGGCACGGCGCGAGCAGGAGAGAGGCAGGAGGGACGCTGCGGCCGCCCGCGAGAGAGAGCAGGCCGCTGCCTCCTCCGCGGCCGAGATCTCAAGGGCCAAAGAAGCCCTCTCCACTGCTCTCATCGCCTCCCAGAAGGAGACATCCGAGGCCAGGCAGGCTCAGTCTGCGGCGAAGCGCAAGGCCGCGGCTGCGGAGCGGGTGCTCGCAGCGGACAAGGCCGGCGCCGCGCGCTCGTCGGTAAAAAACAGCGAGGCCGCGGCGAGAGTCAAAGAGCTCGAGAGGTCTCTGTCCGAGGCCGTCTCGACCGCCGACTCCGCGCGAGCTGCTGCCGCCGCGGCGAAAAAGAGGGCCGGGTCCGCCACCAAGGAGCTCGACGCGTCCCTGGCCGCTCTGAACGCGGCGCGCTCGAGCCTGGAGGGAGCGAAGCTCGAGAGCGCCTCCGCCAGAGCGGCCGCCGCCGCCGCCGCCTCGGCCGTCGACGCGGCCGACGCCCGCGCGAAGCGCAGCGAGGCCGCCCTCGAGGCGGCCGCGGCGTCCCGCGACGCCGCCAGGGCCTCCGCGGCAGAGGCCCGCCTCGCCGAAGAGCGCGCCCGCGCCGGGACCAGGGCCGCGGCCGAGGCCGGCGACGCCCTCCGGGGGGACGCGGCCGCGGCCGCGGCGGAGGCCTCGGCGGCCGGGGCGCGTGCGGCGGCGGCGGGCAGGGAGCGCGACGCCGCGGCCTCCGCCGCCTCCTCCCTCAAGACGTCGGTCGCGACTCTGGCGGCGCAGGTCGCCGAGCTCCAGGCCGCCGTGGCCTCGGGGGAGAGGGCCCGCGCCGCCGCTGCCGAGGCTGCCGGCGTCTCGGACTCCCGCGCGACGGCCGCGGCGGCGGCGAGGGAGGCCGCGCTCGAGAGTAGCCTGAAGGCGGCCGAGGCCACCGCGGCCGCCGACGCCAGAGCCTCCGCTGCCTCCGAAGCGGCAGCGGCAGCCCGCTCGGTCGCGGAAGAAGCGCAAGCCGAGGCCCGCTCCCTGCGCCTGTCGCTCGCGGACGCCGAGAGGAGGGCCGCCGCGGCCGCCGCGGCGACGGCGACGGCGGCGGAGCTCAGGCGCGAGGTGCTGGCCTTGGCGAGCAAGCTCCTCTCCGAGCGCGGCCGCTCCGCGGCGCTCGAGCGCGCCCTGGAGACGCCGCAGAGCGTGCACCGCTGGCGGGCCCTGGGCGGCGTCGATCCTCCCCTCGCCGAGCTCGTCGCCAAGTCCCAGGCGCTGCAGCGCAGGCTGCTGCAGGAGACCGCGGCGAGGGCGAGCGCCGAGGAGGCCGCGAGGGAGGCCAAGGACGAGGCCGCGAGGGCCAGAGCGGCGCTGCGGAGGGCGAAAGGGTGCCTGCTCGGAGGAGGTGGTTTGGAGGAGAGGGGGGAGAAGAGGGAGGGAGGGGAGTTGATCGCGAGCGGCAAAGGACACGCCGCAGCTTCCTCCTCTTCTTCTTCTTCTTCCTCTTCTTCCTCCTCTTCGTCTTCTTCCTCTTCCATCAGCCTCAGCCTCCCTGACGTCGTCCAGAGGTTCTCCGCCCTGCGGGCCGCGGTCAGGGCAGCGGCGAGGAGGGAGGCGGTCCTGGAGGCAGAGGTCGCGGCATGCCGAGCGGCGCTAGGGAAGGGATAGAAGACGAAGAAGAAGAGACGGGATGGTTTTTTGTTTTGGTTTTTTGTTTTTTTCGTTTGCAATCATCTCTCTTTCCATCATTTTCCCCTTTCGTTCATCGCGCCCGCGATCTCTCTCTCTCTCTGTGTTCGTTGACCTCTTTCCCTCTCTCCCTCTCTTCTCCTCTATATTGTAATCCCTCTCTCCCTCTTTTCTCCTCTATATGGTAATTTCCCTCTCTCTCTCTCTCTCTCTCTCTCTCTCTCTCTCTCTCTCCAATAGAGCCAGAAAACCAAATCCTAGTAAATCCTGGTAAAAACCCTTAGACGACCTGGTACCCGTCGGCGACGAGCGATGCGCGCAGCCCGTGCTTCACAGCAGCCCCGTCGTCGACGGCCTCGACCCCGACCACCTTCAGCGGGCACATCGTCGCCCCCTCGACCCTGAACGACACGTCGACGGGGAAGAACGAGCCGGGAGGGGCCTGCGCCGCAGGGAAGACAAACTCCGCGGAGCCGGACCTGTTGGCGTCGTCGACGAGCTCGATCGTCCACAGCAGCGCGCGGCCACGCGCGTCGTACCTCCACTCGCCGTCGAGCGAGGGGACGGACGCCGGGGGCCCCGGGGCGGGGATAGAGACGGTGAGGTCTCGGAGGTCGAAGCGGGATGCCGAGGGACCGCACTCGTACTCGATGTTGACAAAAGTCTCGGCGCCGGAGACCGACGGCCAGCAGTTGATCGTGACCGGGAGGGCGCTCTCGTCCGACGACTGCGCGCGCCACTTGAGGACTCCCAGCGGTGTCCCGCGAGGGAAGGGGCGTCCCGCGTCCTTGAGGCGGAGCTGGCCCGAGGAGGCGTAGGCCGCCTTGTCGATGTTCGGGTGCGTCTTGAACTGCCACTGGAGGGTTGAATCAGAAGAGTCGGAGGTCGATGTGTCGACGGACAAGACGACGCGCGCGGCGGCCTCGTCGTGGACGGCGAGCGACAGCGTGCCCTGCACCTCGAGCGGCGCCTCGAGCCCCCCATCCCGCGACAGCGAGGCCGAGACGCGCTCGTCGAGGGCGACCGTCAGGGGCTCGCCGGAGGCCGGGGCCGGGAAGGAGGAGGCGTCGTCGCGGGCGCGGTGGGCATGCGAGGAAGAAGCAGCGCCGCCGCCGTCGGCGGCCGAGGTGGGCGCCTCCTCGGCAATCTCCTCGCCCTCGGCGCGGAGCGACGCCGCCAGCCTGCTGCCGCCGCCGCCGCCGCGAGCCCCCGCGGGGGCGCCCCCTGCTCCTCCTCCTCCTCCCCCCGCGTCCGCCACCGAGGCGGCCGCGGCGGCGGCGCCCAGGCGGAGGCCCTTCTTCGGGCCCCGGCCGGCCCCGCCGGCGGCAGCCGCCCCTCCTCGGGAGGAGGCCGCGGGAGCGGGCTGCTGCTGCCCGCCGCCAAAGCCCCCCACGTCCGGCGCCGCGGCAAAGCCCCCGCCCCCGCCCCCGCCGCCAAACCCTCCGCCCAGCCCGCCGCCGCCGTACGACCCGCTCCCCCCGCCGCCTCCCATCTGCGGCGTCGGCGGCATCATCCCTTGCCCTCCTCCGCTCTGACTGCCCCCTCCGACCCTCTGCTCGAGCTTGGCACGCTCGATCTCGGCCGCCTTGCGCTTCATCAGGTCGCGCGTGTCTGCCACCTTGCTCTCGATCACCATCTTGTGCAGCCTCTCCTCGTGGGACTCCATCTCGCACGCGGCGCGCACCTGAGCCGGGGTCACGGCCTCTCGGTGGCCCAAGGAAACGGCCTCGTCGAACGCGAACAAGAGATCAAATGCGGCCGCGGCGACGCCGTCGTCGTCGATAGGGTGCGCATAGTCAGGGACGAGCTTTGCGAGGAGCCGCAGCGTGTCGAGGTCCTCGAGGATGTTGGAGGACTTGTTAGTGATGACGAGGAGGTACATCGACTGTTTTGGAATGCGTTTGGTTTTTGGAGGAAGGGGGTTGAGAGAGAGGTTGAGAATGAAGAAGAAGAGGTCGGGAGGAGCGGCGACGCGCGATGGATCGATCGGAAGTTCAATGCTTCTCTCTCTCTTTCTCTCTCTCTTCTCCCTCTCCAATTCCGATCTCCAGCCTCTTCTTCTCCTTCTTCTTCTTCTTCTTTACCTCGAGCGGCTGGTACAGGTACCGCACGGTGTCCGTCTCGACGTAGGTGTGCTGCCTGCCCCCGCCCATCGAGGCGACGCCGGCGACGAGTTTCGGGAACGCCGCGAGCAGGCCCTCGATGCGCACGCGCGTCATCTCCACGAACTGGCGGGAGACGAGAGCTGGAAGATTTGTGATGTGTGTTGATCCGTTCCGCAGAAAGGGCAGAAGTGGAGAGGGAGAGAGAGAGAAAGAGAAGAGACGTGAGCGCGAGGAAAAGGAGGAGGGAAAGGCATCGATTGGAAAGAAGGGAAAACGCGCCCATCAATTTTCGGCTCTATCATTCTCCGCCGCTTTCCTTCCCTTCGCTCGTTCGCTGTTTTACCTTTGCCCGTCTTGGAGACGATGCTGCACGCGAGGACCACCATCGTGAGGGGAGAAGAACGAAGAAAAATAAAGCACAAACAGGCCTCCGCTCCTCTTGCTTGCAGAGAGAGTGCAGAGAGAGAGAGAGAGAGCAAAGGCTGAGAGAGAGAGTGACGGGAGGGCGAGAGGAGCTGAAGAAGAGTTCAGAAGCTTTTTTTTCTCTCTCTCAGCAATGGCGTCCTCAGCGCTCTCGTTCTCCTTGTCGCGCTCTTCGAGCTGCGTCGCGGCGTCGACGAGCGGCAGGCGGAGTGTCTCTTCTTCTTCGGGCTCTCTTGCTGTCGCGCGTCCCCCTCGTCTCGTCGGCCTCCCGCCCTCCTCCTCCCGGCGACGACGAACAAGGAGCGACGACGTATTCGACGTCGTCGTCGCCGCTCGAGATGGCGAAACCGACCCGGCTTCCCCGCCCTCGTCCTCCCCCTATGGCTCTCCTCCGCTGAGGCGCAGCGGCAGCGACCCGATGGCCGAGGCGGCGTACGAGGGCTGGGCGGTCTCCTCCGTCGGAGGGAACGGGAGCGAAAACGGAAACGGCGGCGACGGCGGCGATGGAAAATCGCCAGAGGAGAAACCCTCGAAGAAGAAAACCGCTTCTTCCTCTTCCTCTGTCGCCTCCGAGTGGGGCACCCAGTCCCTCTCCAACGGCCAGCTCGTCGACGCGCTCTACGAGGACGACGGCAGCCCCGAGCTCGTCGCGCAGAACGTGTTGGCGGTGTCGCTGGCGCTGTTGCTCGCGGCGTCGCTGGGAGGTGTGCTCCTGAGGATAGGCGCCGTCGCGGTCGCGCTTGTGGTCGCGGCGGTGAGGTACAGCGTCGTCGCGGTGCTGCTGCTGCTGGTGGCGGTGGTGCTGACGCCCAAGAGGTAAAAGTAGAAAGTCAGAGAGTGGGAGTCGAAGAAGAATCGCCCCCCGCGCAACCTCCTGTAAAACGAGAAACGAGATGAAAATTTTCAATTTCAGTGTTGTTGTTTTACAGTTCGAGTCGCCCTCTTTCTTCTCTCTCCGTCCTTCTTCGTCATCGTCAGCCGCCGTCAGCCCCGGCGCCGGCTTTAGCAGCTCCCAGTGCTGCTGCAGCTGCCTCTGCGTCCGCTGCGGCTGCGGCTGCGGCTGCGGCTGCGGCCCGGGCTGCCGCGAACTCCGCCTCGGCCGCGTCGGCCGCCGCCTCGGCCTCCTCCGCGGTGGCCTCCGCCGCCCTCTCGCCGCCTTCCCCTTCGACCAGCTTCCCAACCAGGCAGCTCGCCAGCAGGGCCCCGGCGTTGACCCACGCGTGGTACGAGTCAAACACCTTCGTCGCGTCCTTCCCGCCGACGGCGACGAGGAAGTGGCTCCCGCCGGGGTGGAACTTGAGGTAGGGGGCGAGGTCGTAGACCCTGCCGCGGAGCGCCGTCCAGCAGCTCTCTGGCGCGGAGTGCTCGGCGAGCTCCCGCGGGGTGATTTCTCGCGGTGGGGGCACTGTTGGAGGGAAATGGGGGGAGGTAATAGAGGGAGGGAATGGAGGTGCGTCAGAGAGCGCACCTTTTCTTTTCTGGTTTCTGTTTTCTTCAGAGGGGGTTAACAAAGAGAGGGAGGGGAAAGATCAGGGTTGAAAACTGACCTTGCCGCTCCCTGGACCTGCGAAGCCACTCGACTTGCGAGTATCCTTTCTCGAGGGGGATCTTGCCTCGCCGGCTGCGCTTGGCCAAAGGCGGGGGGGGCGGTTGCTTTGATGATGGAAGAGAAGTCGAGGTCGAGGTCGGGGTTGAGTCGCCCTGAGGCGTGTTTTTTTTCGGTTTTTTGTTTTTTCCTTTCGATTTCTAGGTGAGGTGAGGCTCCCTCTTTACTCCTCTTTCCCCTCTTTGTCCGACGCCCTGCTCCACGCACAACAACGCACGTTGAGCCTCTGAGGCGGCCCCGAAGCAGAGACCACGGTCGCTCCCAAGAGCAGAGGATTCAGAGAGGCCTGCAGCGTCTTCTTCAATCTCGGCGGCGGAGGGGGCATCAGTGTCGTGTCTCCGTCGGCCGACGCGGGTCCTCCGGCGAGCCCGTTGAGGCGCCCGTTGCCGCTCAGAACGCCGCCGCCGCCACCACCGTTGGGCTCAGACATGATACAGTCCCCTCGCGCAGTCGCAGTAGTAGAGAGAGGCCTCTTGCAGCAAGGCAGCGAGGAGTCTGCCCGCCAAAAGGCAACGCGAAGAACAGATGAGAAGCAGAAGAAAATAATTGCGAGGCCTGCCAGCCTTCACTCTTTGCGAACGATCATCAAAGGGAAAACAGTTCCTTGCCCACGCACGTTCTCCTTCCGTCTCGCCTTCCCTTCCTTTCAAATTAACGACACGATGGCACAGGCCCTGGTGGATTCTGCCATTGCGAGCCATAAAATCATGGTAGGAAGAAGAACGGAAGGAGAAAAGCGACGATGAAGCGGCAGCAACAGAGGTTTCGTTTTCTTCTTCCAACCTCGACCCCAACCTCCCTCCTCCTCCAACCTCTCCACCTCTTCCTCCCGCCCCTCCGATCCTCCTCCTCCAACCCCTCCCCTCCTCTTCCCGCCCCTCCGATCCTCCTCAGGTCTTTTCCAAGTCGTACTGCCCCTACTGCGACAAGGCCAAGGACGCCATCCGCTCGGCGCTGGGCCAGCCGGGGATCGCGGCGACGGAGGTCTGGGAGCTCGACGAGCGCCAGGACGGCGGCGAGGTCCAGGCGGCCCTGGGGTTCACCGGCGCGACGACGGTCCCGCGCGTGTTCGTCGGCGGCAAGTTCCTGGGCGGCGGGGACGACACGGCCCGGGCGGCCAAGGACGGGACGTTGTTGAAGCTCGCGAGGGAGGCCGGGGTCGCCGTTTGAAAAAGAAAAAAGGGGAAACGTGTCGTGTCGCTTGAAGAACTTCATCATTTTTTTAAAAACACAGCTTTGTTTCTTTCCTTCTCTCTCTCTTTCGCGTCTCTCTCTCTCTCTCTCTCTCTCTCTCTCTCTCTCTCTCTCTCTCTCTCTCTCTCTCTCTCTCTCTCTCTCTCTCTCTCTCTCTCTCTCTCTCTCTCTCCTCCTTTCGTCGCTCGCCGCGTATTCTCTCTCCTACCAGCGCACTTTGTCGAAAGAGTGCAGGTCGTGCACGTTCCCCTCCGCCTGCGCCGCGCCGCTCCGCACCTCGAGCCTGGCCCTCCCCGTCCCGACGGCCGCCCTCGCCTCGGCGGCGCTGCGCAGGCCCATGTCCTGGAACCCCTGGCGCACGGCCTGCGCCAGGAACGGCAGCTGCGCCGCGGCCGAGCCCTTGGCCCTGACGGTCCCCGCGACGCCCTGCGCGATCTTGAGGGACTGCGTCTCGGAGAGGTAGCGCGCCTCGGACCCCTTGGCCATCGCCTCGAGCGAGCCCATCCCGCGGTAGGCCTTGACCTTGGCGCCGTTCACAAAGGCAAAGTCCCCGGGGGCCTCGTCGGTGCCGGCGAAGAGCGAGCCGCACATGACGGAGGAGGCGCCCAGGGCGAGGGCCTTGGCGATGTGGCCCGAGTTTTGGATCCCTGTTTCGTGTGTATGTGTGGTGGTGGTGGGGGGGGGGGGAAGAGGGAGGAAGAAGTGGGTTGAGTTGAATTTTTTTCCTGTCGAAAGCGGCTTCTTCTGCTTTGGATTTTGTCCTCTCTCTTTCTCTAGCTCGCTCGCTCGCTCTCGCTCTCTCTCTCTCGCTCTCGCTCTCTCGCTCTCTCTCTCTCGCTCTCTCTCTCTCTCTCTCTCTCGCTCTCTTTCTCTCGTGACCAAAACAAAAAAACCGCCTCTAAGCTCTTTTTACCTCCGTCCGCGATCGTCGGCACCCCGAGCGCGTTCGCGACCCTCGACACGTGCCACACGGCCGACGCCTGCCCCCTCCCGACGGCGCAGACCTCCTGCGTCGTGCAGATTGAGCCCGAGCCCATGCCGACCCTCAGGGCGTCGGCGCCGGCCTCGCAGAGCGTGCGGGCCTGCCTGCCCGTGACGACGTTGCCGCAGACGACGTCGACCTGCGAGCCGTGGGCCCTCTTCAGGTGCGACAGCATCTCGAGCTGGTAGACGGACTCGCCCTGCGACGAGTCGAGCACGACGGCGTCGACGAGGCCGGCCTCGACCAGCGCCGCGACCCGCGCCCTGTCCCCGTCCCGCGTGCCCACCGCCGCGGCGAGCATCAGGTTGCCCCGGGCGTCCAGCGAGGGGGCGCCGGCGACGTTCTTGCCGTTGCGGGCGGCGGCGGCGGCGGCCGACCGGGAGGCGACGCGGACGAGGTTGCCGTCGCCGTCGACGACGGGCAGCGTCGAGTACCGCTTGTTCTCCCTCAGCAGCGCGTGCGCCGACTCGGCGGTGACCTCGGAGGCGTTCGCAGTCCACAGGTCCGCGGTCATGACCTCAGAGAGCGGCGTTCGCAGGTCGTCGATGAAGGCGACGTCCGCGCCCGCGACCAGGCCCAGGAGCCTGGACCCCGTCCGCCCGTCCTCGGTGACCGCGACCGCGGGCGGGCCACCGCTCGCGCCGTTGCTGCCCCTCCGCGAGACCAGCGAGCGCCACTCCGCGACCGTGGCAGAGGGCGCCAGCGTCAGGGGGGCGGGGACGAACCCGGCGAACGCCGACGCGCGCTTGACGGCCCGGGCGGCGGCGACCTGCTCCTCGAGCGAGCAGTTGTAGTGGAGCACGCCCAGGGCTCCCCCGCGGGCCATGGCGATGGCCATCTCTTCCTCCGTGACGGTATCCATGGGAGACGACACGATAGGCGTGGAGATGCGGAGGTTCCGCGTGACGTTGGTGGAGAGGTCGACCTGGAAAGACGAGTTGAAGTCTCGTCGAGGGTGAGCGAGGGAGGGGGCGCGCATCGAGGGTCGAAACTGAAAAAAAAAACTCTGTCTCGCTCCAAACGCCTTCTCTCTCTATCACGCCCAATTTTTTTACCTCGTGAGCACCAAAGCCGATGAAGCCCGGAAGAAAGATGACGTCATCGTAGGTGTATGTGGTCCCCTGGCCGAAGATGTGCGTGGCGGTCGAGCCTGTTTTTTTTAGGTTTTGATTTTCATGGAATAGATTGCGAGAGAAGCGACGGCAAGAACGATTTCATCAACTCAGCGAGTGAGAGGGGATTTTCGGACCTCAATTGGGACGGCTTCCGCGCATGCGGTTCCATATCTCCTCCTTTCAAGCGATGCGAGAGAAAGAGCCTCCTCGGCGTCTGGGTTTCGAATGGAGAGAGATCGCACAAAGAGTCGCAGCAAGCGCTTTGCTTTGCTTTGCTCCCTGTCGAAACAGCGTCGACGCCACCGATCGATTGATGGCAAGCAGCAGCAGGCCCAATGCTTTCTCTCTCTCTCTCTCACCGTCGGGGCACTCTTCGTCCGATGCCATGGCGGCTGCTTGCACGAGAGGGGTCTCGCTCGCGTGCTCTTGCTGCTGCCCCTAGTGCGAGCGTGAAAAGAGAGAAGCGGGGAACGAAAGGGAGAGCTTTGTAAAAAGTGGAAGAAGAGCAGAGAGAAGAAGAGAGCGAAGTTTCTTCTCCCCTTCTTTGCTCTCCCTCTCTCCTGCCGCTCTCTGAAGCTCTCGTTCTCTCTTTTCCTCTTTCTGTCGAACCCGCAACCTCCCTCCTTAACGATTCACTTATTTAAGACCTCTCAGAAACGCTCTTGTGACACGTCTGGGTCCACGAATTCAAGAAAAAAAAAAGTCGTTTGAGGTTGGCCGCAGTCGCGCGCGGTTGTGACTCTAGTTGAGAACCGACTTTCGCCTGAAGGGCCGTCCTCTGACTGCGGCCCCGCGCTTAGTTTTCATACGAGGCAACGATATCGATTCCAGCCAAGGCCTCAGTCAGCGCCGCGGCAGGGGCGGAAGCCCCCGTTTCTGCGTTTCGCTGCTAAGGAGAGTCCAACGCGTCAGGCCGGAAACGGAGCAGCGCAGGCTCGCACTGTTGCCGGTGGCTGGAGCAATCGATTAGTCGAGCGCGGGACTAGTCCGTAGTTGGGGGCCGGTTCGACCGGAAGTCCTTTAAATGACCTTTTTTTTTGCTGGAGAGAACAAGGGAAGCGGTGCAGAGTTCAGAGGGAGAGGGAGAGCGGAGATCAAAGAAAGAGAACTGTTTTTTTTCATCTTTCATTCTTTTGTTTGTTGTTTTTACAGACGTGCTCTCCGCGCGCGTCCCTCTTTTAAGAAAGGGCAAGGGTGTCAAGCAGTCAAGGAAGTGTTTTTGAATCAATTAAGGCGGTGCCGTTGAAGGAGAAAAGGGGAAAACGAGGAAACATTCTCAGGGAAATCAAGAAGAAGAAGAGCTCGCCGCGGCGGCGTCGACCCACCGTCGCACCAGGCCCCCGAGAGCCCTCGGCAAACCCGCCGCGTCGCGGAGCAGGACGTAGTGAGGAAAGGGGAAGTCGTCCAGGTACGAGGAGGTGGTGGGCCTGCCGTCGGGACCGAAGGAGACGGTGCGGAGGTCGGCGAGGGAGCCGGAGGTGGCCGCTGCTGCTGCCGTCGCCGCCGTTGTCGAAGCACCCCCGCCACCTCCACCGCTCGCCGTCGCCCCATCGAGCGCCACGTAGACGAGCAGCACTCCGGGCCTCGCCTCCAGCTCTGCGACGGCGCGGCGCAGGGGGGCCTTCTCGTGGAAGCGGCCGTCGCCCACCACGATCACCAGCTGCGCGACGGGGGCGCTAGACGAAGAAGAAGCGGCGGACGCCGCGGCCGCCGCAGCGCCCTGATCGAGAATCGCGCCGGCGGCTACCAGGGCGTCCGCGGCGGGCGTGTCTCCCAGCGTCGCGTCGGCGTCGAACGTCAGGCCGGCCAGGGCCTGCGCCCCGGCAGCCTCGTCGAACGGCTGTCCCAGCTGGTGCAGCAGCCTGGCCCCGCGCGAGCCGCCAAAGGCGACGACGGCCAGGTCCCCGAGCTCGGCGCGGGCCAGCGCCCGCGAGAGCGCCGCCAGGGCCTCGGCCGCAAAGGGCGCGACGCCGGCGTCAGCCACGGACCTCGAGTCGTCGACGGCGAGGACCACCTGGTAGCTCCTCGCGTCGGGCCTCGTCCTGCGGCACCAGATCGCGTCGCGGCGGAACCCGGAGGCCACGAACGCGACCACGGACCGCATGTCGAGCCGCTTGCCCGAGCGGTAGCCGCGCGCGAGCCGCGAGGCGCGCGTCGGCTCGAGCGCCGCGCGCAGCGCCTCGGAGAGCTCGGCCGCGGTGCGCTCCGTGAGCGCCGAGGCCGCGCGCCAGGCGGCCGCGGCGGAGGCGGAGGCAGCAGCGTTCCCGCCGCTCGCGCGCTCGGCGGCGGGCCTGGAGAGCTCGAGGGCGAGGCGCGCCTGGAGCTCGGCCGCGGCGGCGTCAGGGTCGAAGACGTCGTTCTGGGGGCGCTCGTCCTCGCCCGCCGGCGTCGTTGCCAAGGCGCCCTTGCACCTGTTTATGAAGGCCTCGTCGGCGCCCCGGAAGCGCCCGTCGCGTCGAGGAGCATCGCCGTCCGAAGGTGCGACGACGGGCTCGTCGTCGTCCTCTCCCCCTTGCTGCTCCTCTTCGTCCTCCTTCGGAGCAGAGGCCGAGGCGTTGCCGCCCACGCCGCCGGCCGGAGCCGCGGCGGCTTCGTCCTCCTCCTCTCCTTCCTTGGCGCCTCCGGCCGTGGCAGCCTCGGTCGCCGGCGACTCCTCCATCGGCTCGTCCCTGTGAGCGGCGGCGGCCCGAGCTGCTTGCTCCTCGGTGGCGGCGCCCAGGGCGGTCAGCTCGTCGTTGCCGGCCTCGTCGTCGCCGGCGTCGCCGGCCTCGACAAACTCCGCTTCGTCGACGCCGCCGGCCGGGGGGGGCGCTTCTTCGCCTTCGCCGGCTTTTCCGCCGTCGCCCACGGCCAGCCTCGCGCGCCAGCGCTCGAGAGCGGAGGCCAGGGAGCGGTGCGGGTTGGCGGCCTCCTCGGCAGCGGCGGCTCGTTGCTGCTGCTGCTGCTGCTGAGAGGGGGCCACCTCGAGCTGCCTCTGTCGCTGCCGCGCCCCTCCGTTGGCAGTCGTCCCACCTCCGCCGCCGCCGCCGTCGTCGCCTCCTCGCCCCTGCGAGCGGCGCTCGGTGGCTCCGGCTTCTTCATCGTCGTCGTCTTGCTCCATGCCGGCAGCGCCGGCGTCGTCGCCGCCGGCCCCGCCGGCTCCGCCTTGGTCCGGATCTTCTTCTTCCATCTCGGTCGCGGCGGCGCCGGCGACGGCCGCGGCGGCGGCGCCAGAGGGCCCGCCGTGGACAGCTTCCTCCTCGTCATCGCCGCCGTCCGCGGCAGTCACCTTGTCGAGCCCTTCCGCGTCGGCCTTCTTGTCACCTTCTTCTTCCTCTTCGTCCTCTTCGGCTAAGACGTCGCCGGCAGCGCCAGCAGCAGCAGGAGGCGGCTCTTGCTCTTGCTCGACTTCTTCCTCCTCCTCGGCATCGGCGCCTCCTCCCCTCCCGGCGCGCGCCTCTTCGTCGCCGTCGGACTCTTCGTCCGCGCCGGCGGTCTCTGCGTCCGCTCGAGGGCGGTCGGGACTCGGCTCGCGCGGGGCGAGGTCTCCGTCGTCGCCTTCGGCATTCTTATCTTCCTCTTCGCCGTCGCCGTCGCGCTCGTTTTCTTCTTCAGCGGCGTCGCCGCCATCGTCTTCGCCCGCGCCTCGTTCCTCTCCATCGTCATTGTCGTCGATCTGCATGTCGTCAGGAAGCGCCATGTCGTCGGGCGCGGAGGCCGCGGGCGGGGGAGGCCTGCCTGCAGCGGCGTCGTCGCCGTTCTCTTCTTCTCCTCCTTCGCCTTCTTCTTCGCCGCCGCCGTCGTCGTCCTCCTCCTCCATCGCCTCGTGCTGCGGCTTCTTCTGTTGCTGCTGCTCCTCCTCTTCGCCTCCGCCTTCCTTCTCGTCATCACCGCCGCCCGGGGCAAACTCGCGCCGTGACGCGTCGGTCTTCTCCAGCGCCGGGGCGGTCTCCGTCGCGTCCTCGATCCCCTTGTTTTTACCGTCGTCGTCGCCGGCGGCGTCTTCCTCTTGGTCGTCGCCGTCCCAGAGCCGGGCATCGACGTCATCAGCCTCGGGGCCCAGATCGCCCTCGTCGGCCATCTGCTGATCGAGTCGGTCTTTCTTGTCGTCGTCGTCGCCGGCATCTGAGTCGTCGTCGTCGTCGTCGGGCAAGTCGTGCACCTCGCCGGCAAAGTCGTCGGACATCTCGATGCCCTTGTCCTCCTCCTCTTTCTCCTTGCCTCCCTGCTGCTTCGCCTTCGCTTCTTCCTCCTCCTCTTCTTCCGCGCCCTCCTGCTTCGCGCCAAGGAGCTGGTCCTCGTCGTGGAGCTCGTCCGAGATGTCCTTGCGTCCCGTGCCGGCCCCGAGCCCCGTGCCGGCGACGTCCTCCTCGGGCTTGAAGGTCTTGGCGCCCGCTTCTTCGCCGTCGCCGTCGCCGTCGTCGGCGCCCTTGCGCGTCGTGCAGAAGCCTTCGGTGAGCACGCCGGTGAAGAGGGACGCGGCGACGTAGGTCAGCTTGCTCGCGGCGCGCATGCCGGCCGTGGCGCGGGCCGCGGCGGCGGCGGCTGCGGCGCGGGAGGGGGGGACGAGGGAGGAGGCGGCGGCGAGCGCTGCGAGGGCGGCGGAGGCTGTGTTGCGATTTTTTAAGTGTTTTTTTCGTTTTCGTTTTTTGAGTGAGAGCGTGAAAAGGAGCACGGCGAAACTTAATCTACTCGGCAACAGCGGGAAAAAAATAGTGCGAGCGATCAGGCAATATTTGGTTATTGTTTCTCCTCAATCCGCCGCGCGCTTTCGCGCGCGGGGGAGTTCAGTAGTAAATTAGAGTTTTGTTTTTTTTGAAGCATCAAGTCGCTCGCGGTTTTTTCCTCTTTTTGGCGGAAAAAAAATCTCAAGACCCACCAAAAAACTCACCTTGCTTTTCGTCGCCGCCGTCGAGGACGGCGACGACGTCCAGCAGCAGAAGGCCCAGCGCGTCGGCGGCGGAGGCCAGGGCGCGCGGGCGGAGGCAGGTCTCGGCCTCGGCGACGACGGCCGAGAGGGCCGGAACGGCAGCAGCAGCTCCGTCGCCGGCGCCGGCGCCGGCGGGAGCGGCAGCGGCACTGCCGCCCTCTCCGCCGTGCCCAGCGAGGGCCTGTGCCCACGACAGCAGGGCGTCCACCGCCGCGTCGCTCCTCGCAGAGAGCCTGGAGAAGGCATCGGAAGCAGCATCAGCAGCAGCAGCGGAGGCGGCGCCGGAAGAGGAAGCAGAAGAAGAAGGAGGCACGACGGGCGGCTCAAGGCAGTCGCGGAGCGCCGAGGTCGCAGCCGCAGCATCGCGCTCGCAGCTGCCCCACCCTGGCACGCTCTCTCGCCAGCTCTCTCCTCCTCCTCCGGCAGCTGCCCAGAGGGACTCCAGGACGCCCTCGACGGCCAGCAGTGCTTTTCTCGAGGCATCCATAGCCGAGGGGGGGACGACGACGACGGCGGCGGCGGAGGCGGCGCCTCTTCCTCCGCCTCCGATGACGCGCGGCGCGGCCGAGGCCGCGGCGGCGACGGCGGCCGCCGCGGGCTGCAAGGCCGCCGACGCCGCGGAGAGCGCCGCCGCGGCCGAGCGCAGGCGGCCCCTCTCCGAGGGGTACCTCTCCGTCTCCGCCGCGGCCGAGACGAGCGTGGCGCCGTCGGCGAGGCGCTGCGGCAGGCGGAAAAGGGCCCTGCGGGCAGCGGCGAGCGCGGCGGTCGCCTGTCGCTGGGTGAGCCGCCGCTTTGACGAGTCATCGCTCGACTCCGCTAAAAATCCTTGCGCCGCCTCCGCCAGCGCCCCCAGCCTCCCCGCGTCCCTCGCCGCGACCCCCAGCGATGCCCGCGCGCGGCGCACGGCCCACAGTGCGCTCTCGCAGAGCCTGGCTGCGGCCTTCGCCTCTGTGGGAGAGACGTCGGCGGCGTCGTGCCTCGCCGCATCGGCCGCGGCGCGCAGGCGCTGCACGCGCGCGACAGAGCGCCAGAAGTAGCCGTCTGCCGCCGCCAGCAGCGAACAATGAGCGTCGCCGCCGCCGCTTCCGCCGCCGCTTCCCGAAAGAAACAGGGACTTCCTGACAGCGCGCACGGGCGAAGGAGAAGAAAACCACGCCGCGGGCGGCCTCTCGGCCCGCGGGACGCCCGACGCGGCCCTCGAGCACCCGGCGGCCTCGAGCGCGGAGACAAAGTCGGCGAGCGCCTTCTTCTTGCGCGGGCGCGCCGAGGCCGAGCCGTCCGCGCGCAGGGCCGTGGCCGCGGCGGCGGCCTCGGAAGCCAGAGCGTCAAGGTGCTCGGGCGCTCCGGCGTGCGGGTCCCTGCAGGTCGCCGAGACGGTCGCGGAAAGGAGGTGCTCGAGGCGGCGGGCGAGCCGCGGAGCGGCCGAGGCGCGGGGGAGGGAAGGGGAAGGGGGGGCGAGCGCGGCTTCCTCGGCGATTGCCGCGGAGGCCTCGCACGACTCCTTCCATTTCCTCTCTGCCGCGGCCGCGGCCTCTCCCGACCAGCCTCCGGGGGCAGAAGCGTTGGCTTTCTTGGAAGAAGAAGAAGAAGAAGAGTTCTTTTTCGCCGGCCTCTTCTTCTCATCGTCCTTGACCCCGCCGCGAGCGGCCTCGCTCTCGGCCGTCGCCAGCGCCGCTGCCTCGAGGTCCCCCATCCCCATCCTCATCCCGGCCCCGGCCAGCACCCCCGCCGCGGGAGCTGCCAGCGCCTGGGCGCTCCGCCTTGACAGCCGGTGCAGCTGCCTCGCGGCCTTCTCCGCGGCGTGGCGGTTGGCGTAGTACCCGCGGTCCTCCCACTTGGCCAGCTTCACAAAGTCGGCCAGGGCCCTGGCGTGCGGCTCGAGGGCGCGGTCCGCGGCGGCGAGGACGAGGGGCTCGTATAGGGCATAGAGGGAGGCGACGTTGTCGAGGGCCGCGGCGACGCGGGTGAGCTGCTGCTGCTGCTGCTGCTGCTGCTGGAGAGGAGTAGCAGCATAAGAGGTGCCTCCATCTGCTGCTGCTGCCGCTCCTCCCGTCGACGTCGCCGGCGTCAGAGCGAGCGCCCGGGCGTGCGCGGCGAAGCGGCGCAGGAGCGCCCTCCGCGCCGAGTACTCCCCCAGGGGCGCGGACTGCATAAACTGCTCTGCGACCGCGGCGACGTCCGCGGGAGTCACGCGGTTGCTCGCAGCAGGGGAGCAGCCAGCGGCGGCGGCGGCGGCGGCGGCGGAGGACACGAGGCGGTAGAGGTGAAACCAGCCGACGCCGGCGCCGGCCGCGGCGGCCGAGGCCCTCGCGCCCTCCAGCAGCCGCCTCCACCCCGCCAGCTCCAGCGCGCGCCACCGCGCCCCGAGAGCCGACAGCGGCGCCAGCTGCGCGTCGAGCCTGGTGTGCGACGCCGCCGCCGTCTCCTCCCAGAGCTGCGCCGAGGCGAGCAGCAGGTCGAGCCCCGCCGCGGCGGCCTTGAGCGGCGTCGCCGCGGGGGGCAGGCGCGCGAGCCGCGCCGAGACGGCGTCGAGGCGGCAGAGGATCGGGTTCCCCGGCCACTCGCTCAGGAGCTCGGCGACGCGCGCGCGCAGCGGGGCCAGGGCGGCCGGGATGCGGGCGAGCTCCGTCGGGCTGGGGGCCTGGACGTCGACCAAAGAGGAGGAGGAGGAGGGCGAAGAAGAAGAGGAGGAGGCGCTCTCTTCTACTGCTCCCGCTCCCCCGCCGGCGCCGGCGGCGGAAGAGGTCAGCCTCGAGTGCTCGACGCAGAGGCGCAGCAGCCTCCCGGCCCGCAGCGCCTCGTCGTCGTCGAGCGTCGCGGGGAGCATGAACGAGGAAGCAGAGGAGGATCTCTGCTGCTGCTGCTGCTGCTGCTGCAGAGGGACCATCGCCGCGGCGGCGTCAAAGGACGCGGCAAAGCGGTCGAGGTCGGACGGGGAAGCGACGGCGACCGCGGCAGAAGCGTCGTCGTCGTCGTTTCCGCTCTCGTACAGTGCCGCGTGTGCCGCGACGAGCTCGTTCAGCAGGGACCCGCCCGGGGTCGTGAGGGACCCGGCCAAGGCGGCCAGGGACTGCGAGTCGGCTGCCGCAGAAGAGGAAGAAGCGAGCGAGGTCGGAGGAGGCTGCTGGGGCGCGTCGTCGCCGCCGCGCATCAAGTCCTCTCCTCCTGCTCTCCCTCCTCCTCCTCCTAGCATCTCCCCGGCCAGGTCAGCCCACGCGGCAGAGTGGTCCGGGAAGGCCGCAGTAAAAGCAAGCTCGTCCCCTTCGTCCCCTTCGTCGTGCTCCGGGAGGCGCGGCTTCGGCGGCCTGAAGACGATCTCGACGCCGTCGCCGCCGTCGGTCCCTCGCTGATGCTCGTATTTCTCGTCCTTCTTCCTCTGCTTCTCCTTGTCTTCTTCGGCGTCCTTCTCGGCTCCCTCGCGGCGCAGGGACTCCCACTCGCTGAGAAGGGAGGCAAAGGCCTGGTCCGCGACGGCACGCGGGTCGTCATCAGGGGAGCCTTCGTCGCCAAAGGTTTCAACACCTTCGACGACGGCGGACTTTTTCCTCGCTTTCGCAGAGGCCGCGGCGACGCCGAGCGTGTGCAGCGCGGCGCGGACGCGGGCGGCGGCCGCCGCCGCCGCGGCCGCGCCGGCCCTTGCCGCCGCCGAAGAAGAAGAAACCCTCTCGGCCGCGGCGGCAGCCGCCGCGTCCGCCGCCGCGGCCGCCACGGCGCTCGAGCAGGGCCTCGCGGGCCAGGCGGCAAGGGCGCGCGTGGCCGCGGCCGCCGCGGCGGCCCTGCGCGCCGCGTCGCAGCCGCTCTCGCCGTCGGCACTCTCGGCGGCTCCGGCGGCGGTTGAGAGCGCCGCCGACACGAGCGCGACGCCCGCGGCGGCCTCCGCCGCGCCCAGCGCGACGGGGCCCAACACGTCGGCGTAGGCCCGCAGGTTCGCGTCCGCCGCCGTGCGGGAGCCCCAGGCGCGCGCTGCCGAGGTCCACGCGGAGGCCTCGGCGTGCGCGAGGGCCGAGCGCGGCGACTCGGAGAGGGCGGAGAGCAGGGCCAGGACGCGGCCGGGCGCGCCGCCGGGGGCGGCGCCCTCCCCGTCGGCCGCCGCTCCTCCTCCCCGCCGCATCAGGACGAACCCGCGAGCGTGCTCCCTCGCCTCGGAGTAGCGGGGAGGGCTCGGCCTCGCCACGGCGGCGCGCTCGCAGGCCCTCGCCGCGCGCCTCGCGGCCCTCGCGGCCGCAGACGCGGCCCTCGCGCGCGGGGACTCGTCGGGGCCGAACGGCAGCGCGGCGGCCGCGCGGCGCTCGCTCGCCTCGGGCACCAGGACCGTCGCGGCCTCCGACAGCGCCGCCGCGGCGGCGCTGGCCGGGGCCGCGGCCGGGTCCGCCCCGCCCGAGGGGCAAGCGAGGGCCATGCGGGCCGCGCCGAGGGAGGCCCAGGCCCGGCCGCGGAGGGCGGCGCCGGCCGGGGAGAGGGCGTCCGGAGGGGGCGGCGACGCCGACGGCGACGACGCCGACGCCGCGGCCAGCGCCGCCGCGGCGACGAGCAGCGGCTGGCGGCCGAGGGCGGGGACCTCCGAGGCCGCCGCCGCCGCCGCCTCGACGAGCGACGAAAGCTCGCTCTTGCGCTGCTGCCGCGGCGGCTCCTCTCCTCGCTGCTGCCCGCGGCACAGCCTCGCCGCCTCGAACCCGGCGGAGACGGCGGCCAGGGCCGCGGCGGCGAGGGGGCCGCGGCCGCCGCCGACGCCGCCGCCCCCGCCGTCGGGGAGCAGCGCGGAGAGCATCTGCCCCAGCAGGGCGCCGAGCGCCTCCCACGAGGCCGCCGCGGCCTCCCTCCGAGGGGCCGCCGCCGCCGCCGCGCGGGTCCTCGCGGCCCTCGCGGCCAGGCGGAGCTCGAGGGCGGCGACGGGTGCGCGGTCCCCCGAGGCCGCGAGGCGGGACGCGCAGGAGGGCGGCCGCGAGCACCGCTCGGCCATCGCCGCCGCGTCGGGCGCGCCGGCGAGCCAGGAGGCCGCAGCGACCGCGGCGGGGTCGAGGTCGCCCCCGCCCCCGCCTCCGGTACCCTCGGCGAGCGCCATGTGCCAGGCGAGCCAGGCCTCCGCGGTCGCGGCGCGGGCGGCGCGGCGCGCCGCGGCAGAGGCCGCGGCCGAAGGCGCAGCCCCCTCCGCCGCCGACGACGACGGCGACGACGGCGACGGCGAAAACCCGCCAGCGCCCGCGGCGTCGGCCAGCGCGGCCAGCGCCATCGCGAGCGACGCCGGCGCGGCGCCCCCGGACCGGGCCACGGCGTCGCAGGCGCCGCGAAGGGCCGAGGGTGAGGGGCCGAGGTGGACCCTGCGGCCGCACTCCTCCGAGCCCCTCCCCCCCCCCGCCGTCGCTCGCGCCTCGGCAAGCGCCGCCGACGCCGCCGCGAGCAGCGGCAGCGCCGCGTCGAGGACCAGCGCGCGCCTCGTCGCAGAGGCCAGCGAGGCCAGGGAGCGGCAGGCGACGTCGCCGAGGAGCACCGAGGGGAGAGAGAGCCTGTCGGGGTCCGCGGCGTCGGCGCCGGAGGTCGCGGAAGCGGCGCACGGGAGCGGAACCATCGGGAGGAGGCCGGCAGAGGCGGCGCCGGGGCCGTCGTCGCCGCCGAGCCCTTCCTCCGCCGCCGCGGCCGCGGCCTCCGCCGCGACGGCCACGGCGACGGCCGGGCCAGCCGCAGCGACGGCCGCCTCCAGCAGGCGCGACCTGACGGATTCGGCGATCGCTGTGCTCGGCGACGAAGCTTTCGTCGCCGGCTTCCCCCGCGGCACGGGAGGGGCGCAGCAGGCGGCGGCGAAGACCAGCGCCGAGCCGTCGGCGAGCGCCGAGACGAAGGCCGCGTCCGCGCAGAGGGCCGCCGCCGCCGCGGCGGCCGCGGCCGGCGGGAGCGAGAGGCGGGAGGAGATGCCAGCTGCCCGCAGGGCCTGCAGGGCCGCGGCCGCAAAGGCCGCGGACGCCGCGCCGCCGTCTCCGCCGCCAATTCGCCAATGAGAATCCGCCGCCGACAGGAGCAGCCCCCCGGCCGCCGCGGCGGCCGCGAGCGCGCCGAGCGCCCTCCTCGCCTCCGCCAGGGCCCGCTCCCTCGGCGCGAGCGGCGCCCCTCCCCTCGCCCAGAGGCGAGAGGGCGGGCTGCGAGCGTCAGGCAGGCCCAGCGAGGTCGTGAGGCGCTCTCCGGCGAAGGAGACGCGGAGGGCGAGCGACGGGTCGAGGGGAGGAGCCGAAGGAGCAGCAGCGGCGGCGGCGGCGACGACGGCCGCGGCGGCCGCCTCGACCTCGAGCCACGCGGCGGCGACGCCCTCGCCGCACCAGCTCGCCCGCGTCCCGCCGCCGCTGGACTGAGACGTCTCGCGCACGAGCCGCCTCCTCGCCGCGCGGAGGCGGGACAGGGCAGGGGCGAGGGACAGAGGAGAGGGAGAGGAAGAGGGAGCGACTTCGCTCTCCTCGACGCTGTTGGCGACGAGCGCCGTCGCGGCCGAGCACGCCGCGGCGGCCGACGGGGCCAGAGCGTACTCGTCCTCCTGGACCCCGGCCTCGGCGGAGGCCTCCGTCGCCCACGCCTCCGGTGCCTCGACCTGCAGCAGCACCGCGGCCTCGAGCGCTCCCACGGCTGACAGAGCCGGGGAGAGCCAGGCCGCAGGGGAGGAAGGGTCGCCGTTGTCTTTGTTGCTGCTGCAGCTTCCGTCTCCTCTGTCGCTGCCCCCTCCCGCGCGGCCCGCGGCGGCCAGCGCGGCCGACTCGTGCAGCAGCGTCCTTCTCCTCCTCTTGATCCCGGACGCCAGGTCGGCCCGCAGGATGGAGACGTCGACGACGGCGGCGCGGACCGCGGCGGCGCGGGCTCTCGCTGCCCGGAGGGCGAGCGGCGAAAAAGAAGGAGGAGCCGAGGAAGAAGAAGGAGAAGAGGAGGAGGCGGCACGGAGCTGCTCGGCCGCCTGCGCCGCCGCCGCGGCCAGCGCGGGGTCCGACGACGACGCGCCGAGCCCCGCGGCAGCAGCCGCAGCGGCGAGAGCGAGGGACGCCGACGCAGCGGAGGCCACGAGCTCGCCGCCTGCCCCGGCGGCGCCCGCGAGCGCCTCGAGGGCGGAGAGGGCGCGCAGCGCCGCGGCGCGGGCGCGGGCCCGGCGCTCCTCCTCGGAAGAAGAGGGAGCGCCGTCGCCGCCTTCAGCAGCAGACGAAGCGGCGCTCCTCTCTTCCAGCAGAAGCATCGCCGCGCGGCACCTCCCGCGGGCCGCCTCTGCGGCCCGGAAGAGGGGAGCTGTCGCGGGAGGGGAACCGCTTCCCTCGGCCGCCTCCTCCCCTTCGTCGTCGCTCTCGTCGAGGTCCTCGATGACGATGACGGCGCTCGCCGACGACAGAGGCGGCAGCGGCACAAGCCAGGCAGAGGGCAGCATCGGCGCGAGCGCCGCCGCCGCAGGCCCCCCGGCTCGAAGTACGGCCCGTGCGGCCCTTTCGAGGCTGCTGCTGCTGGTGTTGCTCGAAGAAGCGGAGGAAGAAAAGAGCAGCAGCTCCGCGGCGACCGCGCCGCAGAGCGCCGCCTCGAAGAGCGACGCGTCACGGGCGGCCTCGCTGCCGCCTCCCTCACTTCCACCCTCCCACGGCGGCGGGGCCCGCGAGGGCCAGCGCCCGGGGCTGGCCAGGGGCCTGGAGCTTCCCCTTGCCGCGGCCTCGAGCACAAAGGCCGGAGGGAGAGAAGCAGAAAAGAAAGAAGAGGATGAGGAAGAGGAAAGAGACGAGGAAGCCCAGGCGACAGAGAGCGCGTCGGCGGGGGACCAACCGCGGCCCGCGAGCGCCGCGGCGGCGCACGCCCAGCGGCGCAGCGAGTTGAGCTGCTGCTGGTGCTGCTGCTGCGAGCTCCCCGTCGCATGCTTCTGCCGCTGGTGCCTCTCTTTCGTCGAACCGTCGTCGCCGTCAAAAGCGTGCGAGACCGCGGCTGCCATCGAGCGGGCCAGCGCGCGGCCGGGCACGCCCTCGCACGCCGCGACGGCGACGGCGTCGGCATCGGCGATGGCGGCGCCGGCGTCGGCAGTGCCGGCGCCTGCCGCATCGTCCTCTTCCTCCGCTTCTCCTCCTCCGGGAGAGCTCAGGAAGATCTCGATCCCGCGGTTGCGCATCGCCCTCGAGACCTCCCCTCCCGTCGCCGGGTCCACGGACAGGATGAGGCGGAAGCGGCGGTGCGGGCGAATCGTGCGGACGCCACCGCCGCCGCTCCCCCCTCCGCCGGCCTCGTGCAGCGCCAGCACGCCCCCGGGCTCGAGCAGGGGGTTGAGCCGGTCGAGCACCGCCGGTGGGGCCAGGTTGGCGCCGTCGAGGAGGATCCAGGCCCCCTGTGACACCGCCGAGGTCAGGGCGCCGTCGACCCACTCGAAGAGGACGGCGCCGGTCGCCGAAGAAGAGGCGTTCGAGGAGGAAGAGGAGGAAGAGGAAGGGATCGCCGGGGGAGCCGTCGCCGCCTCGGCCGCGGAGAGCGCGGCGGCGGCGCCCTCGGCGGCCCGCAGCGCCGTGCGCCGCGAGGTGGACCCTGCCGGGATCAGGGAGGTGGCGGCGCCCGCGGCGGCCAGCAGGGCGCGGGCCGCCGCGGTAACCCTCCGGGAAAGGGAGGCGTCGTCGCCGGCGCCGGCGGCGGAGGCGCCGTCACCAGCAGCGGACGCACGCCCCGCGGCCTCGAGCTCCCTCCTCGCGCTCGCCATCCCGCCCAACGCCGCCGCGACCGCCAAGAGGTTCGACGAGGACGGAGAAGGATCAGAGGAGCATGCCACCGCCGCGCCCACGGCCTCGGCCGCGGCGCACGCCGCCACGGCCGCCGCGGCGGCGACGCGCGAGGCCTCGGCCTGCTCGAAGCCCCCCAACAGGTCGGCGGTGTCAGCCGACGGCGCGAGCGACAGCTCGACGAGAGGCGCGCGCGCCGCTGCCGCGGCGGCCCGGGCGAGCGAGGTCTTTCCGGACCCCGCGGGCCCCACGAGGAGGGCCATCCAGCCCCTGGAGAGGGCTGCGGCGAGCGCGGCGAAGGGGCGGGCCTGCGACGGGAGGAGGGTGAGCGGGGAGGCGGCGGTGCCCGGGGCCGTCGCCGGCGCGAGGAGGAGCGGCGGCGGAGGAGGAGAAGGGAAGCTCGGTCGCTGTCGTTGCTCCGGGTTCCCCTCTCCTCCGTCGCCATCGTCGTCCTCGTCGTCGGCACCGCAGTCCAGCACGGAGCGGCCCACGCGCAGTGCCCAGCGACGACGCCCGGAACCGTCGCCTCCTCCGCCGCCGCTGCTGCCCTCCTCGACGACGGCGACCAGCGAGAGGTCGGGCCTGTCGCCGGCGGCGTTCGCCAGGGGCGACCCCCACCCCGCTTCCATCGCCCTCCGCGCGGCTCGCGCGTCCTCTGAGGTGCGGAGGCGCGACTCGAAGAGCAAAGGTGCCCAGTGTTCGGCCGAAGAAGTGGCGAGGAAGGCGTCGATCGGCCTGAGTCTTTTTTTGTTTTGTTTGTTTTGTTTGTTTTGTTGAATTTTTTTTTGTCAACGTCGGAAGGGAAAATGTTTGGAGCGCGGTAAGCGAGGCTGCCGTTTGAAGGAAGACAGAAATGCCCAGCCCATAAAAATGCTCCACTCCGGGGGCAAGCCAAGCGTATAAAAAGAGGCGGAGCCCCTCGGAGCAAGTTCGATCTCGGCGACTCTTAAATTCGGACCTCCCACGGTGGTAAAAGGGGAGGCACGAGAGTGTGGTCGCCTTTTTTTTCTTTTTTGAGTTTTCTTTTGAGGACGGAAAAAACAAAAAACGTACCTCTCGTCGTCGTCGCCTCCTTTCCCTCCGACGTCGGCCACGACGAGGTCGCACCAGCGCATCAGGTCGCGGAGGTTGAACTCCCACGGCCTTCCCGGGCCAGCGAGGGCGTTTTCCCCGCCGATACCGACGGCGGCTTCCGCGAGGCGCGCGACGGCAGCCGTCATCCTCGATACGAGCGCCGCGGGCAGCCTCGGGTGCAGCGCCCGCACCACCGACCGCATGTCCTCCTCCCGCAGCGCCTCGGCCCGCACGCGCGTGAACCGCGACACGAACGACCGCGGCAGGCACCTGCGCCCGCCGCCGTCGGCCGCCGCATTCTGCGCGCCGAACAGCGCGAACCCCGGAGCGGCGACGACGGTGCGGCCGAGCTCCGGCAGGAAGACCTCGCGGCGGTGGTCGAGGATCGCGTTGAGGCCCTCGAGGACCGACTGCCCGGCCAGGTTCAGCTCGTCGAGGAGGACCCAGTCGCCGTTCTTAAGGGCGGAGAGCAGAGGGCCGTCGACCCAGGCGAAGGCGGCAGAGGCGGAAGAGGAAGAAGAAGGAGCGGAAGGCTCGTCGCCGGCGGCGGCAGCAGCGGCCGCGGCAGCGGCACCCTCGACCTCCATCGGGGCCTCCATCGCCTCCGCTCCCTCTCCTTCCCCTGCCCCGTCCCTCCTCCCCTCCTCCTCGCGCTTCCTCGCCTTCCCGACGGGCAGGTCCGCGCCCAGCAGGTCGGAGACGTCCGTCTGCTCGCTCAGGTTGATCCGGACGAGCCTGCGCCCGGCGGCGGCGGCGACCGCGGACACCAGCGCCGTCTTGCCGACGCCCGGCGGGCCCTCGACGAGCACCGGCCGGCCCGCGGCGAGCGCGCGCAGCAGGCGGCGCGCGTTGCGGCTCACGGCGGGCGCGGAGAAGTCGAAGCGGTGACATCGCGGGAGGGGAAGTTCCCCGACGGGGAGGAGGAAGGGCGGGACGCCCCAGTGCCTGGCGTCGGGGGAGAGGGCCGGGACGGCGGCGGCGGCAGGGGAAGAAAAGTCTGCCGCGGCCGCGGCGGCCGCCGCGGGCGGGCCGCCGCCGAGCGCCCGCGCCAGGGCCCTCGCCCCCTCCCTCGCGAGCTCCGCCGCCGCGGAGCCCTCCCCGTTCCCGCCGCCGCCGCCTGCAGCGCACACGGACGCGCCGTCGAGCAGGGAGGCGTGGACCGCGTGCGCGACCGCCTCGGCGGCGGAGAAGGCAGGCGGCGCGGAGGGGGGCGAGGGAGCCCCCCCTCCCCGCGGGCCCAAGAGGTCGTTCGCGAGGCGCGCCGCGGCGAGCAAGTCGCGCAGCGGCGGCGGCGCGACGCCAAGCCTGTCCGACGCCGCGACGTGCGCCCTCCAGAAGGCGAGCAGGGGCGCCGCGGCGCTGGAAGAGGAAGACCCTGCGGCGCTTTCGTTCGGGATGCGCGCCGCGACCATCGCCCGCAGCTCCGCCTCGGCCTCCGGCGGCGGCGCCCAGATCGTCGTGAAGCGGTTCGCCAGCGCCGGGGACAGCTCGCGCTTGCCGTAGTCCCCGCCCGGGTTCATGGTGGCGAGCACGCGGAAGGAGGGGGCCGCGACGACGACCTCGGCGCCGAAGACGGAGTGGCGAGTGTTGGTGGCGTCGCTGCTGTCGTTTCCGCTTCCACCACCGCCGCCGCCGGCCCCGCCGCTACCCTTCTCGGCCAGCGTCAGTGTCCTCCCGGGCTCCAGCACCGAGTTCAGCCTCTCGAGCACGGCGTCGTCGGCCAGGTTGATCTCGTCGATCAGCAGCGCGGCGCCCAGGCGCATCGCTTTCGTCAAAGGACCGTCTGCCCACTCGAACGGCGCCGCTGCGCGCGAGGCCGCAGTCGCGGCCTCGACCGCCGCGGCTTCGAGGTCGGCGAGGCGCGCCTCGAGGGGCCTGCCGCGGCAGGAGGCGCGGCGCCTGTTGGGAGGGAGCGCGGCGAAGGCGGCGCGGGAGGCGGAGGCCGTCGCCGCCGCGGCGGAGGCCGCGGCCGAGGCCGAGGAGACGGAGGAGGCGCCGGCGCTTCCGTCGCCGTCGCTCGAGGCGGCGGCGACAGCGGAAGCAGAAGCGGCGACGGCCTCGACGCCCAGAGCCGCCAGGGCGGGGGAGGAAGAGACCCTCTGAGCCGCTTCAAGTGCCGCGGAGATCGCACCTTGTCGATCGCTGTGATGCGCGTTTTTGTGTCGTAGAAAGGATCTCTCTCGAGGTGAGCACGAGAAAGCGGGGGGGGGGGCTCGAGAAGAAAAAAATGTCGCCGTGGCTTTTAACCCCATGCCCCTTTTCTGTTTCGGAGAAAATCGATTATCCGAGGGTGGGGGCAAAAGGCTGATAACCCGGGTAGTTTCTATTTATCTGCGGACGCTTTCAGCCGAGTCTGCCCCTGACTGAAATTGGCAAGGGTAGGGATAGTTGGCGTCCAAGAATGAGATAGAAAAAGGAAGAAAAGAAGAAGAAAAAACTCACCGAACGGGGCGGTAGCCGCCGACGAAGTCCGCCGCCTCGGTGAACCTCGAGCACGACACCGTCACGAGCGGAAGGCCCCTCAGCGCCGCGGCCAGCTGGCACGCCGTCGTCTTCCCGGACCCCGTGTCCCCGATCAGCAGCACGGGCTCGGCCGCCGCCATCGCCGCGTCGACGAGCGCGAAGGCCCGCACGAGCGTCGGGGTCCACGCCAGCCCGCGGAGCGACGAGCGGAGCGCAAACGCCGGCGACGTCGGGTCGACGACGAGGATGGTTTCGTCTTTTCCTTCGTCGGCTGCTGCTTCCGCGAGCGCCCGCGCTAGCGCCAGCTCCCCGCGCCTCCCTGCCTCGGCGTACATCCTGCTCCCGCCGTCGGAGACCACGTCCAAAGCGGGAGAGACCCTCAGCTCCCTCGAGATCAGCGCCGCGACGGCCTCCCGCTCGGCCCGCTCCCGCAGCCTCTCGCCGAGCAGCGAGAAGCCGGCGGCGGCGAGCTCGGCGTAGGTCCCGGCCCTGCGGGAGGCCCACCGCAGCAGGTCCCTCGGCGTGACCAGCGCGGCCCTCCCGGCGAACGCGTCGCCACTGCCGGCGAAGCGCGCGCGCTCCAGGGCGCGCTGCGCGGCCACGAGCCTCGAGGCGTGCGAGGGAGGGACGCCGCACCGGCGCGCCACCACGTCGGCGAGCTCCACGTCGGGCAGCGACCCGACGTCGACCTCCAGGAACCGCGACCGCAGCGCCCGAGACAGCGGCTTGCGGCCCCCGTACGCTCCGCCTCCCGGGTTTTGCGTCGCGAACAGCGCAAACCCGGGGGCCGGGGAGACGACCTCGGCCAGCTCGGGCACGTACAGCTCGCCGTTGCCGTCGAGGAGCCTGTTGAGCGCCTCGAGCACGTCCGACGGCGCCAGGTTGAGCTCGTCGAGCAGCACCCAGTGGCCGCGCCTCGCCGCCGCCAGCAGGGGGCCCTCGCAGAAGGCGAGGTGGCCGTCCTCGCGGGCGCGGAACGAGCCCAGGTAGTCCGCGATGTCCGTCGCGTCGTGGTTGTTGATGCGCACGCAGGGGTGGCCCGTGAGCTCGGCCAGGTGCGAGACGAGGCTCGTCTTTCCCGCGGCGGTCGGGCCCTGCAGCAGCACCGGGTAGCGGGCCAGGGAGGCGGCCCGGGCGAGGGCGTCGAGGGAGCGCTTGACCGTCGGGGTGACGACGAACGGGGGGGAGGAGGTCTCGTCGCCTCCTCCGCCGTTGCCGACGCCGCCGTCCCCGTAGCCGCTGCCTCCTCCCCCTCCTCCCCCGTTCAACAAGAGCGGCCCGGCGCGCAGCCAGTAGTCGCCCACCGCGACGTGCGAGCCCGCGGGGGACGGTTCCGCGGGCCTGGCCCCGGCGCCCCTCCCGGCGGGGACGGGCGGCAGGTGCGCGTCGGCCAGCGCCGCGAGCGCGGCGCCCGACCTCGGCTCGAGTGGCGCCTCGAACGCCGCGGCGACGCCGTCGCGGAGCGCGCGCGCGAGCCCGTAGCGAGGGCCCGCGCGCGCGGCGTACTCTAAGGAGCGGCACAGCGTGCGGAGGTTGTAGGGGGGCTGGTGGCCCCCGCCGTCCGAGAGCGCGCCAGAGGCGGCGGCGGAGCGCGCGGCGCGGTAGAAGGCGACGACGGCGTCGGCGACGGCCGCGACCGCCGGCGGGAAGGTCGAAGAGGTCTGCCCTCCGCCTGCTCCGCCTCCGCCCCCGAGCCCCGGGGCCAGGTAGGCGCACACCAGCGCGCGCAGGTCCTCCGCGGAGGAGGGCTCCGAGACATGCAGCTCGAGGAAGCGCGACCGCAGCGAGGCGGGGAGGTCGCGCTTGCCGGCGTCGGTCGCCGGGTTCATCGCCGCGAGCAAGCGGAAGCCCGGCGCGGCCGCGACGGGCGCGGAGTCGCCGCGCTCGGACAGCAGCAGGCCGCCCCAGCCACTGCTGCCGCTGCTCTTTCCCTCTCCGTCATCTCCTTCGGAGACGGAAGAAGAGCCGTCGAGCAGGCACGCGAGCCTCTCGAGGACGTCCGAGGGCGCCAGGTTGATCTCGTCGAGGAGCAGCCAGCGGCCCTGCCTCAGAGCTTTCACGAGCGCACCCTCGGCAAACGCGAAGCGCGGCGGCGGCGCCGGGGACCCGGGGGCCAAGGGGCGGGAGGAGGCCTCGACGGAGGCGACGTCGCGGGAGAGGGCCGCCCAGCCCGAGGCGAGCTCGGCGGAGAGGGCCAGGGGCTCCCGGCGCTGCTTCTTCTTGCGGCGCTTGGGGGAGGCCGCGGCAGGAGGAGCTTCAGCGGCAGGAGCTCCGGCGTCGTCGTCGTCGTCGGCGGCGGCGGCGGGGTCATCAGCGGCTTCTTCGGGGGAAGAGGGCCTCGGCTTGACAGCGTCGTCGACCTGTTTTGATATTTTTGAGTGAAATTTTTTTAGGACGGAAGAGCGTGTGGGTTTTTCGATCCTTGCCGTGGAAGAGAAGAAGAAGAAGAAGAAGATGAAGGCGATAGAGGAAAAAAGGGAAGGGGGCATCCGAGAATTGTAGTCTATTGAAAAAAATCAGCACAGACCCCGAGAGGTCCTAAGCATCGCTTTTCGGTTTAATTTTCTAATTTTGTCGTCATAGCCCTCCTTGCCTTTTCTGGTGCACTCCAGAGAAAAACAGGAGAAGAGGAGAGAGAGGCCGGGGAGGGAAAAAAAAAAACGCTGCGCCCCTCTTTCCTCACCTTTGCCAGCGCAACCTTGCACGCCGCAGCGACCCGCCCCCACTGCTTCCTCGACAGGGCCTTGGCGGCGGCCTCGAGGAACGCGTCGTGCCCGCCACGCGGCCATGTCTTCCTCATCAGCTCAGCGAGAGACCCCAGCAGGCCCCTCGCGGCGTCCGCGGCCGAGCTGGGCCTGAACCCTCCCACGAGGTCGGCCGCGTCGCTCGACTGCGACAGGTTGACGACGTCGAGCGTGGCGCCGGCCTGCGCCGCGAGCCACTGCACCGCCGAGGTCTTGCCCGCCCCCGTCTCGCCCACGAGCAGCACGGGCTCGGGGGGCGGGGGCGGGGCGGGGGAGGAGGGGCCGGAGCCACTCCCGTCGCCGCCGCCCGCGCCGCCGGCGGAGAGCGCGGCGGCGAGGGCCTCGAGCGAGCGGCGCGCCGCGGCCGTCGGCGCGAAGGAGGGGCCGCCGCCGGCTGCCCTGGCCGCGCCGGCGGCCCTGGACGCCCGCAGCGCGGCCGCGGACCTCCCGGGAGCGACGGGCAGGCGCGCCCTGCCCACGGAGACGGCGTCCGCGGCGACGGCGAGGGCCGGGGAGCCGTGCGCGACGCGCGCCGAGCCCCAGGCCGCAGGCAGACCGCAGGCGGCGGCGAGCGCGCCGGCCAGCGCGCAGCGGGCGTCCGGGTCGGGCGCGGCCCCGGCGAAGACGTCGGCGGCCTCCGCGGCCGCAAGCTCCCGCAGCGCGGTCGGCAGGGAGCAGGAAGGGGAAGAGGAGGAGGAAGGGCGGGCGGAGGCGGAGGCGGAGGCGGAGGAGCTGCCAAGCATCCAGGCGGCCGCCGCAGGCGCCCGGGTGGCGACGCGCGACGCCCAGCGGCAGGCGTCGCGCAGCGACGGCTGCCTCCCGCTGCGGGCGGCGCCCCCTGGGGAGAGGCCCACGGACGCGAGGAGGGCGGAGGCGTGCGCAGAAGGAGAAGAATCGCCGTCGCCGTCGCCGTCGCCTCCGTCGTTGTCGTCGCTGCTGCCGCTGACCGCCGGCAGCCCCTCGGCGAGCCTGGCGACGGAGAGGCACTCGAGCCCGATCGCGGCCAGCGCCGCTGCGGCCGCCGAGCCCTGGGGGAGCCTCGCGGAGAGCACCGCCGCGGCGTCCTCTCGCGACGGGGGCCGCAGCACGACGCGGGACCAGCCCCCGCGGTCGAGCAGGGCGGCGGCGGAGCGGGTCGCCGTGGCGGGGGCCGCTCTCGAGGTCGCCGCCGCCGCTGCCCGCGGCCCCGCCGGCGCCGACCTCGTCGTCGCGGCGGCGATGAGCCGGAAGCCGGGGCTCGGCCGCAGCGTCTGCCCCCGCGAGGGGAGCTGCAGGGGCCCGCCGTCCAGCAGCGGGCCGATCGCGGCGGCGGCGTCTGCCGGGGCGGCCTCGGCGCCCTCCAGGACCAGCCAGCGGCCCCGGGCGACGGCCAGCGAGAGTGGGCCGGGGCTCCAGGAAAAGGCAGGAGCCGGCGACGAGCCCGAGGCGTCGCTCGAGGCCGTCGGCGGCGGCGCGGCGACGTAGCACCCCAGCAGCGCCCTCGCGTCCGCGGCATCCCCTCCGGCGTGCAGAGTCAACACCGGTGACGCGCCGCAGGCGTACGCAAGCGCCGCGATGAGCGCCGTCTTGCCGCACCCCGCGGGGCCCTCGACGAGCAAGGGACGGCCGTCGGCGACGGCGAGCGCCGCGGCGCGCAGCGCCGAGAGCGCCGCCGGCGTGGCGACAAAGGAGCGAGGGAAGAGGTGGGGCGAGGAGTTATCGTTTCCTCGCTTGCATCGAGGGAGCCAGACGCCGCAGATGTCGACGAAGCCCGGCGGAGGAGGCAACGACGGAAGGGCAGCAGGGGTGACGACGAGAGAAGAAGAAGCTGAAGGAGAAGGTGGGGTCGCATTGGCCGGCGAGAACGAAGAGGAAGAAAGCGGCAGCGCCGGCGTCGCGGGAGGCGCCGCAGGCGGTGCCTTCCCTCCTCCTCCTCCTCGCTCCCCTCCGAGCCAGTGCCCCGCCCTCGCAACAGCAGCCACGCGCTCCTCCTCCTCCCACGCGAGCTCGCACTCGAGCGGCGCTCCTCTGCCGCCGCCGGCGGCGCGGGCCGCGGCAGAGGCCAGCGCTGAGGAGGCGGCCGGAGCGAGGTGCGAGAGCAAGGCGACGCAGCGCGCCGCCGCCCAGGCCGCGTGCGGGTCTCTTTCGTGCTCGTCGAAGCAGCATTTTGCGAGCAGTTCGAAGAGCGGCGCCGTGTCGTCCCAGGACTGGACCAGGGAGGGGCACGCGAGCAGGACCCGCAGCGCGGCGCGCGAGCGCTCGACGAGAGGCGGGAGGGGGGCGGCGGCGGCGGTGGCACCGCCTTCTTCTTCGCCGTCGCTGCTCTTGTTCCCTGCGAGCGCTGCCGCGAGGGAGGGGCGAGCGGTCTCAAAGTGCCTGGCGACGACGCTGTTTGTGGTTTTGTGGGTGGGTGGTGATACGGGGTGGGGGAGAAAAAGTAGGTGCTGGGGTGAGTTTTTGTTCGTTTTGGCTAGATCAGGCGCAGCAGCAGCAGCAGCCGTCGCCACCGCCCGGTTTTTTCCTCCAATTCTCGCTCGGCCTCTCCAATCTCTCCTTCTTCGAACTCACCTCGCCACGTGCGGCACCACCTCGACCAGCCTCGCCAGCGCGATTGCGACATCGACGGCCGTCTCCCCTGCCAGCGGCGGACCGGAGCAGAGCCTGGCGGTGAGGCGCAGAGCGACCGCGGCGCACGACGCGCCGACGGCGGCGCTCAGGTGCCGGCGAAGCAGGAGCGTCGAGAGCGCGTCGAGCGCGGCAGACTCGGACTGAAAGGTTTGTTGGTTGAAGGTGTTTTGAGGTGGGAATGGTTCACTTCCGTGAGCGATTGCGGCCTGATTTTTTTACTAAGCGAACGACAATGTTGTATTTGTGCCCTGCTGCGCGGAAGAAGGCACGGACATTCCCAAGAGGGGGGCGCCTGCGAGAGGCAAAACCAAGTTCTGTTGGGCGGCATGTCTCTCTTTTTCGATCGAAGACATTTAAAAAAATCAGCCCCTCGCTAGTAAAGCGACGCTTCTCGCTTCTTTTTCCTCGCAGCAAGCACTTTGAACAGCCGCTTACCTTTTTTTTCAGCGCCGAGACGACGCCAACATTGCTCTCGGCTTCAGCACTGCGGTAGGTGAGGTCGAGCAGGCAGGCCAGCGGGGACGCCGGGTTGGAATCGGCCATTTCAAAAACGGCGACGGCTCGAGAGCCGCAGGCGGCGGCGGCCTCGAAAACAGATGGAAAAACGAGAGAGAAAGAAAGTTCGAAGACGAGCCTCTTTCTCCCTGCGACCGGTAAGCGTGCGCGTGCCTTGAGATAGATAGAGAGACGACAGCGCGTGTGATCTTGCAGCAAAAGAACGAGAGAGAACAGAGAGAGGAGAGCAGGCGACGCTCCCTCGGCAAAGTGCTCTTTCAATAATGAATTCCCTTGGATTTTTTTCGTTCACACTTTCCAAAAAAAAACTCTCTCAACTCCTCCTTTCACGCCGCCACCTCAAACGCCCGCACGCGCCCGTCCGCTCCCCCGCTCACCAGCAGGTCCTTCTTCCCGCCACTGCCTCCGAGGCACCAGGCCAGCGCCAGGGCCTTGCCGTCGTGGGCGGCGAGCACCGCAAGCGGCGGCGAGGGAGGAGCGGCGCCGTTTCTTGCAGTGCTGCCTCCGCTCCCTCCCCGGATGTCCCACAGCTTCACCTTCCCGTCGTGGCCCGCGCTCGCCACCAGGTGCTGCTTCGCCGGGTGCCAGGCCAGCGCAGAGACCCAGTCCCCGTGGGAGCCCAGGCGGAACGACGCAGCGAGCGGAGCGGAAGCGGACGCAGCGGCGGACGCAGCGGAAGCGGCAGCAGCAGCACTAGGAGCTGCAATACGCGTGTCCCAGAGCCTGACCTCGCTCGAGGCGCCGCCGAGCGCAACGAGCCTGCCGTCAGAGCCCGCCGGCGTCGCCAGGGCGAAGACGGCGTGCCCCGCGTGCAGCGTGTCGGTCGGGCGGCAGGAAGCGGTGGAAGAAGCGGGAGCGAAGGCCTCGTCGTCGGCTGCGGCGTTGGCGGCCTCGCCCGCCTCGCTCACCTCGACCTCCCACCGCCGCACAGAGTGGTCCCACGAGCCCGTCAGCAGGCAGCGCGGGGACGGCCAGCACAGAGCAGAAACGCACTGCGTGTGCCCGCCGTTGGAGATCGTCAGCAGCGCGTCTGGGGTCGCGAGAGCGGAAGAAGAGGAAGAAGAAGAAGGGGCTTGCTTTTTCGAGACCTTTCGCCGCTTGGCAGCGGCGGCATCCCCGTCACCGCCGCCGTCGTTGCCGGCAGCAGCTGCCGCAGCAACAGCGATCGCCGCCTCGACCCGCGGGTCCCCTCGCAGCCTCCACAGCTTGACGCTCCCGTCCCAGCAGCCCGTGGCGGCGTAGGACGAAGAAGAAGGAGAACCGGAGGAAGTCGAGGGGGGGCAGGCCGCGACGGACGCGACGGAGTCTGCGTGGCCGAGCAGCTCGGCGACGACGGCCGGCGGCGTCGAAAAAGAAGAGGTCAGGAGCGACGCGCGGGCGACGCCGTCCCTCCCCGAGGATAGCAGAAGCTGCTGGCTGCTGCTGCTGCAACTGCAGACGGCGAGCGCGTCGACGCCGCCGAGGTGGCTCCCCTCTGCTCTGGAGTCCGGCGCGGCTCCGGCGAGCAGCGACGCACGCGACCAGAGCCGCACGCCACCGTCGCAGCAGCCCGCGGCAACGACGAGCTCCGAAGCAGAAGAAGTATTACTGCTCGGGATCGCGACCAGCGCGTCGACCCAGTCATCTGCGGGGGCGGGAGGCGCCGGGGTCGGAGGCGGGACCGCCAGGAAGTACTCGACGTGGACGGCAGTCTCGGCGGAGGCGGCCTGCGCCTTGAGCAGCGCGTCAAGCGGCCTCCGGACGAGCTCGCCGCCGACGAGAAAGTCAAAGGGCACGACGGCCTTGCTCTTCTTCTTCTTTTTGTTGTCGCTTGCTTCGTCTTCGATGATTTCCTCGTCCCCGCGGCCGAGGAGGTGGTTGATGATCTGGGAGAGGCCGTAGCGGGCGAGGTTGGTCGGGACGGTCTGTTGGAACGAGAGAAGGGTGTTTTTTTTGTTTTTTTTTCCTCGAAAGGGGGTCCGAAAGGTGAGCCGCCGCATGTGACGAAGAGCTAGCCAAATGCGAGCTCTCTCTATCATCCGTTCCCTTCCATGTCCTGTCCCCAACGTACCACTGGCTCGTCAGGAACGCGATACTCAAGGGGCAGGCGCGTCACGAAGCGGACCGCGACCTGCGTGGCGGCGGCGGCGGCGGCGGCGGCCGAAGAAGCATTGGGAGCGGAGGTCATTGTCTTCCGTTGTTGCTCTCTCCTCGACGTTGGAACCTTCTTCCTTTCTTGGGCTCGATCGTTTTCAGTTTGAGCCGAGAGAGCTTGGTGCAAGAGACCTCTGCAGACAGAGAGAAAGCGAAACGAACAGAGGAAGAAGGCGAGAGCAAGCCGCTTGCTGTGGGGCGTTGATGCTTCTTCAGAGCGACGAAAAGTTTGGAAGAAAACAAAATTCTGAAACACTCCTGGAGGTCACAAATTTCTGTTTCAGAAAGGAGAGTTTTGGGCGAGAGTTGACCGATCTCTGTGCGCAATTCCGCAGAGATGCTCCACGTCGCGAGAAGCCACGCGCGCTCCTTCGTACGCGTCGTCGTGTCGCGGCGCCTGGCGCGCTACAGGAGGTGGCCTTGTTCGCCACTAGCATCGTCACCTTTGACGACGTCGACTATGCCGACACTCCAACGACTCACATCGGTCCCTCCTTCTTCTTCGCGCCGGCAATACTCTGTGATTGCCGCCGCTGGTCGAGGCACGCAGACAGAAGCAGCAGCAGCAGCAGCATCTTCACAGGCAACGACGGACGCGAGCCGCCCCGCGGCCCGCGACCTGGCCCCCGCGGCCCCTCCCCTCGTCGAATCCGCCCGCGGCCCAAGGCAAACGCCGCCGCTGACGCTCTACGACTCGATGGCGCGGACGAAGCGCGCCTTCGAGCCCCGCGCCGGAGCCGGAGGGAAGGAGCCCGTGTCGATGTACGTGTGCGGCGTGACTGTCTACGACTTTAGCCACGTCGGTAAGTTGAAGGAAGCGGTGGGAGAGAATTGGGATATGGAAGAGAGGGAGGAGGTAAACGATAACAGATCGACCCTTTTTTACTAGGCTCTCTCTCAACCTCTTCCTCTTTCAACTCTCTCTCTCTCTTTCAATCTTTCTTTCCTTCAGGCCACGCCCGCGTCTACTGCGCCGCCGACGTGCTCTTCCGCTTCCTGCGCAGGTCCGGGCACTCTGTGCGTTACGTCAGAAACTTCACGGACATCGACGACAAGATCATCGCGAGGGCCAAGGAGAGCAGAGCAAAAGAAAGCGGAGTCGACGAAACCACTTTCGACGTCGCCAAGGCGTGCTCGGTGCTGACCGAAAAATTCATCGAAGAGTTCCACTACGACGTCGACGCGCTGCGGTGCCTGAGGCCCACCTCGGAGCCGCGGGCCACTGCCTTTGTGCGTCTTAAATTTGTTTTTGTTTTTAGTTTTTAGTTTTTAGATGGGGAGAGAGAGAGATGAGAACAGCGAAGAAGCAGAAGAAAGAAAACAAACTTTAACTTACACTCTGTTTCTCTCTTTTTTTTCCTTCTCCCCAAAAAAACGAAAATCTCTCCAGGTCCCGGAGATGATCGCGATGATCTCGGACATCGTCGCCGCGGGCCACGGCTACGTGTCGCCGCTCAGCGGCGACGTCATGTTCTCCGTCGCGGGCATCGAGGGCTACGGCCGCCTCTCGGGGCGGACGACCGCCGACAACAGGGCCGGCGAGCGCGTCGCCATAGACGAGAACAAGCGCGACGCCGCCGACTTTGTGCTGTGGAAGTCGGCCAAGCCCGGGGAGCCGACGTGGGAGAGCCCCTGGGGCCCCGGAAGGCCCGGGTGGCACATCGAGTGCTCGGCGATGGCTCGGTGCGTTTAGGGGGTCTTCTTGTTCGAGGGTCGACAGAAAGAGAGGGGCGCGAACGAACGAAAACTCGAAAGAAAAGAAAAAACTCATTTCTTTTTCCCTTTCTTTTCCCTTCCCAAACCTTCCACACACAAAAAAAGCGCCCTCCTGGGCCCCGTCGTCGACGTCCACGGGGGAGGCGCCGACCTGATGCACCCGCACCACGATAACGAGATCGCTCAGTGCCAGGCGAGCGCGGAAGTGGACCCCTCGTGCTCGTGCTGCGGCGGCGGTGACGGCAAGGGGTCCTCCGCGCTCGCTTCCGCCTCCGCTTCCGCTTCCGCTTCCGCTTCCGCTTCCGCTTCCGCTTCCGGGGTAGAGCACTCTGGCGGTCCGGTCGTCGACTTTGTGCGCTACTGGTGCCACTACGGCTTCGTCAATGTCGACGCGCAGAAGATGTCCAAGTCGCTCGGCAACTTCTTCACCATCCGCGACGCCCGCAGCAGGTACTCGGCCCCCGCGCTGCGCTTCTTCCTGCTGGGCACGCACTACCGCTCGCCGCTCAACTTCTCGCACGAAGCCCTGGAAAATGCTGCGGACAGGCTGTTCTACGTGTACTCGACGCTGGCCGACGTCGAGGAGGAGCTGGAGGCGCTGAAAGGGAAGGCGGAGGCAGAAGCAGAGGCGGCGGCGGCGTCTTCGTCCTCGCCTGATGCTCCTCCTCCTCCCTCCTCGAAAAAGGACAAAGCTCCTCCCGTTTCGACCTCCAAGGAGCTCGCAGAGGCCGACGCGGACCTCGATCTCGGCAAGGGTCCCGGCGGGGAAGCCCTGGCGGGCGCCCTGGGCTCGCTGGCGGACGACGTCGGGACCCCCGGCGCCGTCGCCGCGCTCTCGGCCCCGCTCAAGCAAGCCAACGACCTCCTCAAGACGAAAGCCGGCAAGAAGGCACCAAGGCGAGCCTACGCCCTGGCGTCGATCTCCGCCGGGATCCAGGCGGTGCTCGAGCTGTTAGGATTGGAGCCCCGCCCCGACGCGAAGGCCTCGCTCGAAGAACTGAAAGACGCCGCGCTGCTGCGCTGCGGCGTGAGCCGCGAGGACGTCGCCCGCGGCATCGAGGAGCGCGCCGCGGCCCGCGCGGCCAAGGACTGGGCCGCCGCCGACGCGGTCCGGGAGAGGTTTGAAAGGAAGGGTATCGCGATCAGCGACACGGTCGGGGGGGAGACGACGTGGAGGCCCGTGGCGAGGGCTGTCGGCGGTGGCGAGGAGTGAAAAAAAGTTGAGTAGAGGGGCCTGTTTGCAAAACGAACTGAAATTTTTTTCATTTTCTTCTTCCGAGGTCATCGATCGACCAATCGAACACTAAACTTCTCTCTCTCTCTCTCTTTACGCGATGGTCTCCGCAGACTCTTCCGCGGATGTCGCTGCTCGGTTCGAGGCCGTGCACTCGAGGCTCGACTCGCTCGAGGCCGCGCTCAAGGACGATTGTTCAAAGAGCAAACTAAGCTCAAACATCATCAAGACAGACGATGGCCGAGACGGAAAACTCGACGACAGCGACGAACCCTCAACCCTCTCCATCCCTTCGACGTCGGCCTCGCCCGTCTCCGAGACGCAGCGCCGCCTCTCGCAGGAGCTCCTCGCCCAGGGGATCCCGCAGGACCGTTTCGCGTTCACCCGCGTCCCGGGAGACTACTACGAGCTCTCGCTCGAGGACAGGAAAGAGTGCCTGCGGGCAGCGTCGCTCTCGCGCCTGTGCAAGGTTCGTTCTTCGTTTCCGTTTCGAAATCTTTCACCCTTTCACCCCCGCGCTCCCTCTTCTCCCCTTCTTTCTCCTTCTCTCCCCTTCTTCTCCTTCTCTCTTCCCCACTCACCGACTCTTCTTCCCACCTCTACCTCAACAAAAAAAAACGACAACAGACCCTCTTGCTCGAAAACACCAAGGCCAGGAAGTTCAACGAGAGAGAAGAGACGAAGAACGCCGCGATCACCCCTCGCCAGCGCGCCGCCCTGTCCGAGCACTTCCTCGTGATAGTCCAGTACCACAGCGCGCGAGGCTTCGACGCGGAGAGGCTGAAGAAGGAATTACTCGCGAGGGCCGACGGCGTCGCTCCCGCCAAGGCCTTCAACCTCAGACTCGCCAAAGACGGCGCCGCCGAGGCGCTCACCGGCTTCGCACACGGCGCCGTGACGCCCGTCGGGGCCCTGTGCGGGCTGCTCGGGTCCAAGGGGCAGGTGGCCTCGCGAGGTCACGGGCGAGGCGAGGGCGAGGGCGCGGGCGCAGGCGGAGGCGCAGGCGGAGGCGAGGGCGGAGGAGCGAGGGAGGAGCGCGTCCCCGTCGTCCTGTCGAGCCGCGTCGCCCGCCTGCCCGAGTTTTGGATGGGCGGCGGCGAGGTGGACCTGAAGCTGTGCATCTCGACGAGAGACTTTGTCGGGGCGTACGACCCTATCGTCGCGGGTGTTATGCACGGGGACGAGGAAGAAGAGAAAGAAGACAGGTAGAGGATGTTCTGTAAAGTTAAATATTCGCAAACGCTCTGAAAGAGAGAGCGGGAAAACTCCTAATGAACTCCTCCAGCGAGCTTCTCTACCTCGCTCTTAAAGTCCTCCCCGGAGGAACCACGAGCCTCCAGCTCCAGCCCTTCCCCGACCTGCAGCCGAGCGAACCCGGCCACGCGCATCCCCTCCTTCTTGGCAGCGGCGGCGACCGTCACGGAGTCGTCCATGACGAGTTTCTGCTCGAGCAGACAGACCTCCTCGTACCACTTTCCCAACCTCCCATCGACGATCCTCTCGACGATCGCCGCGGGCTTCCCGCTGGCCGCAGCCTGCGCCGCCGCGATGGCCCGCTCGGACTCGACCAGCCCGGGGGGGAGGGACATCCTGTCGAGCGAGAGGGGGCGCGCGGCGACGACGTGCATCGCCAACTTGTTGGCGAGCGCGGCGGGGCCCTCCCTGTTCGATCCTTTCTCGCTCGCTTCCGCTCCCTCCAGGGGCTCCAGGGCGACGAGCCCGGCCATGCGGCCGACGCTCGCCCCCGCGGTGATGGGAGAATGCACGTAGCTGCCGATGACGCCGCCGCCGCCTCCGGAGGTCGAGAGCCTCGCGACGCGCCTGACGACGACGTTCTCGCGGACGACGGCCGCGGCGGCCGCGGCCCCGTCGGCGCACAGGGAGGCCAGGGCGGGCACGCTCGAGGCCTCCACAGCGTCGGAGGAGCCGGAAACAGAAACGCTTTCCAGTGCGGCCCTGGCGGCGTCGGAAGCCAGCGAGGTCAGGAGCTCGTTGCGCGCGGCAAAGTCGGTCTCGCAGTTGACCTCTGCCAGCGCCGCGGATGAAGAGGGAGGAGAAGAGCAGCCCGGAGGAGCGGAGAGCGCCACGGAAACCCATCCCTCTGCCGCCCTCCGCGAGGCCTTTTTGGCCGCGGCGGCGAGCCCTCGCTTCCTCAGGGCCGAGAAGGCGGCGTCTGGTGGAGAGAGGAGCGAGAGAGAGGGAAGGGAGGAAGTGAGGTGAGAGAGAGAGAGAGAGAGAGAGAGAGAAACAGAGGGTTGCCGCGCTCGGAGGCACAGAAAACTCGATCTTTGGAATTGAAAAACAAATCAAGCCAAGAAGAAAAAGAAATACCAACGCTCTTACCTTCGTCCCATTCCGCCTCGACGAGGGCCGCCTTGACGTCGGTCACGGGCGCACCTGACTTCTCGCGGAGGGCCTTGATCAGTTGGAGCTGGTTCGAGGGGGCAGCAGAAGAAGAAGAGGAAGCGTATGATCGTCGATCGTCTCCTAGCCGTGACGACGACGCCGACAACGAGGAGCTCGAAACGGAACGCCGCCAGAGCAAACCAGAGCTGCTGCCTTCGCTGCAAGCGGCAGAGAAAGAACGGGAGCTCGGTGCATGCCTCTCTGTCAGTGCGCGAGCCGCAGCGAGGGAGACGCGGGCGAGGGAGCGGCTCATGCTTTCGAGTGCTTTCAAAAAGTTGAGAGCGAGAGAAGCGAGAGAGTGAATTTCTTTTCTTCGTTGCCCGTCTCCATTCTTTCTCTTTCCTCCGCATTCGTTTTCTCTTTCTCGACGCTCTGGCCGCGCCCGTCCTTGAAGGGGCCCGACTCGACGCTCCGGGGATCGTGGAGAGCGCGTAAGGCAGACAGAGGTCCTGTGAGCGAGTAAACGGGTGGGGAAGTGCATCAGCGGCGGACGATCGCGAAGTGCTCTTGCCAAAACTCTCCCAAAAAAAACAGCGGCATCCAAATTTGGCGATGGCTTCGACCGACGTCGGCGGCCCCTCCGAGGCCGCGTGCGTCGTCTCTGCCGCGGCGCAAGCCAAATTGGGACCTGGAAAGTGTCCCGCGGGGGAGGCAGGGGCAGCAGCCGTCGAGACGCGCCCGGACGGCGATGCAGCCGAGCCGAAAGCAGAGGAAGAAGAAGCAGCGTCGCTGGCGGCGAGCGTCGAGAACAACGTCGTAGACATCAGCGACGGCGACGGTCCCCAACAGACAGCCCTCCCCTCCCCTCCGCCGCAGCCCCGCGTCGGCCCGCGCTTCCAAGCCGAGGTCCCGCCACTGCCCCTGGGCTCCCCTCCAGCGCCGGCAGACGAGGCGCGCGACCCCAGGGCCGCGCTCCCTGGGCCCTCTCCGCGGACGGCCGTCGCGCTCGCTGCGGGCGCCGAGCTCGAGTCGGCCGCGGCGCTCCCGCGCGACGCGACGAGGGACCCGGCGGAGAAGGGGGCGCCGGGGGGCAGGAAGAGGACGACGGAGAGCCGCGAGCCCTCTCCGGCCTCCGCGGGAGCGGCAGCAGCGGCAGGGGCGGGAGTGGGGCCCAAGGTGTTCTGCTGGGGCCCGCGCGGCAAGAGCGACGTCGCGCCCGGGGCGGCGGCCAACGCGATGGGCGTTCCGACGCTGATCGCGGGTCGCGGCGGGAGGGAACGCAAGGCCCCGGCGTGGCTGCAAGCCGCCGTCAGCCCACTGACGTTCCGGGGCGCGCGGTCCATCGTACCGTCTCAGGGCGGAAGCGGCGGCGGCGGCGGAGGAGGAGGAGGAGGAGGAGGAGCTGCGGCGGCGGCGGAGGCGGGCGTGAAGGAAGAGGTTCCCTCAGTCGTCGTCGACGCCCTCTCCTCCCCTCCCCCTCCTCCCCCTCCCTCCCGCTTCGCCTCGAGCATCGTCGCCGCCGCCGCCGCCGTCGCCGAGGCCTCCGCCGCCGAGCGAGAGCGGGCGAAGCGCAGGCAGCTGGAGACGGAGGAGTTTCTGGAGGCGGCGCTGGCGCGGGCTGAGGCCTCGGGCGCGGTCGAGCGCGAGGGCGGCGGCGGCGGAGAAAAAGCGGCGGCGCCGCCAACGATGACGAAGGCGACGACGAACCCCGTCGCGCTGCCTCCTCTTCCGCCTCGCCCGCAAGCAGCAGCCGCCGCCGCTGCTCCTCCGCCGCCGCCGCCGTCCTCCTCTTCGGGCCAGCAGGCGACGCCGACCCTGGTCTCCTGGCGCGCGTCCGCCGACGGCTCCTCCCTGAGGGTCGCCCTCGTCCTCGGGGGGAGGATGTTTGGCGGGGAGCTGCTGCTGCACGACCACCGGTCGAAAAAGGCGGCGGGGGCTGCTTTGGCGGCCGCTGCTGCCGCTCCCTCCGAGACGAACCTCGGCGCGTCCCCTTCCCCTTCCCCCCGCGACCATGAGCAGCAGCAGCCGCAGCAGGAGCCGCAGCAGGAGACGCCTCTGAAGAGGAAAGACGCCCCGCTCCCCCCCCCCGTGGTCGTCCCCGCCTTGCCGAAGCGCCCGGAGGCGGCGTGGAGCCGGGCGTACGCGCTCGCGCCGTACAACGACGGGCCTGGCTCATCTTCCGGCGCCGGCGCTTCCGCCGAACAGCAGCAGAAGCCGCCGCAGCGTGTCCTCGTGACCCAGCGCACGGCCGGCGGCGGCGCCGTGTATGGCTCCCTGCCCGTCTCCGAGGCCGCGCGCGCCGTCGCCGCCTTGGGCCCCGGCGCGACGAAAGCGGAAAAGCTCGAGGCGCGCCGCGCCGCGGTCGACGCCGAGTTCGCGCGCCTCGCCGCGCTGCCGCGGCCTCCTGCGGGGGCCACGTGCATCATGTGCGGGCGCGAGGCCGACGAGGAGAACGCCGAGAGCGCGGAGACCCTCGACTGCACTCGGAGGTTTGCCGAGAGGAGGCACGCAAACCCCGGAACCGGAGACGCCGGCGACGAAAAAGACGAAAGAGACGAAAGCGACGCCCCTCCGCGCCCCAAGTGCGACGGCTCCCCGCTCGGCACGCTGCTCCTGGCCCGCATGTCAGCCGTCTCGGTAGTCTGGTGCCACGAGCAGTGCGGCGTCTGGGCCCCCGAGGTCTACTGCGAGGGGCCGTTCCCCGGGGGGCAGATCTCCGAGGAGGTCGTCGAGGACGACGACGGTAATGCCGTCGTGCAGAGAGTCGTCAGGCGCCACGACGACGGGACCGTCGACGAGGGAGGTTTGCGCAACGTCGGCGAGGCGGCGCGCCGAGGGCGCATGATCCGCTGCCGCGGCTGCCAGGGCAAAGGCGCGACGCTGGGCTGCATCAACCGCGGCTGCCGCGCATCGTACCACCTCCCCTGCGCCCGCGCGTCGGGCTGCACGCTGTTCGACGACGGCGTGATGGTGTGCCCGCACCACGCGTGGGGCTCGAAGCGCCGCGGCGGGGTGACCAACGGGGTCCGCGACGACGTCCGGAAGTCGGAGGAGGCGGAGGAGGAAGAAGAAGGAGAAGGAGACGGGACGAGGCTCGGGAGCGGCGGCGGGAGGAGGAGGAGGAAGAAGCAGAGGCACAACAACGAGTGGGGGGGAGAGGAGGAGACGCAGCAGCAGCGGGATCAGAGACTGCTGGAGGTCGCCGCAGCGGCGGACGCCGCCGCGGCAGCGGCCCTGGCGGCGGCTTCTCCATCTCCTGTTGCTGAGCTCCAGCAGCGTCTCCAGCAGCAGCAGCAGCAGCAGCGGCGGCAGCAGCAGCAGCAGCGGCAGCAGCAGCAGCAGCAGCAGCGGCAGCAGCAGCGCCCCCCGCACGCCGGGCCCGCCGCGCTGGCCCCGCTGCCGGAGAGGCAACAGCCTCCGTCCTCCTTCCTCCCGCGCCTGCCGCACTCGCTCACGCTCGCCGCAGAGGCCGCGATCAGGACCGGCGGGGGCGGCTCCGGCGCGGTCCCTCTGCCCCCGGCGGCGTCGACGAGCGGGGGCATGGGCGT
>Ga0315289_10000805_pt1 | contig 48281 bp, 32 predicted proteins | sample YL17G11_40_MG_FD_203452 | JGI IMG/M metagenome (GOLD analysis project Ga0315289, IMG submission 203452) | Sediment microbial communities from Yellowstone Lake, YNP, Wyoming, USA - YL17G11_40 | ecosystem: Environmental > Aquatic > Freshwater > Lake > Sediment | place: USA: Wyoming | collected... | reverse complement strand
CGTTATAATCTAGCGGCGTCCTTTGCTGCGTTTTTGTTTTTTTTTTGTAAAATGCGCCAGATCATTTTTGACAACTCGTTCCGGCTTCTCGCCTCTGCTTCTTCTTCTGCCTCTGCCTCTGCTTCTCCGCCCGCTCCCGTTCCAGCCTTTCCACCGCGGCACCATAGCACGCCTGCAGGGCCTGTACACGGTCGGGCCGGAGGGCGGCGGCCACCGCGGGCGCCTCCTCCTCATCCCCACCCTCAGCCAGAGCATCCAGCTCGCCCTGGATCAGGGAGGCCGCCGCGTGCGCCGCTGACCGACGCACGCTACCGGAGGCCGCCAGGATGGCCGCTATGAAGGTTACAGCCATGCCGTCAGCCCGAGCGTCCGCCGCCGCGGCGTCATCCCGCCCGGCGCCGCCCGCGTTCCGTGCGGCTGCCCAGGCTGCAGCCGCAGCCGCGCGCGCGCGCATCACTCCTCCAAGGCCAGCCGCCTCTCGGGCCGCGGGGTTGGAAGCCATGACGACCAGGGCGGCCGTCAGGCCCGCCACCTGCCCGGCCGCGCCCTCCGCGCTCAGCCAGTGCGGCCCGGCCAGGCCGAGCGCGGCCAGGGCGGCGGAGGCGGGGCGGCGGCCGGGGCCTTCGCCATCCCCCTCTCCTGCGGGGGAGACCCAGAGCGGCACGGCGCACAGGAAGGGGGCGGGGCCGCCCAGGGTCGCGTCCAGGGTGGCGCCACCGACCGCGTCCAGCACGCCGGGGCCGAACTCGCTGACCACCTCGTCGGCGAGGGCGCCCGGCACCGCCAGGGCCCGGCACAGGACGGCCCCTGCCGCCAGGTCGCATGCCGCCACCAGGCGGGCGGTGGAGTGCCCGGGCTCGCCTTCCCACTCCAGGTCGACGGCCAGACCACGCAGGGCCGGAGGCACGCACCAGGCGAGCGGGAGGAGGGCAACCCGCGTCGAGCCCGGCCCGACCGGCCAGGTGGCGTCGCACACCAGGCGCGCCAGGGCGGCTGCCTGCTCCTCCGGCCTCCTGCCGTCGCGCCCGCCCCCCGTGAAACCCACCGCCCGCATCAGGTGCGCCCAGGCCTGGCCAGACAGGTCGGGCCGGGGCGATTCTTCACCACCGTCAACACAACGGGCGACAAGGGCCACCTGCTGGCCGGCGGCGTCCGGAGAGGGGTAGAGGGTGACGGCCGCAGCCGGGACCGTCAGGAGGGTCGCCCCCCTGGGCGTGCGCTGGTGCGACGGCAGCGCCAGGCCCCACGCCCACCGGGCTGCCGGGGGGTGGGCCCCCACCTCCCGCACGCCTGACGCCGGCTGGACGCCCCAGTCCGCGGTGGGTGCCGTGCCGGGCGGGTCGCCGCCATCGCCCAGCAGGCCGCAGTCGGCCGCAGCCTCTGCCGCAGCCGCGACCACGCCCGCCGTCCGGGCCTCCAAGGCTTTCAGCGCCGCCCCAGCCAAGCGACGCTGTCCCGCAATGTAGGCCAGCGCCATGGCGGCGTGGTGGTTGCCTGCCGCCGCCGCGGCGGCCGCCGCCGCCTCGCCAGCGGCGGCCGCTGCTGCCAGGCTGCTGGCACTCGGAGCTTTGCCATCCCGTCCCCCTCCCCCCAACTTGCCCGCCCGTGCCCGCAGGTCTCCCCGCAACGCCGTCAGCGCCGTCAGCTGGGTAGCAACGCTTGCGGGAACTCCGACGTCAGAAGTGGCCCGGCGGCGTGGTCGCGGCGGCGGCGCGGGCGGCGCCGGCGGGGCGGGGCCAACAGAGATGGTGGGTTGGAGGGATGGTGGTGGCGCTTCAACCGCCCCTTTCTCCACCTCCTCGCCATGACCGCCACCCCACACCAGGGCCGCCTCCAGCCGCGCCTGCGCGGGCTGTGGGCTCAGGGCAACGACCGCGGCCGCCAGGGCAGAGGCCGGAAGAGGGTCCCGGGCCCTCATGTAGCAATCACGCGGAAGGCCGGCCGCACGCAGCAGGCACCCCACCCGGTCCGCGCCCTCCCCGCCCAGCCCCAGGGAGACGTGGAAAAAATCGGCGGCGTTGGCTGGGAGGGTGAAACCGTACCCGCACATCAATTCCTCGTTGGACTTGTGCGGGGAGTAATTCATTTGGAGGGGCGAGCCGGCCGGGACGGGGCCGACGGCGACCCACCTGAAGGAGGGGGAGGGCGAGGCGTCTGGATCTCCGGCGCCCCCGCCGCTCCTCGCCTCCTTGTCCTCAACCACGGACCAGGCGACCGACACGCCCGGATCATGGTCCAGCAGGTCGACGACCGGCACCAGGGCGGCCCTCATGCTGCCCACCGGCGGCAGGTTGAATGCCCGGGACCAGACAGTCGAGCGCGCCCAGGCAGCGCCGGCAGGTGACAGGCCGAATGGGGGCGGCGTGGCGGGCGCGGACCAGCCGTGGGTGCTTGCGACGGCGTGCAGGCGTGCGCGTGTGGCCGGGTCAATGCCGGCGACGGCCGTGTCCGCCAACGGGCCCGGTCCCAAGCCGGCGGCCGCCCGCCCCGCCTCGAGCGCCCCGGCCGCTGCCGCCAGTCGGAGGACGTGCGCCCACGCCGCGTCCGCCGACGCGCCCGCCCGGGAGCCGGCCAGCAAGCCTGCGTCCTCCTCACTCCACCAGGTCGGGTCGGTGTAGGCGGAAGGCAGGGCGGCGATGTAGGGCGCCCAGGCGCTCGCCCCACCCAGGCACAGCTCGGTGAGCAAGGCCAAGCACAAGGCGTCCCGGTCGGGCAGGTCGAGCGCGTCAAAGGCGGTGCCGTAGTGCGGGTGTGACGGAGAGGCCAAAGATGCTGTCAGGAGGCAGGCCGGCGGGACAGTGAAGCAGACGGCTGCGTGGTGAGGGGTGTTAATTATTTGATGATGTGAAGGTTGGAACCGACGTGCGCCGACGAGAGTTCTAGCCGCCTCTTCCTCTTTCCCACTCACTCTCCGGGCCGACGTCCTCCTTGGCGGTAATTGACCTCCCACGTACTGCCAGGGCGGGGTGGACGATGATGCCCTGTTTCCGGGCCCACACCAGCAGGTCAGCCACATCGGGGTCCGCCATCAGGCGGGAGTTGCGTCTGAAAAAAATGTTGGGCCGTCGCATTTGTTTTCCTCTCTTCACACAAAAAAAAGCGCGCAGCACCCCCCCACCGAAAGAGAAGCACGCACACCTGCCCTCCAACTCTATCTCATTTCCCTTCCTCCTCTTTTGGCGGCTCCTGCGCCGGGAACCGGCCCGACACGTCCGCCCATGTCTCCTTCCCATCCACCAGCGCGCGTAGCAGGGCGGGGAGGTCCGCCGTCGGGACGCGCACCTGGGCCATGGAGTCCCGCTCCCGCAGGGTGGCAGTCCCGTCCTCCGCAGTCTGGCCGTCCACGGTCACACCGAAGGGCACGCCGATCTCGTCGGTGCGCGCGTACCGGCGGCCGATGGTGGTAGCGGTCGTGTCGACCAGGTTGCTCACACCCGCACCAGTGATGGTGGCGGCCAGCGCCATCGCGGCCGCCCGCATCTCCGGCCGGGCCAGCAGGGGGAAGACCGTCGCCTTGACGGGCGCGATGGCGGGCGCGAACCTGAAGACGGACCGCTTGTCGTCGCCGGACTCGCGCGTGTAGTAGCAGTGCTCAAACATGCAGTAGATGATGCGACTGGTTGTATGTATTCGAAAAATAAATGTGCGAAATCGTGTTGTTGTGAGCGAGGAGGGGTTGCGTGAGGGTGCGCGAAGTGCGCCATAGTATGGGTAGCGTCAAAAAACACCGGAGGGGAGAGGCGAGGGAGGCGTGCGCCCCCGACGGGCGCGTTCTCCCGACCCCACCCCTTCTCCATTTTTCATCCATGTCTCTCTCAAAAAACCCTAAAACTCACCCGATCCCGAAGGACGGCTCAATTACGCTGGGCGTGTACGACCGGCCCGTCAGCTTCTTGGTCACCACCTCCATTTTCACCTGCTCCGGCGTCAAGGCGACGACGCTGCCGAAAGGCAGGGTGAGAGGGGCGGATCCAGAGGCCGCCAGCGCGTCGCGCAGCGCCTCTGCGGCCGCCGGCTCCAGCGCGGCCAGCGCGTCCGTGACGGCTTTAGCCTCCTTCTTGAACGCCAGGCCCAGGGCCTTTTTCTCCGGGATCGCGGTCAGGGCCTCCACAACCTTCGTCTCCTCAAACTTCTCAAAGACAGTCAGGTCGGCTTTGGTCGCCGCGGCGTGCGCGGTCAGGTCAAACGCCGACCGGTCCGCCAGCCCCGCGCACTCGATCCAGCCGTAGGAGGTCTGGACTTCCGCGTCCCAGCAGTCCTCGGCATAGTGCGCCATCTCGTGGACCAGGTGCTGGCGGAAGCGGAGGCGGGCGGGGTCGATGCCGACCTAATAGATGGGGAATTGGAGAGTGAGGATAGATTAATGTGCGCTCTCCATCCCACATCCTCCCCCATTTTTTTCCCCTCTCTTCTCTCTCTTTTGTATACCTTGGTGAAGAACTGCCACGTCCGCCCGATGAAGTAGGCCAGCGTCTCATTGGCGATGATGCCCAGGCCCACCGCCTCACCCAGGCTCATCGGCTCGGCCACCTTGGCGGGCCCCATCTGCAGGGCCCGCGAAAACAGCAACGGGCTCAGCCCGGCAATGCTTTGGAATTTAGGGTGCGCCTTATCGTCCGGGTTGCAGAAGTGCTCGATCTCGGCCTGCGTGAACTCGCGCACCCGCAGCAGGCCTGCCCGCGGGTTGATTTCGTTGCGGTAGGACTGCCCGATCTGGGCGGCCGCGAAGGGGAGGCGGTTGCCATTGTAGTACAGCAAGTCCTTGAAGTTGACAAAGATGCCCTGGGCGGTCTCGGGGCGGAGGTAGCCGACCGCGTCGCCCCGGGGCCCGATGGATGTCTTGAACATCAGGTTGAAGGCGTACGGTGGGGAGAGCGCGTTGCCCGTGTCCGGGGCGGAGACAGAGTAGCGGGCGAGGGCCTCGCCCAACCCATCCGCTGTCAGCTCCTCCACCGTCGCCAGCAGCGTGCGCGCCTCCTCCCGCTGGTGCGGGGTCAGGGGCTTCGCCGTGTCGGCCAGCGCCTTTTCGAGGGCCTCCTCCAACAGGTGGTCCGCCCGGTGACAGTCGCCAGTGACGGTGTCCGACACCATCAAGTCTGTGAACCGGTCGACGTGGCCCGACGCTTTCAGCACCGCCTCCGGCGTCACCGCGGGGCACTCCACCTCCAGCATGCTTTCCTCCAGGACGAAGTGGGACCGCCAGGCCTGGGTGATGTTGGCCTTCACGGCACAGCCCGGCGGGCCGTAGTCGTAGAAGCCGGCGACGGCGCCGTAGATCTTGAATGAGGGCAGGTAGAAGAGGCGGCGTTCCAGGGCGTTGGCGACGGCCGCCCGGAAGGCTTCCGCCGAGGAGGCGGACGTCCGCCCCGCGACGGCCTCATACGAGGCCTGGGCGGTCTCGGCGGCCAGCTTCAAGTCCTTCAGGCGGGCGATCTCGGCGTCGACGGCGGACTAAGGGGAGGGGGAGGGGTGAAGACAAAAAATGGAGAGGCGTCGGGGGGTGACCCCTCTTTGGTGGCACGCCCAGAGGAGCGGCCCACGGGTGGCCACGCCTTGCGCGCGCACTTCCAGGGCATGCCAAGGTACATGACTCTCGCCCGGACCCTTGGTCCGTCGCACCCTACCCACCCCTGTCAGCCCGTCCCGCCGTCGCCTAGCCCGAAGCCTCGATCGGTCTTCTCCTCTCTCACCTTGTCCGCACTCCCGTCCTTGGCCTTTGCTTTCAGCGCCCGCACCGCATCGGCTTGCTGGACGACGGCGGCAGAGGCAGCATCCACGGCGGCCTGGAGGGCGGCGACGGCATCGGGTGTGGCCATTTCTCGGTGTTTGTTTTGTTGGTGCGTGGGGACGGACGGCAGAGAGTGAAGAGTGCACCCTTTTCCCATCTCATTGCCGCATCCTCACAACGTCCTGCTCCCATCCAAAGTCCGAGCACTGGCATACCCCGCCTGTCCCCACCCACGCACGCCTGAGCTGAGGGACCATCCCACCCAACCCAGGGTGGAGTATTTGGAGGTGCAGGAGACGAGGCGCCCCACTCCACGCGGGCTCTCTTTTCCTGCCGTTGCGTGAGGTTCTTTTTCGGCATTCTGTGAGCTGGGTCACTGCCTGCCGTGCCCCCTCACACGCCTCCTTCTGGACCGCTTGACCCCTGGGTCGCTAGCTGGACAGCCATCCTAGCTATACGTATATCTGATCACAGGTGAGTGACGATACACCATGGTGTATCGTCCCAGGCTGAGCGCGGCGAAAGATAATGAGCTGGAGTCGTGCTCGACAGCACTCATGCCCGAGTCTGGCGGATGAAGTCGGTGGGAAAGTGGAGGGGCCCGCACGCAGGCTGGCGGTGCCTGGCGTGCCCGCCTTACCCGCGTATGCTTGAGCTGAAGTGTGTTGCGACTCGGCACGCGGATGGGCAGGGGCGGGGCTTGGTGGCGGGTAGCGAACCAGGCGCCCGCTTTGCGACGGATAACACACAAAAAAGTGCGCGAGTTGGCTTTTTTTTTCGACGCGTCTGTTCGCTCCCGCCGCAGCGCGACGGCACCCCCTCTACCTCCTTAGGAGCACAAAAGCGCCCGCACGGCCGCTCACGCCGCCCACCTTCTCCCCACCCATAGACACCCTCCAAGTCCCTTAGCACCTCAAACGCCAGGGGCGGACCTCTTAAGAAGAAGCACCCCGTTCAGGCTCACACACACACCACACGGCCCGCCCGATGGCTGCGACGGCCGACCCCCGAGCTGGCGCGGGCGGCGGCGGCGCTGGCAACACGCGGGGCGCTGCTGCCGCCGCGTCCGGCCACCCCGCCAACGCCGCACCTAAACGGTCTGCCGCCATTGCGGCCGCCGCTGCGATCAAGGAGTCTGGCGGCGGCGGCGGCGGCGGCGGCGGCGGGGGCGCCCCCAAACGTGCGCACGGCGCCGCCTTTGCTGGCGGCCCCCCAGGGGCGGGCGCCGCCGGCGGGCCGTCCCGCCGGCCGGCGGGCGCCGCCTCCGCTCGCAGCATGGGCGCAGCCGCCTCCACCGCCTCCCCGCCGCCCACCACACCCCGGATGAAGCAGGCCAAGCTGGCGGCGTCCGGCGGGGCGCCGGCCAAGTCCGGGTCGGCGCTGCTGCGGCGGGGCACCTCAGAAACGGAGGAGCCTACGTCCGCCCGCCTGGCGGCTGCTGTCAAGGCCGAGGTCGGCGGGCCGGCCGCCGGGCCCGCCCACACTTCCTCGCCCTCTCACTCCGACGCTGAGGAACCGTCCCCCGCGCCGACGGCCGACGGTGGCGGGGACGCGGTCACGGCGACGACCGCCACCCTGAATCACACGCCCTCCCCGCCTGCGCCGGAGCCGGCGCCCTCTGCGGCCGCGGGCGGGCGGCCCGCGTCCGTGGCTGCACCCACCACCGCGCCCGACGTTACGCCTCCGTCGCCGCCCCTGGCCACCATCCTGTCCGACCCGGCCGGCCTGGACTATCCCGCCACGTCCCTCGCCCCGCCGCCCTCGCCAGGCGGGCGCTCGCGGCTGGGGGGCGGCGCTGGTGGGTCTGCCGAAGCCGCGCGCGCGGCCCTGCGCCGCCTGCGCTCCGACGTCCTGGACGTCGAGGAAGCCGTTCCCTGGGGTGCGGTGCGCAAGGTGTGGCGCGGGCGGCGCCCCGCCTGGCGCCGGGCGCTGCGTGCCTCCGATTCGGCTGCCTGCGTCGCGCGCGCGGTGCGCGAGTTCCGGGGCGCGCTCGCCCCCAGCGCGCCCGACCCCACCCCCGACGGCGGCGGCGCCTGGGAGCCCCGCCTGGAAGCCGTGGCGCGTGGCGTCGCCCCCGGGTCCGCCCTGCATGGATTATGGGCTGCGATGCGGGGCTCGCTCCTGGGCTGGCTGGGCGGGGAGGTCGCCATCACGCCGCGCGCGCGCCCGGGGCGGCCGTCCTGGCTGGCCACAGACGCGGGCGCGGCCGCGGCGGCAGAAAGTGGTGGGGCGGCGCCCGCCTTCGAGGGCGGCCTGACCCCCGTCCACCCGGGCCCCGCCCTGGCGATTCGCCCCGGGCGGGCGCCGGGGAGCGGCGCCGGGCGCACCAGCCTGCCCCTCGGGCGGGCCACCCCGAAGCAGACGGCCGCGGCCATGGCGCGCTGTGCGCGCTTTGTTTTGTCCGACCCTTCTGCCCACCCGCCGCCGCCCCTGCCGCCCTCAGACGCCCTGCCCCCGTACCAGGCGGGCTGGGCGGCCCTCCCCGAATTCGGGGGCGGCGGCAAGCCCACCATCGCGTTCGGCGGGGGTGGCGGCGGCGGGGGCGGGAGCGGCGCGAGCAGTGGGGGCTGGGCGCCCGGCCCGGCCCGGGGCGCCTCGGCCGGGGCGCCGCCGCCCTTCCCCGCCCTGGGCGCCGGCTCCGGCCTGGCCTACCCCATCCCCGTCCCCTCCAACCCCGGCCCGCCGCCCGCCTGGGCGTACGGGGCAGGCGTGTCCGCGGCCGCGGCCGCCCTGTACGACGGGTCGGGGGTGGCGCCTGTGGGGGGTGAGGGCGCGGCGGTGACCTCGGCCCCGCCTGCCGCTGTCCCCACCTCCGGTGGCGGCCCTCCGCCCCGCCCGTTGGGGGCCCCCACCGCGCCTGGGTCCTTCCTGGACTTGGACGCTGACTTTGAGGCCATCATGGCGGACCTGGTGGACGGGGCGGGGCCTGGGTGATGCGGGCGGGTGAGCGTGTGTGTGCGGTTGTGGCCCCCTCCATTTTTGGTGTCCCCCCCCCCCCTTTTTTCATCTCGTTATGCCCTCGCTTTTTCTTCCCTTTTTCTCCTTCTTTCCATTTGCGAATGAAGTAAGTTTGCATCAACACTTGCCTCACTAAATTGTCATTTTTGAGGCTGTATCAAAAGCGGCGGGCGGGGATGGTGCTTTTAAATTTGATTTTCTATATCTTACCAAAACACTCTCTCCTCTCTTCCCTTGCGCCTGGTCTCAATTTCACCCTTGAGCCTCTGGCGGGGGCGTGCCCGTGTCATCTGCGGGCCAGCCGCCAGCTGCCGAGTCATCAGCCGGCCATACTGATGCCTGATCGCTGACCGGTGCGGGCGGGGCGGGTGACCGAGGGGCAGCACGATTACCACCACCTTCCCGGTGAAGCCTCCGCCTGCTCGATGACAGCCCGCCCGGCCCCTGCCGGTGATCCGGGCCGGCGAGGGGCAGAACGACGGCTGGCAGCAGGGCAAGGCTGATGAAGGCCGACACACAGGCACATGCAACCAGCGCCCGAGCCAGCGGCGTGGACGCCGCGCGGGAGCCGGCGAAGGAGAGTGCCAAGACGGCCGCGAGTTTTGAGGCGAGCGACCCGACAAGTACGGCCGCGCCCACGTCGCCCAGCGCGCCCGCCACTCGCACCCGCCCCAGGTCGTGGTACAGGGCGCCAGCCTCCTCTTCGGACGCCCCCGAACTGCGAGCGTAGGCGGCACACAGGTGGATGGCGGGGCCGGCCAGGGCGGCCGCAGCGACGCAGACCGCACCGGCAGAGGCGGCGTTGAGGGGGGCGCCGGCGAGGCGGAGGGCGGCCAGGGCGAGGACGCCCGTGGCCGCTGTTGCGCAGGCAGACACGCCAGCAGTGCGAGGGCAGCCCAGGACGGCCAGCACGCCGCCAGCCACGGCGAGCGTGGCAGACAGGACGCCCCTCACAAGAGCTTTCCCCGCCCTGGCCTCCCGCTCGGCCACCCCGTGCCACCGCGCCCAGGCGAAGGCGGGCACCCCAGCTCTCACCGCCGCCGCATCCACGGTCGCACGCGTAGCTTCCAGCGCTCTGGTCAGGTCACTCGGCGAGCGGAGCGGGGTGTGGCGGGTGCGCAAGCGGGAGGTGAGGAGAGGGGAGCCGCCCGGCGAGGCCAGCAGCGGCCCAAGGTCGCCCTTGAACCCGGCCCCGCCGACCGCGCACCCGGGCGGCTGGGGCGGGGAGTCCAGAAACCAAGGTAGCTTTGCGGCCACGGCATCCGCGTCCAGCACCGGCCACGCGCTGGCGCTGCCGGTCACGGGCGCAAAGCAGGACGTGCAGTCGGCTGAGCCGGTCAGCCCATCCACGCACCGGTCGCCACTGGTGGTGACCACGGAGCAGCACCCGGGCGCCGCCGGGTCGGCCCAGGCCAGGAACGCATCCACCCACGCCTCTGGAGGCGCGCCAATGTACGTGCCCGCCGCCGCGTCGGGCGTGGCGGCCGCGGCGGCCAGGGAAGACAGGAGCGAGGTGGGCGCACACCCGGGCGCCCGCCCGCACACGGCTTTGAAGGCGGCCGGCGTCAGGGCCAAGCCCGGCAGCACGACCTGGAGGGGCGGCCCGACGCGGCGTGTCGCAGACGCCAGCCCCCGGTACTGTCGCAGGTAGGAGGAGGGCGGCAGGGCGTCCACTGGGTCGTGGCCCGGGCGGGTCCCCGGCAGGGCGGCCGCCGCAATGCCAAGCAGGGCGACAGCGGCCGCGGCGATGCCGGCCCGTGCGCCGGGGGAGGAGAGGCGGGACGGGGCGTCCAGGGACGCGAGCGCGGTGAGCCCCGGGAGGGCGCCCGCCCAGGCTGTGTCGGCGGCCGGTGGTGGCGCGGACCGTTGTGGGCGGGCACCGCGCGTTCCCTCGGTGCCAGCGTCCGTGCCCTCCCCATCCTCATCCTCACTGCCCTCCTCGTCACCCCAGCCCCACACGTCGCCCGCGTCGCGGCGGGTGGTGGCTGGGTCCGACCCCGGGCCCGGAGGCACAACGACATACGGCGCCAAGTCAGCCCGGCGCCCCGCTGCCCGGCGGGCGTCGGCGGCCAGCGCAGCCGGAAAAGTAGTGACCAGGAAGAAAAAGCCGCAGGCGCACGTGAGCGCGCCCGCCGCGGCAGCGCCCCGGGCGGCGGGTGCCCCGAAAGCTGCGACCGAGCTCAAGGCTAGGACCTGGGCGGCGGTGGTGGCGGCCAGGGCGGGGCCGACGGTGGTGAAGGCGGACGCCAGGCGAGACCGGATCGACAGGGCAGGCGGAGCCGCGTCAAAAGCAGCCACCAAAAAGACGCAGCCGTCCCCGCAGGTGGCCAGGGCGAGGACGGGCAAGGATGCCAGGACAAAGGGCGCGGCCGAAGCTTCGACGCCCGCCCAACCCGCCAGGCCCGCGCCGGCGATGCCGGACGCTGTGGCGGCGGCCAGGGTGGCGATGCCGAGGCCCAGGCGGGAGGTGATGAGGAGGTCGGCGGGGGGCGCGCCCAGGCGGCGGCGGGACAGGGACGCACCCCAAAACGCTGCCAGGAGGGCGCCCGCGATCCCAAGCCGGTGCAGCCTCCGGTGTTGGAAGGCCTCCCGGGCCAGCTCGTCGCCCAGGGAGCGCTCCGCTTCGAGGGTCAGGACCAGGCCGGCTTTCGCCGCGAGCGCGCCGAGCGGTGTGGCAGCCGCCGCGGCGGCCGCCCCGCCGGGCGTCGTGACCGCCGCAATCACGGCCGCCTCCCAGACCGCAGCCTTGGAGGCTGCGTCCGGCGTGGACCCGTCCAGAGATAAATCAACGAACAAGACGGTGGCAGCCGAAGACGGGTTGGCCGCTGGGTCACCACTGTCGGGCCAGCCCAGCACTGTGAGCGGGTCGAGAGCGGCCGGGCCGCACCCGCTGTCCGGCACGGCCCACCCGCCGTCCGCGCAGGCAGCTCCGTGCGGTGGTGCGCCCGTGGTGGCATTCCCCAGGCTTGCCACGTCCTCGTCGAACGCGGTCCGGTTCAGGCCCCACCACTGGAGCGGGGTGGCGATTTGGGAGCAGGGCAAAGAGGAGGTTGAAGGCGATGCGCCCGAACCGGCCCGGGCACACACGTCACTCCAGCGCAGGGTTGCGGGGGTCGCTCCCGGTGCGGGCAGAGCATCCGCGGGCGCGGTGATGTTGGACAGGGCGGCGTGGATGTCGAAGAGGGCGGCGAGGGCGGGCGCTGAAAAGACACTGGTGCTGGCACCGCCTTTTTTGGGAGCCGGCACCCCGACCGCCGACAGGGCCAGCCGCAGCATGCGGACGGACCCCGCCCGCCCGAATGTGCCCTCCACGACCGCCGCATCTTTGGCAGCCCGTGATCCGGGCGACGGCTCGTACATGAGGCCCGCCGCCCGGGACCCGATCGTGGCCAGGCCGGCCACAGACCGGGCGGACGGGGAGAAGAGGGCGCCCAAGGAGGAGACGGCAAGGAAGGCGGCCGCTCCAGCCACAACGGTCCAGGGCGTGTCTGCGGCGGCGATCGCCCGGCGGGCCAGCCAGGCAGCAAGGGCGGCCTCGACGGGCGGGCCCGGCGGGGCGGGCGGGCCCGCCCAGGCGCCGAGGAGGGGCTCAGCACCACCGCCGCCCGCTGCGCGGGGTGCGGGCGGCCAGGGCGTGCCCGCCGTGGCCAACGCGCTCGCCAGCGCGGGGAAGAAAAAGGCCAGAGCCGCCACCATGCCGGCCGCGCTCAACCCGCCACACGTGACACGGGTGTGGCCCAGGCCCAGCGGGACGCAGCCAGTCGGGCGGGGAGGGGGACGGGAAGGGGGGGCCGGGCAGGTCGAAGCGTTCCCTCCAGGGGTGGTCGGGGCGGACGGGCAGGCAGCACACCCGCAGCCGGTGCAGGGCTCGGCGTCGAGCGTGAACGCGGTCGCGTTGACAGCTTCGGGAGGGGGTGGGTTGGTGACGAACGTCAGCACCGCCCCGCCCGCGGGCGAGGCGGGGTGGGTGGAGCTGCTCTTGTTCGCTGCCCAGGTGCTCAACCACCCACCCGCCCCGCCGGACACGGGGCCGCCCGTCAGGGCCGCCAGCGCGGGCAGGCCGCCCAGGCGCACCCCACGGCACGCTTCGTGTAAACCTGCGGCCGCCTTGGGTGCCAGCCACACGGTCGCGGCCGCCGTGCCGGCCCCTGTCGTCCCATTGCCGGGCGGGTGGTCCAGCGGGGCGCTCACATTCCAGGACAGGGCCTGGTCGGGCCCGCACACCACGCCGCACCACAGGTGGCGCAGCCCCGCATCGCACGCCGGACAGGCGCCAATGTACGAGGACGCCTCGGCCAGGCGCGCGCTGAGCCAGGCCACCTGGGCCGCGTCGCAGCAGGCGAGGCCCGGCGCGGCTGGGTCGGCCGACACCAGGCCGGGGCAGGTGGATGCCAGGATGGAGGCGGCCAGTGGGTCGAGGGGTGATGCGGGCACGTTGGCCGCACATGGGATAGGCGACCCATTTGCCTCGACACCGCACGTGCCGAGGGCCGCGCAAGTGCCCGGCGTGCGCGTGGAGGTGGCCCAGGGCGTGTCGGGGGGTGGGGCTGGAGGGGGTGGAGGTGGAGGCGCTGGAGGCGCCGGGGTGGGCGGGTCGTCACTCACCCCGGTCGCGCATGCTGCTAGGCTCATGCAGGCTAGGAGGGCGACCTATGGAAGGTGAGATGAGATGATGGGCCATGGCGGGCGGGGTGAAAGGCGAGGCGAATGCGGAAGGGTGAGGGAGCAGCGGGGCGCGGGGGGCGGCAGGGGGTGCCTCATTTTAGGTGCCGCCCCCGCCCTGCTGGTCCCACCACCACCGCCCTGATATGGGGCCGGAAAGCCACCTGAGCACTCACCGCGACGGCCAATGCTGAGTACGTCCGAGTGCGCGGGTGCATGGTGATGGGGGGCGAGAGAGAGAGAGGCGAGCGTTCCCCCACCGCTTTGAGAAGTGTGCCCCGACACTCAGTCGGGCCTCCTCGAACGGCAACCATAACAGCTCTCTCTCAACACCGCCCTTCCAATGCGAAGCCCATGCTGCGTTGTCCCAAAAGTACCACCCGTTCCCATCCCTCTCTCCCATCTCCTCAACCATCCATCGTCCCCCCCCTAAAGGCCGCCCCCAGCACAACCTCAACACTTCCGTCTACGCAAAATAAATGGGCCGTACATCTGAGGACGCAAAAACGGTCGAACATTGCGGGCACTTGCGGTTGCGGCTCTCCAGACGCTCGTCCACGCACCCCCGGCAAAAGACGTGCATGCACCGCGTGATGGCCGTGTCCTTGTTCGCGGAGCGGCACACGTTGCACCGGATGAGCGAGCGTAGGGCGTCCAGTTCAGAGGAGCCCTTCGCGTCAGAGGCGCCGCCAGCCGTGGAGCCGGCCACCACCATGCCGGCCGCTTTCAGCTTGTCCAGGCGGGCCTGCAACTGGCGCGCACGCTCAGCTTCCGCCGCGCGCCTGGCGGCCTCAGCCTTGGCATTGTCCCGGGCCACCGCCGCTGCCTCCCGGGCCTCTACCAGCTCGGCCGACTTGCTGTTGTCCGAGTTGGCCAGGGTCTTGCGCAGGCCGTCCGCCTCAGCAATCGCTTCCGCCGCCCGGCGCGCGCGTGTCTGGTAGAGCGCGGTTTCTTCAAGCGCTTGGCGCAGGCGGGCGTCCAGGTCGTCCGCCTGGGCCTTGAGGCGTGCCAGCTCGGCCGCAGCAGTCTCGGCCCGGCGGTCGGCAGCCGCGGCGGCCCCGGCCGCCGCGGCGGCTTTGGCCTCCGCCTCGGCCACCCGGGCTTTCGCAGCGTCCGCGACCTCATCCCTCTCCGTCAGGGTCTGGAGCAGCGACACGTTTTGGGCTTGCATGGCCTCATACGCGCCGCCCGTGGCTTCGACTTCCGCAATGTAGGCGTCTACGTCAGCCTCCAGGGCCGCGACGCGGTCGCCCAGGGCGGCCGCGCGGGCGTTGGAGGCGGCCGCTTCGGCAGCGGCCACGTCGGTGGACGCCCGGGCGGCGACCAAGGCTTGGTCGGCGTCCGCGCCACCACCCGCCACCAGCGGCGCCAGCGGGCCGGCCTTCCGCGCGGCGGCAGACGAAGCGGCCACGCGCGCCCGTGCTGCAGCGTCCAGCGTGGTGGCTGGACCGCCAGCCCCGGCCGCCCGCAGGACGTCCACCAGGATGCGGAGGTCGGCCGCGCCATCGCCCAGGCTCCGGGCGTGCGCCCGCACGGCCGCCAGCTCGCCATCCCGTGCAGCCAGGCGCGCTTGCAGGCGGGCGGCCTTGGCGACCGCCGCCGCGGTGTCTGGCGAGAGGGCGCCGTCACCACCGCCTTCCCCGGTCCGCCCTCGCTTGCGCGCGTGGGCGGCGGCCGCGGTGGCAGAGGCCGCCTCACGTTGGAGGGCGCCAATCATGACCTTCAGTTCGGCCACCGTCTTCTCGTTGCCAGCCCGTGCGCGTTCCCGGTCAAGGGCAGCGGCGGCCTCGCGAGCGGCCACCGCGGCGGCCGCCGCGGCGGCTTCCGCCCGGACGGCCCGGGCTTCGGAGGCGGCCGCTTGGGAGCGAGCAAAGTCGGCGGCCTCCGCGCCCGCGCGCGCCCGGGCCGCACGCTGGGCCGATGCCTCCGCGTCCGCGTTGGCCCGTCCAACCTGCGCTTGCAGGGTGGCGACCTGGGCCACCAGAGCGGCCGTGTCGAGGGACGGTCGCGGGGGTGCCGCCGCCAACGACCCAGCCTGCCGCTGGCTGGCAGACGCGGCTTCTGCGGCGGCAGACCGCAGGGCCGCGCGCAACCGGTTGGCCTCCGAGCCCGCGGCCTCCAGTTCGGCCGTGCGGCGGTCCGTGGCGGCGGACGCGTCCGCTGCGGCCGTCTCCGCGTCCGCCAGCTGGGCCCGTAGTGTGGCCAGGGCGGTCTCCGCAGCGGCGGCGGCGGCAGCAGACGCAGCCGCCGCTTCTTTGGCTGCCATTGCTGCAGACGCCTCACCAACACCATCGCCCTCGGTGCCTTCGCCTTTCGCCCCGCCCGCCGACCCGGGCCGGCTGCTGGCAGGGCCGGCACCCCCACCCGCGCCTGACGCTGCGGCCGCACGCAAGGCAGCCACTCGTTTCTGGGCGGCCGCCAGGGCGTCCTCCTTGTCGGCCAGCGCGTTTTGGGCTTCCTTGGCGGCCGCCTCGGCCCGCTCCGCCCGGTCCCGAGATGCCGCGGCCGCGGACGTGGCGGCCCGGGCAGCCGCGCGCGCCGCATCAGCAGCCGCGCCCGCGCCCGCCACATCGGGCGCCAGTCCGACGGGGCGCGCCGCCAGCGCGTCCGCCAGCGCCGCCAGCGCCGAACCGGTGCGCACGGCCCGCCGTGCGACCGCCCTCTCCACCGCGCTCGCGTCGTCCGCTTCCGCCGCCCGGGCCTTGGTGATGGCTTTCACAGTCGGGCCGTCTGCCCCTGCCATCAGGCGCTTCAGGAGCGGGTCTTCAGGCAGGGCGGCCTCATCGGTCGCGCCCGCCTCATCCTCAGGGCCGGGCGGGTCGGCGCTGGGTCCAGCCGCTGCGTTCCCGGCCGCTGCGGCCACCGCCTCCTCGCCCACCAGGCCGTTCAACCGGGCCACCGCGTACACGATGTCATCCTGGGCCTGGTCCCAGGCCCGGCACACAGCTGAGACAGTAGCAGCCGCACTCTCCGCCCGGCCAGCCGCCGCGTCGGCTGCTGCCTCGAGCTCTGCAATCCGGGCGCGCTCGGCCTTGAGTTGGGCTTGCAAGGCCGTATTGGCCGCGGTCAGGCGGTCGGTGAGGGCATCACCAGAGAGGGGGTTGTCCATGGTGTGCGGGGAGCGTGGTTGCGCAAACACAGCGACCCCGTGCGCCCCGGAGAGAGACTTGAAGCGAAAAAAGAGAGAGCCCCTTGACTTTCTTGACTTTTTCCTTCTCTAAAAACCGAACAAAAATGCCAAACCCGCTCGAAGATGCCTTGGGCCACGCCGGTCGCTCCCTGGCTGGCCTGGCCGACGCTGTCGGTTCGGCTGCACACCAAGCGCAGGCCGCATTTGGCCAGCTGATGGCCGGCGGGCGGCCGCAGGGGCGGGTGTTGGCGGTGAGTTGAGTTGGTTGATGGGGGTGTCCGACCCACCGCTCTCTCACGCATGCTGATCAGCGCCAAGGCTCCGGCCGCCCCACGTCCCGCACTCACCCGACCACGCACCACACCCCCATCGCACACAGTCCGCGACCCTGTCGACCGCCCGCCCCGCGCCCGCCTGGGTGGCCACTCGGCCAGGCCCGGCATTGGCCGAGTTGGCCGCAGCGCCAGCCTCGACCACCACCCCTGCTGCCCCTCACCTGACCGCTGTTGCCCCGCCCGACCTCCTGGCCCGCCTCTCCTCCATCCCGGTGTACGCGGTCGTCAACAAGAACAATGACATCGTGCTGGTCACAGGCGAGGTGAGCTGGGAATGAGAGAGCTGTGCTTGGCGTCCTCCCATCCCTCTCAACCCTGCACAAAAAAATATTTCATCCACTTGTTTGCAACCCTCTCTCTCACGCAGGATGACCTCCCGCCCAGCGCGGACCCGGACGCCCAACCCCCGTCCCGCCGGGAGCTGGGCCTGCTGTTCATGACGGAAAACGGCGCCCGGTCACTGGCCGACCAGGTCCGCAAAAAGGCGCCCCGGAAGGTCGCCAAAGAGATTGTGGTCGGCCGCACCACGCTGGACCGTGTCTACACCCTCGCCGCCTCCGCCGACGCCCGGCCTCCCGGGGCGGAGGGCGTCATGTTCCGGTTCGTCCCCGACCCGGCCCAGGTGCGCCGCGCCCTGGGCGTGTACGAAGCTGCGGGCGAGGCGCCGCCGCCCGGGTTTGCCGGCGTGCCCGTGTTCCAGGCGGGCGGCCTGTCCGTCTCTTCCGCCCGGTCCCGCTACACGCCGCTCTTCCTGGACGCGGCCGACCTGGACGAGGCCGTGGCCGGAGCGGAGACGGCCCGGGCGGCGGCGGCGGCGGGCGCGGCGGCGGCGGCCGCGGACGCGGAGCTTCTGGACGCGGAGACGAAGCTGGCGGCCGCGCCAAAGGACGGGCGCAAGCGGGCCCAGGCGGAGGCCCGGGTGGCCGCCGCGAAGGAGCGGGCGGCGGTGCCGCTGGCGGGGGCGCCCCCGCCGCCTCCCCCCCCCGTGGAGGTCGGGTCCCTGGAGTCCGTGCTGGCGGCCATGGCTGGCGGTGGTGGCGGCGCCCCTGGTGGGGGGACGGGAGGTTCGGGGTCGGAGTGGGCGTCCGCCATGCTCGTTCCGCCCGGCTCCATGGCGGCCCGGGCGGCGGCGGCGGCCAAGAAGGGGGCCAAGAAATGAGGGCTGGTTCGCTGCGGGTGGGGTAATTAACTCAAAGAGACCGAGAAACCACAGTTTTTGCCTTTTTGCACCACACGACGTTTTGCCTTTTTGCACCTCACTCCGCAGCCCCACAGCCCGTATGCTCATCCGCTGCCCTCCAGGGCGCATGCGGCGTAACATCAAGGTGATACCTGAGGGTAGTGCGGCGTTCTGGAGGCGGGCTCGTGGCCGTGGCTGGGACTTGAGAGAAGAAACAACACCCCGCCTGAAGCGACCCACAAACTCTACACCGCACAGACGACACGCACACACGAATGGTGTCATCAAAACGTCATGTCCCCCGCGATGCTGTCGAAGAAGTGTTCCGCCCCGCCTAGGCGCAGGACGGCCTTGCGCAGGACGCACCGCCACCGGTTGCGCGTGCGGACGACCTTGTCAAAGGTGGCCAGCAGCAGGTCGCCCCGCAGGGCCGCGCAGCCGCCGCCGTCGTCCTCCCCGCCTCCCCCGCTGCCGGAGCGGCGGGCGGCGCCCCGCCCACGCCCGCCCCCATCCTCATCATCGGAGGAGGTCGGGATGTCCGCGAAATCGTCGGGGCCGCCTTCACCGCCACCAGCAGCAGCCTCCGCCGCCGCGGGCTCTGCGGTAACACCGCCAGAGGGGCCCGCCCCGCCGGATGGCGATTGGGGGGCAGGACCCGCACCCGCGCTAGCCCTATCATCGGCAGACCCGTCCACCTGGGGCAGTCCCGCCCCCGCGTCCCGGCGGGCGCGCTTCGCTCTGACGGGGCGGCCGTCGCCGGCGGGCGGCAAGTCTGGCAGGGGGTTGAGGGGCAGAGGGAGAGGGGCTAGAGACGCGGCAGCAGCGTCAACCCCGCCGGCACCACCACCACCCACGGTCGGGGCGGGCAGGCCGACGTCAGAGGTGGGCGCGGCGGTTGACGGGCTGTGTGTGGACGTGGTGAATGAGGTATGTTTTGCCAGGGGCGAGAGAGGGGTTGGGAAACGCGCCCCCCACTCAATAAAACTTACCCTGCGCCGCCACCGCCCTCGGCTCCGCCTGCCCGCAATTTGGCCTCCCACCGGGTGCGCAGGTCGTCCAGTACGGATCTGGAAATGAGAAGAGTGTGGGGCGTGAGAGAAAAGAATGATGGGAGGCCACAATGCTCGGTCTCCAAAAAAAAAAAAAAAAAAAAACGCACTCAGCCACGCCGTCCGCCACAAACTCGCCCCGGACTCGGTCGATGACGTCTGCGATCACGGATCGGTAGACCTCATTCACCGTGTAGCGGTGGGCCATGATGGAGAAAAGAGCGGGGCGTGTCGATGTGACGAAACTCTCCTGCCGACGCTCACACGTGCTCTCTCTCTCTCTCACGCGCAAGCGCGTGTCCTCAGGCCCGGGTTCCTGGGCCGAGAGAGAGTGAGAGGTATGCGTACATGCGGGACACAGGCGTGCGCCTGTGAGCGGGGAGGGGCGCGCAGGAGAGAGAGAGAACACACGGAAAAAAAAATAGTGACCTCATAGCCGCACCACCACTGACCCGCCCGCTCCCCGACTCCCGCTCCCGCTGCTCGCCGCGGCCACGCTGGCCGCCACCGCCGAGCTCCGTGAGGCTCTGGCGGCCAACTTGGCCCGCACCCGGGCCGCATACTTGGATGCCAACGGGTCGGACGACGCCGCCGCCGCCAGGGCGGGTAGGAGGCCCGCGCCCAACAAAGCGGCCGCCAGGTCTGGGTGCGCCGCCATGTTCCCCAGGCTGAAAAGCGCGATCTTGGCTGGGGACCCGGCGTCGCCGGGGGCGTCGGCGGCGGGGTCGGAGGCCAGGCCCAGCAGGGCTTGCGGGGCCCGGGCGGCCAGGAGCGGGGCGACCAGGGCGCCCGAGTTGCGGACAAGGTTGCCCAGCGCGCCCGCCGCGTTGGCGTGCGCCTTCGCATCCCCGGCCGCGCTCGGCCCACCGGCCGTGCCCAGCAGCGCCACCAGGGCCCGAGGCGCGCCTCTGAGCTCCGGGTACAGCGCGTCCGAGTGGAAGGCCGCGTTGCCCAGGGCGAAGCAGGCAAACTTGCGGGTGGCCGGGTCGGGGTCACCGCAGCAGGCGACCAGCAGGGGCACCAGCCCGCCATCCCGCAGGGCCGGGTAAAAGGCGGGCGAGTGGCGGCACAGGTTGCCCACCAGGTTGCACGCCCGGGCCCGCACGGAGGGTGAGGGGTGGGTCAGTAAGGACGGCAGGGAGCTCGCCGGGTCGGCCGCGGACGCCAGGGCCGGGTAGTGCGCGGCAGACAGGCGGGCAAGCTGGGCCGTGGCCAGCAGGCCCGCCACGAGGGCGGGGACGGGATTGGCCGGGTCAAGGAGCAGGCGCAGGGTGGCCGGGCTGGCCCCTCCCCCATCCACAAAGGCGTCCGCGCCGTCCGGGCCGGCCAGCACCAGGCGGGCGGCCAGGGTGGTGGCGTCTGCAAGGAGGGGCGGGGTGAGCCAGGGCAGTGCGGACGCGAGGGTGGACGCGGCGCCACACGCTCGCAGGGCGGACAGGAGCCGCCCCGACGAGGCCGCAGCAGCGGCGGTCGCACTGGGAGTGAGGCCAGCCGTGGCAGTCGCCGGCGTGTCGCCGCCGGACAGGCCAGTCCCGGCCCCGCCTCCGATGCTGGAGCCAAAGGGAGCGTTGAGGGCAGCGGCCGCCGCGGCCGCGGTGGCAGCCGCCACGCCCGCCCCGCCCCCTAGGATGGAGGGGCGCGACGCCAAGTCACGCAGATGGGGGACGCCCATCAGGCGGACCAGGGCAGCGGCCGTGCCGGGCGGGTCCAGCAAGGCTGCCGCGCCCAGGCCGCCGAATACAGGGGACGCCGCACGGCCCAACGCCCGGCAGGCAGCCAAGGCGCCGCCAGGGGACAGCCAGGCCGCACCCCGGGCAAGCAAGGTCGCCAGCGCGGCCGCGACAGGTTGGGCAGCACCGGGTGTCAAGGCGGGTGAAGCCAGGGCGGCAAGCGCCAGGCCTGCTGGCCCGTCAGCGGCGCCCCGGCGGCGGGGCCAGCCGTCTGCAGCAGCCAAAGCGTCGACAGCGGCGGTTGAGGCAGGGGAAAAAAACGCCAACGCGGTAAGCAGGGTGGTGGCAGCAGTAAGAGCAGCGAAGGGGTCGGTCAAGGCTAGAGGCGGGCTGGAGGCGGACCGGCCGTGGTGCGTCGACACACCCTCTGCTCCCATGCCCGCGACGGCCGTGGCCGCCGCCGCAGCCGCGGCAGCCGTCGCCAAGCAAGACACGTTGCCGGCCAGGCTGATTAGACGGTCGAGTAAGCCGGGCTCGGAAAAAGCATTCCGGGCGGCAGCAGGGCCGGCAGGCGCCCCGGCCGCCTCAGCCGCCGACGCCAGCGCCAGCAGCGCCGCTGGCCCCCGCCCACCACTCAAAAACACGCCCGCCGCGGTGGACGCGGACGCGCTTGGCACCCCGCCACCGGGCGTCGCCGCCTCCTGTTCCGCACAGTCAACCAACACATCGGCACCGCCCTCGACAGCGAGGGCGGCGGCGGCGGCTGGGGAGTCGCGGACCACAGACAGCAACAGGCGGGCTGCGGCGCGCGAGCCGGGGGGGGGAGGACAGGTATTTGAGGATGGGCTACTTCTGCTCACGCCGGCCATCCGGCGCGCCAGTGCAACCATCGCGCCGCGCTCGGAAGAGAATGCTGAACCCACAACCGACGCGGCAGAGGCCTGGGCCGCGAGCAGGGCAGTGGCATCGCCGGCCGGGCGGGCGGGTGGTGCCGGGTCGGCCCCTCCTCTGCCAAGGTGGCCGGCGTCCTTGGCCTCGGCCATCAGGGCCGCCGCGGCGGGTAAGGGAGGCGCATCGGGAGCAGCCGAGGGCGGTAAGAAGACGGCCGCAGACAGGGCGCGCAGGGCTTCCAGGGAGACGGTATTGCTCGACGGGCCGGCAGCGGCAGCAACACCACTCAACCCGGTCGCAGCGAGGCGGATGAGGGCGGGCAGGGCCGCCTGGGCGCCCGTGGCGAGCGCGGCCGAGGCGGCAGCGCGTTCTGCAGGATGGGGGGACGCGGCCAGCGCGGCCTGGCCCCGCCGGAACACGTCAGACAGGCCCGCCGCGGCCGCGACAGCAGGCGCGCCCGGACCACTACCAACCCCACGCAAGCCGGGCGGCGGGTCCAGGAGGGAGGCATAAAAGGCGGGCGAGCCGGGCAAGCAAACGAAGCGGCGCTGGTCGGCCGCGGCCGCTTCAGCGGCCGCTGCTTCAGCGGAACGCAGGGCGCCTGCCGCATGGGCGGCGGCGGCGGGTGAGGCGGCCGCGGCAGCAGCAGCTGCCCGCCTGGCTGCGGTCGCCAGGGCTGCCCCTCTGCCCGCATCAGGCGCGGGCGCTGCCACCAGCCGACACGCCAACCGCAACGCCGAACTCAGCTCGGGAGACATGACCCAGGCCGCGTACGCGCCGCCCGCCTCCGGGCGGCGCAGCGCATCCATGACGGCCGGTACGGTGGTCGTATCTTCCCAGGCAGCCTGGGCGGTGAAAGCCGGCGCTGAGCCCGCACCACCAGCGACGGGGCTGCTCACGAGCCGGTCTTCCGCGGCAGTGAGGGCCCGCGAGACCATGGAACTGGATGTCAGCGGCGTGGAAGGCGTGGCCGCCGTAGCGGCGGTGGAGACAGGGCCGCCGCGGTGGGCGAGGGGCGAGCCCAGAGGGGTGGTTAGGCCTCCGCCCGCCCGCCCCCTTGTCGCGATGGGAGACGCCAGCAGGGTGGCCGGCACGGCCGCCATGCCCGTTCGGGCGCCGAGAGGTGGAGGGGAAGGAGCGGCACCGCCAGGCAGGGCGGGCACGCCGCCAGCCCCGACGCCCGTCCCTAGCGCCGTCCCGGCTCGCATTGAGGGCGCGCGGTCCAGCAGGGAGGCGGGCTTGGCAGATGGCCCACCTCCCCGCTCGCCCAGGCCCAGGCCGGCCGCCACGCCACCCACGCCCGCCAGGCGGCCAGAGGAGGGTAAGGCAGCACCGGGAGCCATCCCCCCCACCCCTCCAGCCCGCGCCAAGGCCTGGACCAGGGCGGCCCGGCGGGCGGCGACCAGGGACCGGCCCACCCCGCCACCACCGCCCATGCGGTCAGGGGCGGGCGTCACACCGCCAGCGACGGGTGGGCCGGGAGTCGGGGCAGCGGGCGGGTCGGCTGATTCGACCCTGTTGGGCCGGGACGATGACGGCGCAGGCGCAGCAAGCGGGCTGGCGGCGGACGCGGATGCGGTAAGAGGCAGTGTGGGCTTGTTGACGCCACCACGGCCGCCAATCTTCTTTGCCTCCTCACCTGGGCCTCCCTGGCGCTCGCCCTCGCCGCGCCAGCCCCGCGACCGAGCAGCGAGGGCCGCCCCAGCTGCCAGCGCCGCCTCCCGGGCCAGGCGGTCGGCCGCGGACTCTTTCACGAACGGGTGGTCGAGCAGCGCAGGCCAGGTCAGGCGAGCGGCCGGCTCCTTTTGAAGCAGGCCCTTCAAGAAGGACCGAAACTCCGGGGACGTGCCGCTCGGGAACCGCACAGGGTCTTTCACAATGTGGTGGACCAGTGCGTAAATGGAGGCCGTGTAAAAGGGTGGCTGGCCGACGTAGAGCTCGTATAGGATGACACCCAGCGACCACAGGTCGGCCGTGTGGTCGTACGGCCGCTCCTGGACGAGCTCCGGCGCCATGTACAGGGGTGTGCCCTTAATGGAGGTCAGGACCAGGGTGCCCGCGCTCATGGCCCGGGCAAAGCCGAAGTCGCACAGCTTGACGGACCCGCCGCCGCCGACTAGCACGTTTTGGGGTTTCATGTCGCGGTGGATGACGCGGTGGGCGTGAAGGTAGTGGAGCGCGCGCACCAGTTGGACGGCAATCGCCCGCACGCACTCCTCGCCCAGCTGGCCGTCGTCTTCAAGCACTTCGTACAGTTCGCCGTGCGCGAACTCGGTGACCAGGACGAAAGCCTCCTTCGTTTCAAAGGAGTCGAGCAGGGAGACAATGTGCTCGTGGCGCAGCGACTGCAGAATTGCGACCTCAGACCGCAGGCCCGCCAGGTCCCGGCTCGACTTTCCGGCCTTGGTTATGAACTTGAGGGCGACCACCTGGCCCGAATGCTTGCGCCGGCCCTTGTAGACCTACGGAATTAAAAAATGGAAGTGATGAGAGAGTGCCCAGGCGCGCGCTGCGGGGTTGGAGAGCGAGAAAAAAAGGGAGACGGAGGGTGCATGCAGGAGCACGCACACCCTGAGTATCACCACGCCCCCTTACGCTCACCTTCCCAAAGGAACCCTCGCCGACCAGCTCAGTGACGTGGTAATTGTCCGTCATGGTGGGAGGCCAGAAGTGGGCGTGCGTGACAGCGGAAAGACGAGCGCAGCAATGCGCGGCGACGCTGCTGCGGGCCCCTTCGCTTTCACGCCGCGGAGGCCCGGGAGTGGCGGTAGAAGATGGGAGAGTGGATTCAGTGTGTGTGACTGCCTGAGAGCCGGGGCGTGGCGGGAGAAGGAGACACACTGCTGCTATTGTGGCGCGGACGCGCGCGACGATGAGAGGGGGAGAGAAAGGGGCCGCGCGCCGAGAAGAAATGAGCGAGAGCAGCTTTCCTTTTCTCACACCCTTTTTTTTGGTTTCGTCTCTCCACCTCCAACCTTCCAACAAAATGTCTGCCGCCCTCGCCTCCCGCACCGCCCTGACCTCCGCGGTCTCGGCCCGCAAGGTAAGCAAGCAGGCGTCAAAGGACGGGTTGGAGCGCGTTTCCCCGAGGCCCACGCGCGCGGAGAGGATGATGGGAGGAGGAGGGGATGAAAAGAAAAGACCCGCGGCCGAGGAAGGGCGACCCCCCGGTTCCGCGCCTTGTTCCCTCCCCAACCACCACCCCCTCCTCGCGGGGCCCTGGCGCAGCGGGTTTCGCCATCTCGCCCGCGCACCAGGCGATGCTTGGGTCATCAAGCTCGCGCCTTATGCGGATTAGGGCCGGAATCGCTGGCCCCCACCCCCCTCTGACTCTCGGGTCAGGTGGTCGAAAAAAAGGCATCGACAGGGTCGGGCACTGGTCGCCCGCGGCTCGTTCCTTTTGCCTCGCGCAGTGCCCCGCCAACGCCACCCACGCCCGCCCGGCCTCCTCTCGCCGGCCACACTGCCCTGCCAGCCCCCCGTGACATCTGATATGTGGTAGCAGAGGCGAGACAGCGACAGCAACCTCCCTCACGGAGCAAGCTGCGGATGGGGGGGACGAGAGCGCGGCCCCGGCGCAAGCAGCGGGGCCTCACCCTCATCCTGGGTTGGTCCGATCCTCCCTTCCCTCCCTCGCGCCCCCGTTCCCGTGCCAGCGCTCACCCTCACCCCTCCTCCCACTCCCTCTCCACCCTCCTTCACGTCACTTAAAAAGTCCGTCCGCGCCAAGGCCGTCGAGTTCTACGGCCCCGACCGCGCCACCTTCCTGGGCCCCTTCACCGCGCCCCCCACCTACCTGGATGGCGAGTTCCCGGGCGACTACGGCTGGGACACGGCCGGCATGTCCGCCGACCCGGAGACCTTCGCCCGCTACCGCGAGCTCGAGGTCATCCACGCCAGGTGGGCCATGCTAGGCGCCCTCGGCTGCGTCGTCCCAGAGCTGCTCGCCCAGAACGGCGTGCCCTTCCTGGAGCCCGTCTGGTTCAAGGCGGGCGGCGCCATCGTTACGGAGGGCGGCCTGGACTACCTGGGCAACCCGTCCCTCGTCCACGCCCAGTCCATCGTCGCGACCATCGCCGTCCAGGTCGCCCTGATGGGCCAGGCCGAGGCCTTCCGCGCCGCCGGCGAGGCCCCCGGCGTCGAGGGCCTGGACTCCCTGTACCCGGGTGGCCCCTTCGACCCGCTCGGCCTGGCCGACGACCCCGACACCTTCGCCACGCTGAAGGTCAAGGAGATCAAGAACGGCCGCCTGGCCATGTTCTCCATGCTGGGCTTCTTCGTCCAGGCCATCGTGACCGGCAAGGGTGAGTTCGTGTCGTTTTGTTGAGAGCGTTGTTTTTATTAATTCAACCTCTACAAAACCATCCCGCACTTCCTTTCCTCACCCGCCCTCCTCTATCACATGTTCTCCATTACACACACGCTAGGCCCCATCGCCAACCTGCAGGACCACCTGGCTGACCCGTACAACGTCAACGGTAGGCGGGCACACTTGAGCGCGGAAAGCGAGCGCACCTCAAGCCTTTCAATGTTTCTGGTCCCATTCATTGACTCACGCTCTCTCACGCTGCCTCTATTTATCATGACCCCCCCACACAGGCTTCGCTTACGCCGACAAATTCAACCCCTGAAGATGGTTCCGTTCGAGTTAGGATGGTGATGATGGAGAGGGTGTGAAGTGTGCCGGGGCGTCCCGTTGCGCGCTCCATCCTTTTTTTCCATTTCACCGTTTCTCACCAGCATAAAGACCATCTCCACCCCAACTGTTGGGGGCCCGCAACCCAAGCCCCGCACCTCAATCCCGCACGCGCACCACATGGCTGGAGATCCGTCAAAGGCTGGGCGCGCGAGTGGGCGAACGTGTTTGGTTGTTGCGGCGGAACGCGTGCCTGGTGAGTGGGTGTGTTTTTTTCCTCCTTTCCCGTGTGTGTGCTTTACCCCTTTTTTTTCCGCGCCGTCCCATGCCCGCGCCACCCGTTAGGTGAGGAAAGCGCGACATCGCCTCGTGCGTGGCCTGACGGCGGGGTATGGTATGAGGCGGTGCGGAAGCGCACCGGGAGTCCGGTGCTTGTGCGTGTCTGGAGGGGCGTGGGTCGGGCCTCCTTTCCCAACCCCCTCCGTGTCTACACTGCTTGCGGCCTGACTTTTCAACGATCTAAAAAAGTGGAATGCCGCCGAAATAAAATAAAAGGGTTGGGTGTGTGAGTGCGCAGCATCGGGGTCAGAGTGGCGTGCTGGCCGGGCCTCCCTTCGCTGCCTCCTGCTCCCTCAACCTCCCCCGTCGCTTGCAGTGGTGCTTTTCTTTTCTCAAAAGGTGCCGTCCGCGCGAGGGGGAGTGCAGGTGTATGTGGGTGTGGTGGCGAGGGGGGGGCGGCCGCATAGGCACGTGTCCTCCGTGTCCACTGTGTGTGTGTGTGTGTGTGTGTGAACCACGCGCGCCGCAGCGCCCCGACCTTTTTGAGGCGGCCTTTCCAAACAAATCGAAATCTTCTTCTTCATGGTCAAAAAAAAATGCGCCCAAACCCCCTACAATTCATTCACTTGGGCTCCCCATCGCAACCGCGTCCCCATCTGCCGTGTACCGCGGCGACGCAGGGGCCGACCGCTGCCCGCCGGCTGAGCCATGGCGCCCCCGGACGGGCGTTGACGCCGCCCGGGCGAGCTCCACCTCGTCCGGGGCCGGGCAGGCAAGGGCCAGCGTCGCGGCGGCGGCAGACACCGCTGCCGGTGGCATCGCCGGCTGGTGTACGCCGGGCGCTCCGGCCGGTTCCGACGCCCGGCGCCCCGCCTTCCAGGACCCCGCAGCGAGCAGGCGGCCAGGCGGCGGGCCACCGCCTCGGCCCGCTTCCAGGTCGTCGCCCCCATCCGACGCCGACACAGCCGCCGCGGCCGCCTCGACAGCCGCCAGCTCAGCCGCCAGGGCAGCCGCTTCCGCGCCCACAGCCGCCCGCTCCAGCGCCGCATCAGCGGCCCCACCGTCCGAGGCGGCCGCCACCTCCGCCGTCAACCACAGCGCGCCCGACAGGCCCCACAGCAGGTGGAGGACGACCGCGGACGCCACGTAGGGCGTCGCCCAGGGCGGCGATTTCGCCCAGGCCACGCCCAGCATGATGGCGGCTTCCGCGGCGACGAGGGATGTGTAGGGCGCAAACGGGACTAGGGCGGTGCCGGGCGCCACGGAGGCGCAGGACTTGCGCCCCAGCATCCGGGCCCGCCACCAAAATGCGCCCGACCGGTCTGTCGCGTCCGAGACGTAAAAGGACGGGGGCCAGGCCAGGCAGGCGGCCAGGAGGGCAGCGTCCGTGGACCGGGGCAGGGCCACCGGAAGGGCACGCGAATGTGGTGGTGGTTGCGGCGGCACCTCACCGAGTGCGGGTCCGGGCGCGGGCGACCCACCACCCGCGCCCTCCCCCCCGCCCGTGAAACCCGGCAGGTGAGCCAGCAGGCGGGCTTTGAGGGGCAGGTGGGAGGGCGGGGTGGGGGTGCAGCCTTTCCCCGGGCTGGACCCGCCGCCCAGCGTGGCCAGGTTGGCCGCGCCCTCAGCGGCGGGGCTGACCACGGCCCGATGGCGCAGGCGGGGCGAGGGCAGGGGCACCCGCGCGATCCGGAACACTTTCCCCCACGGCTTGGGCGGGCCGCCGCCGACAGCACCGCCTCCCCCGCCCACACCAGCCATGGACGCCGCCCCAAACCCGCCATTGGCCCGGCGGGGCGGGCGCTGGGCGGCGAGCAGGGCGACGACGGCCGCGGCGTGGCCGGCAAGGATGCCAAACAGCCAGGCGCCCGCGACGGACGCAAAGACGGCCAGGGCGGCGATGCGGGCGCCGGACTCCATGACGCGGTAGACAAAGAGGGCGGTGAGCTGAAGGGAAAACGAGAGGGAGAGAGTGAGACAGAGAGAGAGGGGTGGTGTGTGAGGAGGGAGGCGCACGCCAGGCGCGCGCCTCCTTCCTGGGAAGAACGCCGCACCCGCACCCCGCACACTATTCTCTCCATCCATCCATCCATCCACCCTCCAGTACCTGCAGCGCGTGCTGCCTGTCCCCAGCCGCCAGCCGCCGGTCGTTCATCTCCAGCGCCAGGTGGCAGAGGGCGGCAGAAATAAGGGCGCCCCCCGTCGACGCTAGGCGGAGCAGGGCCCGGCCGGACCCGGGGGCACAGCCCGCGAGCGCGCCCGCGACCGCGCCCATGTCGGCGTCCGGCACATGGCCGGCCGCCAAGGCGGAGGCCGCGCCGCCGCACCGGACGGTCACGTACGCGTTTAGCGCCGCCACGCCCAGGGTAAGGAAGACCGTGTCCGCAAGGCGCATGCCCCGCAGGTCCATGGCGACCAGGCGCTGGCGGACCTCGGAGGCGCGCAGGGCGCGGGCGGCGGCAAAGGCGGTGCCCAGCTGGGCCGCGGCCGCGGCCGTCCCCAGGCGGCGCACCCACGCCTGGCGCCGGGCCTTGGCCAGGCCGGCGGACGCGCCCGAGGAGGCGGACCGGGAGGAGCGGGTCGATTCGGCCGGCCCACGGCGCGGGGACGTCCGGGAGGCCGCCGCGGCGGCGGCCGCCGCGGCCGCGCCCGCCAGGAGCGCCCGCAACGGCGCGGGCGGGCTGGACCGGGGCGGGCTGGGACGGAGGGGGGGGGGCGGGGGCGGCGACGCGTCGGGCGCAGCACTCACCGTCGCCGCCGCGACCGCGGCCGCTGCCGCCGCCGCCCGCTTCCGCAGCAGCGCCCGCTCTGCCATGGCGTTGGGGTAGTGAGACAGCCAGTACCCCGTCACCGCGGAGGAGGACGCGGAGGCGAAGGCGACCAGCGCCGCAAAGCTGTACCAGGCCGAGTCAGAGGCGAAACGGTACAGCTGGGCGCACAGGGACGCCTTGGACGCGACGTCCAGGACTACGCCCACCCACAGGACGGCCTTGTGCGTGGCGGGGAGCTCGGTGCCCAGGGACTGGATGCGGGCCTCGATTTCGCGGGTCAGGGGGAGGGGCGCAGAGAGCGCGGCACGGGCGGGCGGCGGGGGCGGGGGCGGGGCGGGCGCGCCCGGCGCGCCCACGCCCAGCAACAACCGCCCCGCCGGGCCGGCCGCGGCCGCGGCCGCCGCCGCAGCATTGGCGCCGGACGCCCCGCCCCCAGCCCCGCCGGCCGCCGCGGCGGCCGCCGCCAGGTGGCGGCGCAGGGCGTGGTCGGTGGACATGAAGAGCGCCGGGCGCGCGCGGGGCGGGGGCGCGTGCTGGTGGTCAAACGCCGCCTGCTGGGACCGGCGGGGGAGGCCGGCGCCGCCGTTCCGCCTGGCAGGGGAGGCGGTGTGCGTTCTAGGCTGCCCCAATTCGGGTGCGGCCGACACGGCCCGCGGGCGGCGGGACGAGTGGCGGGCGGACGGCGGGCGCGGGCGCGCCGCACCGGGGGGCGTGAGGTCGGGCAGGGGGCCGCACTGGTCTTCCTCATCCGACGAGGAGGGCGGGGAGGGGGCGCCGCCGCTGTCACCTCGTGCCTTCCGCGCGGGCGAGGGTGAGAGGCCGACCGTGCCTGGCGGTGGGGCGGCGGGCCCGTCGGGCGGGTCGTCGCGGGTGGGCCTGTGTGAAGAGACAGGAGGAGGTTGTGGTGAGGGGATGGTGGGTGGTCGCGCGCGACGAGAGAGCCGCATGCACCTTTTCTCGTTTATCTCTCCTCTTCTCATTTCTCACTCACCACCTGAACCGGCGGTGCACGCCCGCCAGGGAGGGCGTGCATGCAGGTGCTGGACTGGGCAATGCGAGGGAGGGGCCGCGCAGGAGGGGGGTGCGGGTGGAGGGGGCGGCAGCACTACCATAGGTAGCGGCGGAGCGCGCCGCCAAGGCCGGCACCAGCGCGGGCGAGGCGAGGCAGGCGGCTTCGCCACTGGCCGGCGGGGGTGATGCTACTGGCCCCACTCCAGCACAAGCAGATACACTGAAGGTCGGAGCAGGCGCTGCTGGCTGAGCGGTGCCCTCATCATCCCCAATCGTCAACGGACGCGGCCGCGAGCGGCGGGTCGCGCCCGGTGCGCCGCCGCTGGTTGTGGCGGGGGCGCGCGCTTTAGGCGTACCAGAGGGGTAGGCGTCGATGTCACCGTACCGGCCCATGGTGGGGCGGGGATGACTGACCAAAGAAAGGGTGGGGCGCACGGGGGGCGAATTAATTTCCCCCCTGTCTCTGTCCAAGGTGTGACAGACAGCTTTTTTTTTACAAGCAGGAAGGAGAGAACTCTTTCTCGCTCCTGCGCCGCTCCTCTCTTGCATGCCGTGCAAGCCGACCCGCAGCCCGCCACCTCCTTGCCGATGCGCCAGTCCCTTGGCCCACTGTGAGCATACCTGCGGAGACGCCCTGGGAGAGTGGAGAGGATGGATGCGAGTTAGAAAACGCATTGCGCTCCCTCAACACATGCACACAGCCCGGGCCCACTCACTCACACGCACACCCTCACCCGATCGTCCAGGACCCATGCTGCACCCATGCACCAAGTGATGGAGGGGGGCGACGCCTCAGCCCACCCTTGCGCCCCCTCAACCTCGGGCCAACCCGGTGGCCCGCCCTCCACAGGCGCGCTCGCGCTCCTCGCCGCCCTACGCGCCCAGGTGTCCGCCGCGGAGGCGGGCCTGACAGCCCGGCGGGCGGTCCTAGCTAGGAAGCATGCCCTGCTGGTCAATGCGGAAACGCTGGTCGGGCGCCTGTGCGCGGACAGCTGGCTGGTGGCTGACGAAACTGGAGCAGCGGGCGCCCGGCCTCCCCCACCCCCACTCACCCTCACCTCTCCCCTCACCTCCCGCCTCACCCGGGGTGGGGACTGGGTGGTGGAGGTGGGCGTGGCAGGCGAGGCAGGGGTCCTGGCCCGGGCGGCCCTGGCCCTGGTGCCGAGCTGTGACGGGACGCGGGGAGGGGGCCGCCCGCCCGCGCCCGCCCCTCCCTGCTGTTGGACCGCGGCCTGTGCTCCGCCTGCCCCCTGCCCCGCCGGCGGCGCGTCCGCCGCCACGCTGACCGCCACCGTGCGCGGCATCACCCGGTGGGTGGGTGACGCGCCGTCGGCTGGCAGCCTCGCCCCAGCGCTCACGGCCGACGCGTGCGTGGTGCTGAGGGGTGGCGGCCCCGCCACCCACGCCGGGCGCGCGCGGGTCGGGTGGGACGCGCTGCTCGCCCTCTCCTCCCGCGCGCTGCCGGCCGAGGTGGGCGCACGCGACCTTCGGGGTTCCTCGGCATCAGGCGATGACGACGAGGGGCCTGCCACTGCTGACCTGGTGGTCGAGTCCCGGTGCGACGTGGCCGCCCTGACCGCCGCCCTGGGCCGCGTGTTGGGCCCCTCACTCTCCAGCCCGAGGGCGGGCTCGGCCACCCTCGCCCCGCCCGCCACCATCCGCCTGGCCGCGCCATCGGCCGCGTCCTTGGCCCGCCTAGTGGCGGGCGTGCGGGTAGCCCTGGCAGGTGCAGGCATGGCCACGGCCGCCCCTGCCCTGCCGCCGGCCCCCAGCATCCGCCATGCCCGCCATGCGTGTGCGCTGGCCGCTGCCGCCCGGGCGGTGGTCGTCGAGGTGGACGCGGTGGAGGCCGCGGCCGCGGTGGATCTGCGCCGCGTGGAAGGGGGCGCGGTCAGTCAGGAAGCGGTGGATCGCGCGTGGGAGGCTGCCGGTGCGGCGGGCGTGCGGACGGACGCGGCGGTCGCGGCAAGCTTGTAGAATAGGAACACCTGTTTTCTCACACAACACCACAAAAGACCTCAAAACTCTCCTCCATGTCACTCCAGCGCCAGCGCATGCAGCGCCGCTTTGGCCGCCAGCGCGCTCCGGGTCGCCCGCAACACGGCCGCGCTCACCTCCAGGCGGGCCGCCGTGTCGTCGGTCTGCAGGGCCGCCACCCGCGCGCGAGCCAGCGCGCCCCGGGCAGCGGGCGACGAGTGCGGCACGTCCTGCAGCGCCGCAAACGCCAGGCGGGCACCCCGCTCCGCGGCCAGGGCGAGCGTGGCCGGCGCCGACCCGGGAGTCGCACCCCCGGGCGGCGGCGGCGTCAGGCGCCACTCCACGGGCATGGCCGGAGAAGGAGATGACGGCGGCGCCTCACCCCCCTCATCAGCCGGCTGGGCGTGGTCCACCCAGTTGAGGGCGGCCTGTAGGCTGGCCGCCCCGCCGCTCACCCCGCCGCCCATGACCTGCCTAGGCAGCTTGAACGTCAGGTTAATGGCATCCCACATCAGGGCTTCCACGGCCTGGCCCGCCGCGGCCAGGCGGGCGGCGGCCGCCGCGTCGGGCGGCGGCTCGTCCAGGGCGAGCGCCGCAGTCGCGGCCAGGAACGGGGACACGCCCACCAGGTCGGTCAGGGCCAGCCTGGCCTCGCCCCGCACCGTCACAATCGCGCCGGGCCCGCCGCCTGGGGCGGGCTGGACGGAGGTGATGCGGGCCAGGACGGCGCAGCGGAGGGCGGCCCGGCCATCGCCGCCGAGGGGCAAGGGCGGCGGGCCGCCAGGCGGGGCGCTAGGCTGGGGCGGGGACGCAGTCGGGGCCGCCCCCGCCGCCCGCTCCGACACCGCACCCCCACCCGGCCCTCCCAGGGCCTCGCCCGTCGACCCGCCCCGCGCGCCGGCGGACCGCGACCCGGGGCCGATGCCGATGACGGCGTGCGCGAAGCACCGGTCCGGGCGGGAGAGGGCGGCGTCGAGCAGGGCAAGGTAACGGGCCTCGTACAGGTGGAGGGTCAGGGCCGCGCCCGGGGTTAGGGCTTCCGAGGGCGGGAAGGGAAGGACAGGCAGAATGCCGGGGAGGAGGGTGCGGGTGGGGGTGGCCGGCCGGAAGGGGGACGGGGTGCGGCCTGAAAAAAATGAATGGTTGGGGAAGGAACGAGGGATTGTGTGAGAGGTTGACGTTGCGAGCAAGAGGGGAAAAGAGGGGCGCCGCCCAGCCGAGGAGGCCAGGGTTTTTTCGTGATGTCCGCCACACACAGAAGGCCCCTGATTGTGCGCTTGCCCAGCGAGGCGTCCGGGACGCGGGCGCGCGCCCCCGCCCACCTCGCCGGGCCCGATTTTTTTTGTGTGGCCAGAGGTAGCGACATGGACGGCAGGGGCCGCGGGTTTCCCGATGGGTGTGAGGAACGCGCCCTTCACGGGCCGGGCAGGAAGCACGTGCACATGCACCAACCAAGCAGGAGTGAGCTCACACATGCACTCTCTTTGGGTCCACACAAAAGACTCACCGGAGGCGGCCGCAGACGCCGTCCCATCCCGCCCGCCCTCGGCTGCCCCATCACCCTGCGCGGGGCTGGTCGCGGAGGGGCGCGTACTCAGCGGGTGGGGTGCTTGGGACCGACGGGGACGGTCGGGTGTGTGCAGGGATGGGTGAACCACATGTTGGACGGGGTGAGCGGTCAAGGAGGCGGCTGGGCGGGCGCGCGCGAGGGTTGTGTGGAGCGTGGTGATCATTTTGGCGAGTATGAGGTCGGGACGAAAGACGGGAGCAAACCGCATTATGTTTTTTTTTTCTTGGACGGATTGTGCCCCGCCTGCACCGATAACGCGCCTGGCCCCCGCCGTGTTCCGTACATTACACTAATCCAAGAGCCATTGGATCTTCTACACGGCTAAATTTGACCTCTCACCGTCGACAAACGGCGTCCTCCTGAGCGTTGAGACACAGAAGAAGAAGCCATCGGCACACGCACGCCAACTCGCCATCTTGCCCCTGTGGTCCCCGCCTGGACTCCCCGTCCACCACCGCCCCACCGTCCACCCTCGCCATCACTCCCCGGAAAGGGTATTTCCAGAGGTTCAACTGCCAAACCAGAGGGTGAGGCTGTGTGAGCGGGTCCCGCCATCCCCTCCGAAATGCCCCACTTCAACACGCATGCGCCGGCTCGCCGCCGCCTGCTCTCGGCCTCGTCCCTCTTTCTACTGGCATTGCTCGCCGCCCGGCCGGCGGCCGCCCAGCTGGGGTCGGCCTGGCTCAAGGGAGGCACCCTGGGTGACATGCTCCCCAACGGCGGGGCGGCCGCGCCGGACCCCCCACCACCGGACGACCCCGCGGTGGCCGGCGGGGCAGCACCCGCGACCGCAGTCGCCCCCGTGCTCGGGGTTAGCGGGGCAGTTGGCGCACTGCCCGCCTCATCCTCTTCCGCCCTGAGCGGCGGCCCGGGCGCACCGTACCCGCCGGCACCAGCTACCTCATCCGCCTCCAACATCGCCTCCGTGCAGGCGCCCTTCCCTATCCTGGGCCCAGCGGCTCCGGCGGACGCCGGGGTTGCAGGTACGCCGGCGAGCGACCCGTATGGTGCAGGGCCGGGCTCGCCTGCCACCTCTGCCGCCGCCGCGACGACGCCTACCGTCATTGTCGTCCCTGTGCCCGTCCCGGCGGGCCCGGCGGCGACCTTTCTAGACGCCCAGGCCGCCGCGCGCCTGCCTTACGGCTTGGCGTCGTTGGGCGGCCTCGTGGAAGGCGCGGGCACGGCCGACCGCGATGGCAGCAGTCTCGCCACCGCCCCCGCCCTGCTGCCCACCACGGGCGGTGGGAAGCGCCGCCTGGCTCAGGCGGTGGCCACCAACACGGCCGGCGTGCGCAATGCGACGGCGGGCGTGACCTTGACCGAGCCGACCGTGGCGGGCGGCAACGAGGCCAACACAACCGCGTCCGCGCCCGCGCCCGCGCCCTCCGCCGGCGGTGATCCCGGCCCCGCCGCCAGCCCGGCCCTGCCGACCACCAGCCTGGCTGCGGGAGTAGCACTTACTCAAGCCGCGGCCCTGGCAGTCGCGGGGAAGCCGGGCGCCCCCGGTGTGAGCATCGGCGCCCCCCTGCCCATCCCTCAACCTGCGCCTCCCGCGGCTGGCGCTGGCGTGGCCGCCGCAACCACTCCCGCCAGGGGCCGGAACGCACCGCCCACCCCGCGTCCCCCGCCCGCCACGCCCCGGGTCGTCACTGGCCAGACCACGGGCCTTGACGCGCTCGGGTATCCGGTTCAATCCCAGGCCGCCAATGCGGCGGCCATCGCGGCCCGGCAGGGTCTCCCCCTGGACCCACCCAACGCCCCGCCGGCCGACCAGGTCGGCCCGGGCGGCATGGTCCTGCCCCCTGGCGTGCGGGTGGCCACGGATGGCACCTTTCGCGGGCCGGTAAACCAGATGCTGACGGACAACCAGGTCCGCAATCTGCCCAATGCGCTAGGCGTGCCCCCTACCTTTGGCGCCGTCTACCGCCGCATTGGCGAGCCTTCGAACGGGTACCAATACCCAGCGGGCGCGCCCGAGCGCCTGGGCTCCCGGGAGGTCGTCCCCGGGTCCGCCGCCGCGGCGGGTGCGGCGCCCGCCCGGCTGGCGATCGGTCAGTTCCCGGGCGGGGCGGCCAGTGCGGGCGGCGTCGCGCGAACGGCGTCCTTCCAGGCCCAGGCCTTTGCCAACAATTTGGGCATCGGCACCACGGCGGCATCGGATGCGATGGCCTCAGCCAGGGCGGGTCGGGGTGGGGGCGGGGCGGCAGTCCCGCCGGCCGCCCTGCCCATCGGGGTCCCGGCTGGAGCAGCGGCCGCGGGGGCTGGCGGGGGCGGCCCTGCCGCCGCCGCGCCGGCCGACCCGACCCTGGCGGAGGCCCGGGCTCGGGCGGCCATGGGGGCCGGCATCCCCATGCCGGCACCCCTAGCCGCGGCTGCCGGGGCGGCGGGCGGCAAGGGCGGCAAGGGCGGCGGCAGGAATGGGAGGAAAAATGGGAGGGGGGCGACTGGTGGTTCGACCAAGGCCAGGGCTGGTGGTGGGGCGGCCAGGCCGGCCGTGCCGGCCGCTCCCGCGGCCGCCCTGCCACCGCCTGCCGCGCTGGCACCGCCTGCGCCTGCCCTGGCGGCGTTAGCCGTGCCGCCGACCGCTGCCCCTCCCGCAGCCGCGGTCGCGGGTGCGCCCGCGGCCGCGCCTGGTGCGGGCGCCGCCGGGGCCCCCCTCGCCGCTGGCGCGGCCCTACGCCCGCCGCCCGCGGCCGCTGCCGCGGCTGCTGGCGCCGCCGGGGCCGCCGCTGGTGCTGCCGCCGGGGCCCCCCCACCCCGCCCGCGGGGCTCCCTGTGGCCCTCCCTCACCTTCCCCCAGGCCGTCCGGCCCAACCTACGATGGCCGGCCCGCACGCCGCCGCCCACGCCAACCTGGACCGCCCCGCCCCGCCCGGCCTGGCCGACCGCCTGGCCCACCGTCTACTCGTTCCCGCCGCGCACGCCCGCGCCCGTGTTTGTACCCCCGGGCGCGGCGCCGGCGCCGGGTGCGGCGCCGGCGGGTGGTGCTGGAGTGGGCGCGGCCGCTGCTGCTGCTGCTGCTGCTGGTGCTCAGCCTACTCCTCAACAGCCGACAGCCACCTCCCCGCCCCCACCCTCCGCCCCGCCCGCCGACGCCGCGACCTGCATCGCGGGCGCAACCGCCCTGGCGTCGGGCGTGTGCGGCCCCGTCATGCTGCTCAACGACACGGCCGCGGCGGTCGTGCTGGCGGTGACGTGCCCCCAGCTCACCGAGGCGCTCGCGTCTGGCCTGGCCGTCTCGCCCGCCTGCTGCGAGGCCGTCCGCCCGGTCGTCGCGGGTGGGTGCGCCTGCCAGACCGCGGAAGGGTATGCCGGGTTCACGCCCCTCATGCTGGCGGCCGTCGCCCGGGTCGCCCAGGCCAGCTGCGGGCGGGGCAGCCTATACAACCCATGCGACGCGAGCTATGGGTGTTGATTTTTTGGGGGTTGCATTTATTTTTTCGGGGGTGGGGGTGGTGCTGCCGTTTTGAAGAGACAAGAATGAAATGGGGATGGCCGCCTGTGCATGTGTTTTTTTTTTTAGCCCCTCCCTATCCACTGACAGTCCCGTTATTTTTCCCATATCTATCACTCTCCTCTCTCCCCGCCCTCCTCTCCTCACCCACCATGCGCGCCGTCGCCCTGCTTGTCGCCGCTCTGACCGCCCTCGTCGGCGTTGCTGGTGAGTGGGCGTGCCTGTGAGGAGGGGCCCGAGTGGGGTGTGGGCGCGTAAAAAAAAAAAAAAAAAGCCCAGGACGGCCAGGCTTGACTTCCGCCCGGATGCGCCCACACCAGCGCTTGCGCTGGACGGGCGCGCACGCCCGGCCGCCACCCTGCACCCTCAAGCCCGGGCAGATGGATTACCAGGCCAGCGCCGTGTGAGCGAGCCGCGCGTGAGCGTTGCCCTCCGCGCCCGGCCCGGGTATGGCGGCAGCAGCCAAAAAGGGCCAGGCACTCGGTGCCAGCGGCAGGTGGGGGGAGCGCCCAATGCAGGCCGCGGTCCACCGCCGTACACCGCCCGCAGCGCTTACCTGCCCCTCCAGGCTGGAGCTTGGGTCGAAGGTGCACCAATAGGGTGGTAGCTTCACTTGCCCCGGGTTACCCATCCCGCTGGCAGGTCGGTCGCCCAAACTTGCACTCGCTCTCACCTTGCCCTTACCATCACCACCCTCCCCTTTCCCCTTGCAGCCCAGGAGCCGTACTGCATCACCCAGGCCCGGGCCGTCCAGACTAAAGGCGGTGCCTGCGACTCCGGCAACACCAACTACCGGGGCGACACCGACTCGACCATCAATCTGGGCTGCCCGGCCCTGGTGAAAAAGGTGAGAAATGGAGGTGAAAATGAAGAGAGGCCGATCTGGGGGGGGGGGAAGGGGGGAGGCACGACCCTGGGCCCCCGCTCCAAGCCTGATTGGGCGCGTGCGGGGGGCCAGTGTGAGCCATGGCGCGCCTGGTGGTGGGGCAGGCTGGTGTGGGAGGAGTGGCGCGCCCCGCGTGACCCTCCCCAGGAAGCTTCTGTCGAGCCGCCGCTGACTCTCGACGACGCAGGGGGAGCGCCTGCGCGTGGCTCAAGCCCACACACCTCTCACCTCCACCTCTCTCCACACACACACACACACAGATCAAGGGCACCCCCGGCTACCGCCCGCCCTCCGACGCCTGCTGCTCTGAGCTCATCGCCTGGACGGAGGCGGGGTGCGCCTGCAATGCCGACCTGAAGGCCCAGGCCATCAAGGAAAACACAAAGGACCTGCGCGTGTTTGCGGCCATGGCCAAGTCGGCCCAGATCCTGTGCGCCCAGAAGCAGGCCTCGATCAACGACCCGTGCGGCGCGCCCTGCAACGGGGCGGCCGCGGCGGCGTGAAGCCCCATGTACCGCACACAATGCCCTTACCCCCGTGCGGAGCTCAACCCCCCTGGGCGTCGGTCGGGGTCTTATTTTGAATTGAGAGAGTTTTTTGTCGCGCGACCCGCCCCTGGGGTGTTCTTTTTTGTGTTTCCTGCCGCGCCCTCAACATTACTCTGTCGCTGTTGAGGGGGTCACGCACGCGCGCGAGCACACATTCACGCACACACGCACACGTGGCGGGCCGTGCTCCCATGCATTTTTATCTTCTCTAACCAACCATGGAGTGTAAAATTACCAGTTCCTCTTTGAAAAAAAACAAAATGTGTGCTCCTCTCCCTGTTCTACCCCAACCACCGTTTCCGCACCCGCCCCGCCCGGGCTTCAAAAGAGCGCAAGCCATCTGCGTCTGCCGCCCGCACGGCCAGCTGGCTGGTGATGCCGGCTTCGACAGCCGCTTTGACGCGGCCATATACAACAGCCGCGCCTTCCACCCCGCCCCCCGCCGCCTCGACCTCCGCCGCCGCGTCCACGGGCGCCCCGATCTCAAAGTACAGCCGGGCCGGGCGGGGGATGGGGATGGGGGCGGGTATGATGGAGGGTAAGAAGGCCGGCACCGGCAGGGCGGAGACGGGGAAGACGGCCTCCTCCAGGGCGAGCCGCGAGCCTGGGAGGACGGCTTTGAGCAGGGCACGCACGGCCGGCCCGGCCACCGGGTTCGCCAGCACGTCTCCCGCGTCCGCCAGCAGGGTGTACGCATCATCCGCGCCGACCGACGATAAAGGAATGATGAGCGCGTTCGCCCGGGCGGCCAGGCGCACCAGGTCGGGCGCGTCCCGCCAGAAGAGCGTGTACTCGGCGCCCCGCCCCTTCGTGACCTCCCGCCCGCCGCCCGGGAACAACAGGCACGCCTCGCCCGCGGTGAGCGCCCCCAGCACGGCCCGGGGAGACGATCTGATCGCGCCAAAGCGCTCAAACTGGGCCCCCAACGGCCCCCGCCAGTGCGTGGGGTGGGCGACGCCCCGGGCCCGGACGCCCCGGGCGTAGAGCTCGGACACGAGGAAGGGGAGGTCATAGAGGCCATACCGAGCGTGGTTGGCGACGAACAGCAGGGGCCGGCGCGCGGCGGCGGGGTCGGTGGGGCAGGGCAGGTTGGCGGCACCGGTGACGCAGGGCGCGATGAGGGCGCGGAGGGGGGTCAGGGCCTCGCAGGCGGCGTCGACGGCCGGGTCGGGGCGCGCCCAGGGCGGGAGCTGGTTGGCGGCGGCGGGCGGCAGCGGCGCGGGTGGTGGTGCAGCCACGGCACCACCGCTCCCGCCCAGGTCGGCCGGACCCAGCCCGCCCGCCCTCAACAGACCCGCCAGGTTGACACCCGCCTCCAACAGGGGCGCATGCCCGCTCTCCGGCAGGACCAGGCGGGCCCGCCGGGGGCGGGAGGAAGAGGGTGAGGCCGCGCCAGGGATGAGGCCCTCCAGGCGGGCGGCCTCTGAGAGGGAGGGCAGGAGGGCGTCCCCGCCACTGGCGATGAGAAGGGTGGGCACCCGGATGCGGCGCAGGTCGCCCTCGCCCAGGCCGCCCTCGTCAACCATTAAGGACAAGCGGTGGCTCGCAGCTGCTGCCGGGCGGGAGGGGGTGGGTCCGCCCCCGCCGCCTGGCCCGCCCGCCATTGCCATCATCAGGCCCGCTGCGGCCTCCCCGCCCGGGCCCGTCCGGCCCCGGTCGACGAGGAGGGGGAGCAGGATGCGTTGGGCTAGGCCATAGGCCGCATCCGGGACGACGCCCAGGAGGCCGGACCGGGCCAGGAGCGCTGGCGCCCCGCCCAGCGACCGCCTGAAGGCGGTGGCCGGGTTGATGAGGGCGAGCGCAGACGGCCCGCCGCCGTCGGGGCTGGCCACCTGAGCCGCGACCCGCAACGCCAGACACGCCCCAAAAGACTCGCCGACCAGGAGGACGGGGCGGCGGCCGTCACTGCGCAGGGCGGCGATGGCTGCGCTGACAGCGGCCACAGCGGCTGGCCACCTCCAGGTCGTGTCCTCAGCCTCGTAGCTGGCCGCGTAGACCTCCCACCCAGCCTCGTGCAGGCCCTTCACCTGGGTGTCAAGGCCATGGGAGGTGCCGTCAGTGCCAGGCAAGAAGACGAGAGCAGGGCGAGAGGGTGCAGCGCTCGTGGTGCTTTCCCTTGCGCTGCCGGGGCGGAAGAGGCGGACGACGGGCGAGGGGGGTGCCGTCGAAGCAGCGCCGTTTGCGGGCGACGCATGCAAAACAAGGCGGTGGGCGGGTTTGGGTACGGCACGCTTCAACTCCCCCGGCTTTGCATGTGTACGGTGTGTATGGTGCGCCGGGCCAGGCGCCTGGCGTGTGAGAAGGGCCGGGCTAGCGCGCATTGGAGGCGCGTTCTGTTTTCCTGGTAAAAAAATGTGGGCGGTGTGGCCAAGGCCCATGACCGACTAGTAAGTCGCCACCCACGACGACCCCACTCCCGCACCCCCGTCTCTACCTCCCGCTGCTGCTGGTGTCGCTCCCACTGCCTGCGCTGCTGCTTTCCCTGCCGTCACTGCTCCTCTTTCGCCTCCGTTTCTTACGCTCCTTCTTACTGGCCTTCTTGCTGCTGCTGCTGCCCTTTTTCTTCTTCTTCTTCTTCCGCCGCTCGGGCGACCGGCTGCGATGGCGGTGGCCCCGCTTCTTCGGAGCCACCTCACCCATGGGGAGCGTAGCATCAGAGGGTGGTGCCGAACCCGGACCCGTAGCCATCGCGGCAGCAGGCGCCGGCCGGGGCGGCTCGCCCACTTCCTCAGCCCCTAACCCAGGCGGCGGGGGGACCAGGCCACCGGAGACCAGGCCCAAGGCGCCCGCCTTTGCCTTGACCGACGCCAAATAAGACGCCGCATTGGCGTGGCCTGGCACCGCCGTCAGCGCGGCCTCAAAGTCGGCGATCGCCGACCCGTACCGCCGGGCATTCGCGGCCGCCGCCCCTCGGGCGACCAGCGCGTCGGCACAGGCCGGGTCGAGCGACAGCGCGGCCTCATAGCGCCCCGCCGCCTTGCTCGCATCCCCAGCCCGGGCCGCCGCGATGCCGGCCTCTGTCTCCGCGACCGCCCAGGCAGTGCGGATGGCGGCTTTGAATGCGGCCCGCCGGGCGGACAGGTCGCCCGGCGGTGGGGCGGCATGCGCTGCCGAGAGGGTGAGGAGGTCGGCTGGAGTGATGCCGGCCACGGACGCCATGGCGGGCAGGGCTTCCGCCGCGTAGAAGGACGAGGAGGTGACCAAGGCGCTCCTGAAAGAGGGCGCGTGCCCATCATCCGTGGCCGGCCCAGGCGGCTCGGGCGGGGGCGGGGGCCGGCCGGCCGTGCTGTCCAGCAGGTCGGCGAGGGCCGGGCATCGGGCGCCAGAGAAGCCCCACACGCCACCGGCGGCCATCGGCGCCGGGTCGCCGCCCTCGCCCAGCCGGGCACGCATGGCGAGGGGGAGAGTGGCCAGGCGGGCCCTGAGTGAGTCCAGTGTGCCCGGTATATCCACCATCCGGGCGTGGTCTGTAAGAAATAGAAAAAGACAAGAAGGAAAGTGGCGCGGCCAGCAGTGGGACTTGCCCAGCTCAGAGAGTCTTTAAAATCGGCGCACCCCCGCCCCTCTCTCATGAGGCCCATTCACGGGCGGACGATGCCATCAGGCACACCCCCGGCAGGTCGGGTGCCCCCTTCACCCCGCTGCCTGGCGGTGTCGCCGTCAACAGCGCGGAGCGGGGCGCAGGGGCGGGGCAATGCGCTGCCACAAGCCGGGGCGGGCGACCCGACACCTTCCACCCCTTCTGCAAAGGGAGGGGGAGGCGGGGAGGCGCTAGCGGCGCCACCAAAGCCGCCCGCCCCGCCCCAGCCACGCCCAGCCCCCACAAAAGGGCGGGCGAAATCCGCGGCCGCGGCCCGCATGCGCCGCACGCCCGCCCCCGCGAGGCCGGCTAGGCCGGCGGCGCTGGACCTGCTGGCGGCCGGCGACCAGGCGAGGGCGCGGCGGCCGCCGCCGCCGCCGCCGCCCGGTGACGCCCTCACCACCGTCGACGCATCGCTATACGAGGTGGAGCCCGACATCCTGCCCGTCGACCCGGCGGCCGTCGCTGCCGCCCGGGCGGCCGCGGCCGCAGGGGAAGGCAGCGGCGTCACCTTCTTCACGGACGACACGCCACCCCTGCCGGAGGGGAGGGTTGTGGCGGCGGTGTCGACGCCCGTTGGGAGAGGGGGTGATGCCTCACCCTCCTCGCCGCCCACCGACCCGGACGCCCACCTGCGGGGGTTGAGCCCGGCGGAGGTGGACGCACGGACTGGGGCCCTCGTTGCCCTCGCAACCGCGGGTGAGGGCTTTGAGGGCGTGCTGGCCCGGGTGGGCCCGGGCCTGGACGCGGCGACGCTGCGCCTGCTGGAGCGCCGCATCGAGGCACTGCGGATGTGAGTATTTTTTTGGGGTGGAGGGACGGGGGGCGGCACGGGGCGCGACAATGTCCTCTCCCTTTCATTTTGCAAGGCCCTAACCCCCCCCTCACTCCACTCTCCTTTTCCCTCTTCCAGCACCGCCTCCACTCCGACCGACCAGGACGGCCTGCACACGCTCACCCTCCTCTTGACCCGCCTGCGCGCAGAGGTGGCCCGCCTGGCGGCGCCGCCCGTCGACCAGGCTCTGGATGAAGCGTTGCGTTTGTTAATCGTCGAGTCATCTGCTTTGTCGACCAGTAAACCTATTGCGTCAAATCTCACACCCACCTCACCCACCTCCCTTCCTCCGCCCTCTACCCGCTGGGCCGCCGCCCGGGCGTTCCTGGAGACGGTCGTCGCGACTGGTGGGGGGCGTGGCCGGGGCGGGCCTGACCTGCTGGCGGCCGAGGTGGCGGCGGCAGTCGCGGCGGCGCATGCCTCTGGCACCGCTGCGGCCAATACGGCTGCGACCGCCCCAACAGCCCCCTCTCCGCCCACCCCGTCCCTTCCGCCTGTCTGGGAGGGCGAGCCCCTGGCACCACGCGACCTGCTGGCAGGGGCAAACGACCTGGTGCGGGCGGCCCAGGAACAGGTGGCGGTGTTGCGAGGGGCGGCGGCGAGGTATGAGGCGAGAGGAAGCGGGCGGATGGTGGTGGTAGTGGGGGGGCGCGCCTGGAGGGAGGGGGGGGGGAAGCTTGCCGTTCCTTACACTACATTCACCCACATTTCCGCTCTCTCGCCCAACAGTGCGGGCTCGCCCACCATCACGGCACGCCTGGCCGAGCGGGAGGCGCTGGCGGCGTCCCTGGTGGAGCTGGAGGGGCTGTGCCGGGAGTTGGTGGGGTGTGAGAGATGAGGGTTATGATGGGAAGGAACATTTATGCATTTTCTAGAAAGCCCTCCAAATTTTTTGGCCGAGCCCTGCACCACGCCCCAGGGCAGGTACCCAGCCACACGCGCGTGCGTGCGCCTGTCAGGGTGAGAGGCGGTCGGACACCGCTGGACGATGCTGCTGAGTCACCGGCCACGCGCCGATGCGTCCTCGCCGCCCCGGCGCGGCCTCTTCTCTTCGTCCCGCCGTCCGGGGTCCGTCCCACCACCCGCTCCGCCTCCAGCCCACCTGCACGCCCAGCCGACTACACGGCGACCGGGATGGGCGTCAACCAGGCGTGGCCCCCCTCTCCCGCACGCCACCCTATTTCCTGCTTCCCTCCCAACCCCGACGTCGGACTGGGGCGTCTGGGCGGGCCTGCTGGTCGCGGCTGCCGCGGGCATGTGGTCCGAACGGACCCGGCTGGGCAGGGAACTGAGTGGGTACGTAGTAGGAGCAGGATCCAGGCACCCGTTTTCTTGTGTGTGTGTTGGGGCGTAGGCGCGTCCCGTCACTCACACACACTCACACACGCACATAAAAAAAAACATCCTCTAGCCCAATGGTCGCCACTCTGGCCGGCCTGGTCCTCTCCTCCGCCGGCCTCATCCCGGCCGGCGACGCGCCCGCGTACGCGGCCGTCAACAAACGGCTACTTCCCTTGGCCGTGCCTCTGCTACTCTTATCCGCAGACCTGCGGAAGACGCTGGCAGCGGGTGGGTCCCTGCTCTGCATGTTTTGGGCGGGCGCGGCAGCGACGGTGGTCGGCACCCTGGCCGCCGCCGCGCTCGTACCCCTGACCGCCCTGGGGCCGTCTGCCGCGCCCGCTGTGGCGGCAGCGCTGGCTGCCCGCCACATCGGCGGGGCGGTCAACTATGTGGGCGTGACGGAGACGCTGGGCGTGCCGCCCGGCGCGTCCGCGGCCGGGTTGGCAGCGGACAACCTCCTGTGCGTCGTCTATTTTGCGGCCCTCTTCCGCCTGGGCAAGGGCGTCCCGGCCGACGACGAGGCCGTGGCCATGATCGCGGCCGATGGCAGCATCGCGGCTGCTGCTCCCCCTCCCCCCGCCGCGGCCCCGCTCCCCGCCGCGACCGCTGTCGCGCTGTCAGCGCTGCTGTGCCACGTGGGCGCGCTGGCCGCGTCAGCGGCGGGCGCGCCCGGCGGCACCATCCCGGCGGCGACCGCGCTGACGGTGGGCCTGGCCACGGCCGCCCCGCGCGTCCTGGCCCCGCTGGCCCCCGCAGGCGAGGCCGTGGCCAGCGTCCTGCTGCACATCTTCTTCGCGTCCGTCGGGGCGGCCGGCTCCATCCGGGCTGTCATGTCCACCGCCCCGGCCCTCTTTGCCTTTTGCGCCGTCCAGATCTTCACGCACCTGGCCGTCATTCTCGCCATTGGCAAGCTCGTCGGCGCGCCTTTACGGGAGACCCTGCTGGCGTCCAACGCCAACGTGGGCGGCCCCACCACGGCGGCGGGCATGGCCGCGGCCAAAGGGTGGCGCTCCTCCATTGTGCCCGCCCTCCTGGTCGGCACGCTGGGCTACGCGGTCGCGACCTTCCTGGCGCTGGCCCTGCACGCGGGCGTGCTGGTGCCCATGCTTGGCGGCACGTAGTAGAACTGAAAGGACTGAAAGAGGTGTGTGTGACGTGGGGCTTTCCTTTGTCTATTGGGCTACATAAAGGACAGACCGGAGCACGCCCACAGACACGGCTGCCAAGCTTGCATCACCCGCGGCCCACGCGCAGTCAAAGCCACCGCCGCCGCCGCCGCCATCGCTCAGGCGCGCGTGGAAGGATCGGACAGACAGGTGGGCAGGGCCGATGCGGACGGGGGCGGACGGGGCGATGGCGACGAGGGCAGACGTGAGCGCAGCCGCCGCGGCCGCGACCAGGGCGGGGCCGGCGCTGGTGGCTGGGCCGCCTCCCTCCACCCGCTCCACCCGGCACCCCAGACTGAGGGCGTGCCTCTTGGAGGCGGGTAGGGCGAAGGCCGCGTATGCGGCTTCAACTGGGGTCATGGCGTGGGGCGGGCCGGACGCACCGCCCCCCGCCAGAGACACCTCGGCCACGGCTGGCCCGACCGGCGGGGCGGGCCGCCACCCGGCCTCGACCGCGGCCACGGCGTCGCCCGCCGTGTGCCCGCCCTCCAGCCGGGTCGCCGGGCACAGCGCGCCTGCGACAAGCCCCTCAGACCCCATCCCTCCAGGCGGGCTCTGCCCCACGCCACGCCCGCACTCGACGACCACCGCCCGTCCGGTCGCCGGCATCAGCACAGGGGTCCCCGCGCTACGCTCCAGCCGGGCCTTAAGGGCCGCCATCCCGCCGCGCTCGCCGTGGACGAGCATGACGGTGGCCGGCGAGCAGCCGGCCACCAGGGCGGCAATGCCTTTCGCGTCGGCGTGGGCGGAGAAGGACAGGTAGCGCACGCCGCACCGGACCTCGACGCTCGTCCGCTTGTCCACCTCGACCACCCGCGCGCGCGCTGTGGTGGCCGTGTGGTGGCCGTCGCCTCTGCCCCCGCCCCCGCCGCTGTCCATGCCCATCAGCTTGGCGCCTACCGTGCCGGAGACGCAGTAGCCCGGCAGAATGACCAGGTTGCGCGGGTCGGGCGCCCAGGCGATAAACATTTCCAGGGACTGGCCGCCGTGGAGCATGCCGGGCGTGGCCAGCAGGACGCAGGGGCCGGGGGCGGCCGCCGCACCCCGTGCAAAGGGCTGCATGCGCGAAAAGTCAAAGGCGGGCGTGCCGCCCAGGGCGCCATCCCGCACCCGCTCCGCCGTCCAGCCCGTGAGCAGGCGGTAGTAAGCCGTCGCCCGGGCGGCCAGGCCGGGGGAGTAGTAAATGGGGATCGTCAGCCCGTGGCGGGCCCACGCGTCGTCCAGCAACATCATCAGCTCCTGCGCCCGCCCCAGCGCGAAGACGGGGATGAGGACCTTCCCGCCCCTGCCCAGCACGGTACCCAGGACGGCCTCCAGAAATGCGGCCTCGCGGGCCCGCTTGGGCCCCCGCACGGTCGTGGCGTACGTGGACTCCGTGATCAGGAGGTCCGGGCGGCAGCGCGGCAGGGCGGCCGGCCCCAGGTGGCGGTCGGGCGTCATGTTGTAGTCGCCCGTGTACACCACGCGCGCGCCGGTGGTCGTGTCGTGCACCTCAAACATGGCGGCGCCCAGGACGTGGCCGGCGTAGTGGGCGGTCAGGCGGAGGTGCGGCGCGCCGGCGATGGGGGTGGCCGCCCGCAAGGGGATGGGAATGATTTTGGACACGCAGGCCCTGATGTCCGCCTTTGTGAAGGCGGGCCCGCCCTGGGACGCCGGCCCCCCGCTGCCATTGTCCGACCGGTCGCGCTCGCCGCCGCCGCCGCCACCGCGCGTCACCATGACCCGGTGGTAATCCTCCAGCATCAGCGGCAGGAGGGCGGCCGTGGGGGCAGTCATGTAGATGGGCCCGGCAAACCCGCCGCTCGCGTGGACGCCCGTGCCGCCCTCCGTGAACAGGGGCAGCGCCCCGCAGTGATCCAAGTGGAAGTGGGTGATGAGGACGGCGTCGACGGCGGAGCCGGGGGCGCCGGCGCGGGAGAGGGCGCGGAAGTCCGGGAACCTGAAAGAAAAGAGGGGAGGTGGAGGTTTGAGAGCGGAGAGTGGAGGTCGAACGCAATTGCGCTAGCCACCCCCCACGTCGGACCCGCATTCAACCGGGTGGGCGCCTCTTTTCAATGCATTGCTCACGCCAGGAGCATGTGCCTGCCTCGCCGCTACACGTTACCGCCCTCGCCCAAGCGGTGCGCCCGCGGTCTCATGCACGCGCGACCAACCATAAATAAATCACTCGCACAAAAAAAAAAACTCACCGCCGGGCGTCTGAGAAGCCCATGTGCAGGCCGCAGTCCATCATCAGCGTCGCCCCGCCCATGCCCACCAGGACGCAGGAGCGGCCGACCTCCTGGCCCGCGCCCAGGGGTAGGACCCGGATGGTTGGGCGGGGGTGGTGCATTGGAGAGAGAGAAGTGTGTTTTTTCTTCACTCTCTCTTTCCGCTCTCTCTCTCTCTCCAGCAGCAGAGCGTGGCCCGCCACTCTTTTTCTCAAAACACGCGGCCCCCGCCCGGCTGGCCTCGTGTTCACAGTCACGTCCCGGTCAAGGCACACTACGGAATCGCCTGCACTGCACCACGGTTCACCCTGGGCGGGCCGCCGGAGGGCGGGCGGGAGGAGGGAAGGAGGATGGAGTTGGGGGGGGGGTACTTCAGGGCGCGTACTCGAAGAGGATGAGCTAAGAAAACAAAGG
>Ga0315289_10000804_pt1 | contig 48285 bp, 33 predicted proteins | sample YL17G11_40_MG_FD_203452 | JGI IMG/M metagenome (GOLD analysis project Ga0315289, IMG submission 203452) | Sediment microbial communities from Yellowstone Lake, YNP, Wyoming, USA - YL17G11_40 | ecosystem: Environmental > Aquatic > Freshwater > Lake > Sediment | place: USA: Wyoming | collected... | reverse complement strand
GATGATTGGCCACGGCAAACACGCCGCCCACATAGTCCTCGTGCGCCAGGTATTTATGCACGATGATCTGGGACTTGGAGGATTTGCCCAGGGTGTCGCAGAAATAGTATTCGTCGATGATGCCGTCGCCGATCAGCAGCACCTTCTGGTTTCGCGCGGCTTCGAGGTGGCGCGTGATATCGGCGGCGGAATGTTTTTTCGCGAAGGTATTCAGGTAGGTGCGCGTCTCCTCGGGATACACGTCTAAAAGCGTATTGATAATGCGCGACGATGAAAACGAAAAACCATCGGTCTGCACCACGCGCAGGTGTTTTTCGGCCGCAAGGATCCGGCGGTCCACCGAGGCGTCGCGTTCGGCGTGCTCCTTGCCGCGCGCGAAAATGCTGGGGCCCAGGGCCTTGACGCATGCAAAGGGGACGTCGTCGTCCACCAGGGCCACCCAATCGACCATGGCAAGGCTTGCCACGGTGAGCGCGCGCTGTTTTTCGTCGAAAATGGGGCGTCCCGGGCCGCGGCGCACGTCCTTGTCCTTGATGACCGTCACCACCAGCGCGTCGCCCTGCGCCCGCGCCTCGGTCAGGTGCCGGACGGTGCCGGGGTGCACAAGATCGAACACGCCGTGGCTCTGCACCACCACCCGGCCGGCGGCTTTGAGGTTGTTCACCTTGACGGCCAGCTCCTGAAACAGCACGATTTTATCGGCGGGCATGGTCATACGCCGGCCACCTTTGCGGGCTTAAGGTGGGTGTTGATAAGACGGGTGGACGAGAAGACGATCTCGTGCGTAAAGCGCATTTCCGCGCCGATGTCGTGCACCACGGCGTATTCGCGCTGCAGTTTGCCGGTTTTGTCCTGGAGCTTTTCGAATTCCTGGCCCTTGACATAATACGCGGGGCGCAGGGCGCGCAGCGTCTCCTCGGCCGTGGGCCATTCATTAACGGCAACGAAGTCCACGCATTCGAGCGCCTCGATGCATTCGGCGCGCAACTGTTCGGTGTACACCGGCCGGTCCGGGCCTTTGTCGATATAGCGGTCGGGTGTCACGGTCACGATGAGAATATCGGACATTGCTTTTGCCGCCTGGAAATATTTGATATGCCCCGGATGCATGAGGTCAAAGCAGCCGTGACAGAGGGCAATCCGCTTGCCCTGCTTCCGGAGGTCGGCGCAGATGGCGGAAAGCTCGTCGATGGTTTTGATTTTGCCGCCCGCCGGTCCGGAAATCCGGATCCGGGGCTCTGCTTTTCCGCGGTCACTATGCGCGCGATCAGTCTTCTGACCTCCGACCTCTGGCCTCCGGCCTCTGGCCTCTGGTCTTGCCTCCTGCTTTCCCACCACCGCGGTCCAGAGCGCCGGCACGGTCTCCGCATGCGGCCCCTTGACATACCAGCTCATCCCGCCGTCGGCCACGGTGCGTATCAGCATGGTCTTGTGCGGCCGGAAAAAATAGGCGGCAGTGCCGCGCGCAGGCTCGGTTGCGATATCGGCCGGCATATCGTGGAGATCGCAGACAAGCGTCGCGATATCGGTGACCTTTTTTCCCTGCTGCCGCGCCGCATTGCGCACCATGGCAAGCGACTTGAGATAGATCTCGGGCGCCATGATGGCGGAGCCGAAATTCATGACAAGCCCGCCTTCGAGCTTTTCCATGATCGCGGCAAAACGCAGGAAATCCCGGTACGAAGTATCGCCCAGGGCCGCGCCGTTGCAGTTGGGGTGCTCGTGCAGGATGTCGTAGCCGATCCCCACGTGCACGGTCACGGGCACGCCCAGCGCATACGCCTGCGCAAGCACGCTGATGTCGCGGTGCGGGAATTTCCCGTCGGAAATCGCCCGGCCGATCGCTTCGCCCAGTCCCTGCTTGTTTGCATATGCGCTATTGACAATATCGTTGATGCGGCCGGTCTCCTGCCACAGGCCGAATTGTCCCTGGCTGATGTAGCGGGCCACGCTCTCGGTGGTCGCGCCGATGAGCGCGAATTCAAAATCATGGATTGCGAAAGCGCCGTTGACCGCGATGCACGACAGCAGCTTGCGCCGCATGAGATCGATGATATGCCGCTGCACGCCCGAGCGTATGACGTGCGCGCCCATCATGAGGATGACCGATGCGCCGCTATTTTTTGCCGCATGCAGCCGCTCGGCCACTGTGGAAAAGGCGCCGTCATACGCGCCGCCCGGCGGCGCGGGAACGCATTGGCGTATCACGGAGAGATCAAGGTCGTGGGAACGCTGGTCTATCGGCAGGACGGCAAGCCTGCCGCGGTCGAATTCTTTCGCATACGTCATGGCGCACCCTTGTGTCGCCGGCCCGCGCGCGGCCGTCGGACGCGCCCTGCGCGGATGTCAATTCGTCCGCGTCCCCAATGGCCCGTCCCGCGATCTGCGTCAGCAGTGAAATTCAATTATACAATTGCGCGACACATCGTCAAGAGCGCCGCCTCTATCGCGTTGCGGCCGCGAGCTCGGCGGTGAACTCCGCTTTGTCAATAGAGCCGCCCGGCTTCCGCTGCTGCGGCGCGCCGGCGTTGGTCATACGGTCAACCCAGTGGTGCAGAATGGCCGCGTGACATGATTCCGCCAGGCCGTACGAACCGGCCGGGACCCAGAAGTTGAGCATGCCCGATTTGCGGGCCGCATTGTCGGGCTTCATGGCCGAAAGCGTGACCACAACGCCGCCGCAATGTGCCGCGGTGCGGCACGCGCGGATGATATTCGGCGATCCGCCTGAGCTTGATATGGCGACCAGCATGTCGCCCGGGTCCATACGCCGTCGCAAAGGTTCCGCGAACACCTGTTCAAAACCTATGTCGTTGCCGATGGCCGTGATAAGCGACAAATCTGAAAATACTTCCGTGTGAACACCGGCGTTTTTGGCAAGGTCGGCGGAGATATGGCTGGCCATGGACGCGCTGGCGCCGTTTCCGATGATGTAAACAGTGCCGCGGTCGCGCTTGAGATTGGCGGTGAATTCCGCCCACTGGGAAAAGGCCGTGTCGGGCGCGATCTCTTCGCGCGTGTTGCCCACGCGTACGGAGAGCGATGCCAGTGAGCGGGAGATTTCATTGATGCTGGTAAACCAGTCCATGTGCGGTCCTCCTTGTTGGCGCCGTATATGTAATGTATCGGCTCTGGAGCATGAAAAACTAAAGTGATTTCTGAGCTCTTGATTTTCCAGCGCCACAATCTTCCGAGACAAATATGCTGAATCGCGCTATCTTGATTGATTTGAATGATTTATATGCAATTTATATACCACAAAGCAGTGTCCCTTGAGAGAGGATTTCGCCCACTACATATAGCGTTGGAGGATGATTAGACCACAACATATTGATTTCGCAATGGGATACGATGAAATCCGGGGATGGTCGAAGGGGAAAGAATTGCCCACAGAACACCTGGCGCGGCGATGCTTCGACTGCGCTCAGCACAGGCGCCGCAGCCAGGAAATTCGAAATCCGAAATTCGAAATCCGAAACAAATTCGAATGACCAAAAGCCTAAATAAAGCCAATAAAAGCGAGCAAAAAAAACAAAATTCTGACGGATAGTAATACAGAATGACACAGAATATGACGTTTGCCCACGGACCACACGGATCAACGCGGATGAAGCAATCAGAATTGAAAAGCATGAAAAGCCGGGTCACCTGCCTTCGCACGGCCGCTACGGCATGGCGCGCGTGACCCGGTCTTTATCATATGTCGCGGTTGTATGGTTTTCCTTCGCTGCTTCGTGGTGGAAACTCCGCGTATTCCATTGTGTTTCAGACACTCGCCGCCAGGCGATAGACAGGCCTGACGCTGCTCTATAAGGAGCAAAGCCCTTCATCTGACCGATTTTCCCTTGAATCAACCAATCCGAGGAATTTGTTCGCCGTGGCCTCGGATATTGACTTTCATGTATTGATAATATATATTAATTAATACATGAGAAGCAATTCTTCCTCCACACTCTCACCCGATATCAGCGTTCTTCGCCGCCGTATCCGGGGCATTCATGATGAAGAATTGCGGCTGCTCAACGATATGATGGACTGCGGGCCCATGATTGTCGGGAGCGTTTATGAAAGTTACCGTACCTGCTCCTATGCCAACTGTCGTTGTCATAAGGGCCAGAAGCATGGCCCCTTTCCCTCGATCTCATATTCGATAAACGGAAAGCACAAGAGCCGGCCTATTCGCCGCGATGATGTCGCCGCAGTGCAGATGAAAGCTTCAGCGTACAAACGATTTCAGAATGCGATAGCTCGCTGGCGAGTGCTTTGTCGGGAGTGCGAAACGCTTCTGGAAAGAATCCGTGAACTTTCAGTCGAGCACTACCAATAACCGGTGAGGAGTCTACCTATGGAAGTACTTCAGGAGAACAAGAAGAAGGTGCTGGAGGAGTTTAACGAGGGGAACGTTACCTATATAGATTTGTCGAGTTGGACGTTTGCCGATCGTTTCATGGCGTTTCTATTGTCCATAGGGTTTTTCGGCTATGCCGTGCGCAGCTATCCCAGCCCACGGGTCAAGGAAGAGGTTCCGCGCTGGGTATTGATCTGTTGCGCGTTGCAAATGAAACTCCACACGACCTCATCATTCAGCCGATTGCCTGGCATTCTGGGTAGCGGCGCAATATTGGCCCGTCTGGGCTATAATGTTGCCGATAACCCGGGAGGCGGTTTCAATTGCAAGAACCGCACCGATCGCACCTGCCCGCTCGACCAGGATAGCGTGCGCAAGTTTTACAAAGATGGCGACCATTTGCGCTACCGCCGCTGGTACAACGGCGATTTGCCATTCTTTTTTCATCGGCACCGCGGCTTTGACAAACGTGGAATATTTGTATTGGACCAGACACATCTGGTTGTTCCCGACAACCCCAACTATATCGATGTCGCTCGCATGCCGGTGGATGAGCACGGGCAGCGTATTGATATGTCGGGAATGAGTGAGGAGCAGAAGCGGGCGGTGCGCTATCGCCCCTGCTATGCACTGAGCGAGTTGCTGCATGTGTTCAACGATGAGCCGGGATATCTGGTTGCCGGCTATCATCTTGATACGGGTACTACCGATGAGTTGCCGCAGGGAAGATATCTGGTCAACCAGTTCGTCAAGGCAGTGGGCGCCGGCGTGATGCAATTGCTGATAGTTGACAGAGGCTACATCGATGGGGCGTTTATTTCAGAAATAAAGCAACAGCACAAAGCCGATGTCATGGTTCCGCTGAAGGTCACCATGGACGTTCTCAAGGATGCGATACGGCTTGCTGAATCGGATTTGGATGCCCATAGCGGATGGAAGCCTTACAAAAAATATGAGCACCGCGGCATGTCGTTTGTCGAGGAAGTATGTGTGATTGACGATCCAGGGATATGGGACGAATGCACCGTAACGCTCCATGTATCGTTGATGCGCATCAAAAGCAATGACACCGTGCTCAAATACTGGGGACTGGCGACCACCTATAAACCATCCGCACCCGCGGATGCGTTCGAAACCTATGCCAAACGCACCAGCATCGAAGAGCGGCATAAGCAATTTAAGCAATCATGGAATATCTCCAAGTTCTCTTCCCCTGACCGCTCATTGGTGGAAGCCCACGTGCTCTTTACGCTCCTGACCTATTCGCTGGTTCAACTCTATTTGTCCAAGCAGCATCTCTCCGAACTTGCCGATAAAACGATTACCTCATTGCATCAAGAAGAGCAGTTGGGTAAAAACAGCGTCGTAGTATATGGAAAACGAAACTTCGCCGTGTTTGATTTAGATGAATACACCAACATCGTCGCGCATCTCAAACCCCAGGCTCGAGATAGCTTCTGTGCCTGGCTGGAACGTTTTCGCACCAATGGAAAAATGCGCACCGAGTGAAATCATGAATCCCCCTTACTAATGAAAGTGGGACAGTCGGCTCTCAGGCCTGCGTCGAAAGACCGCCCTCTATCCCTTGGGCTTGTTCTCGGCCAGGGCTTGCGAGCCGCCACCACGAACGGTCGTCTGCCGAATCGGGAGCAAATCCCTATAAAAATCCATCCCTTCGTGCCATGCGAATCGCTCACCCTGGCGCAGAGTGTCGGAATCACAACGCGTATTCCATGGCCCTGTTGCCTTTTCTTCTTCCCCATGGCATAATCACAACAGCACCAACCCGCAAAGGGCACATCATGAACCGATGGTACGACAAGGACCCGAGGCTGCCGAAGCTTTTCGACATCCTGCGACAGGCGCATCCGCGCGATACGTGCGCGATTGTAAATAAGCTTCTGGAGATAATCAAAGGCCGGGACCCCGAGATCCTCGCACGTTTTGAAGTGCCCGACGATGTAGAGCAGTGGAGCCGCCGCTGGTATGACCAGGAGCCGGTCCTGTGGCTGGCGCTGAACGGCCTGAAGCACGCGGACGGGGAATTGCTGGAAAAGGTGACGGTATTTCTGGAAACGGAATTGGGAAAGATCGGCCGTCCCTAGTTGACGGCTGCGCTCCACGCCGCGGTATCAGACGGAAAGACAGCAATGATGGCGGCAAAAAAATCATCGGACGCCCCCCCAACCGCCGAACCGCAGATCCTGCTGTTCTCCCCGCGCGAGCATGTGCGCAATGTGGTGCTGGCAGGGCTCCTGCAATTCGGCTATCGCGTTTGTGAAGCCAGCAACCCCTTTATCGCGGTCATGAAGATACCGCGGATGCGGCCGTCGCTTGTCATCGTGGACATCACGCACGACAACGCCAAAGGGTTTCTCATCATCGCCGCGCTGATACGGTCGGGCCTGCATACCACCACGCCCGCGATCGTGGCCGTGCCGCCGGAACCCGCGGACCTTCTGGGTTCCCTTTCCGCGGAATACCTTGGCCCTGGCCATAGCGATCTCCCCAAAACCATCCACCCGCTGCGGTATCCGTTTGCATTCGTGGAATTGCTGGGGGCAGTGAGAAATTGCATGGATAGCCGGGCATCCCGATAAACCGGGACAGCCGGGAAATCCGAATAATGATCGCTTTATCGACGGAATGGTGTATTTATTGGTAACTAGTCGCTGTCGCGAAAATATCCCACCCTTCGTCCCTATGGGTATCTCCCTTGCATAGAATTCCAGAATTATTTAAATGCTAAGATCCTTAAAACCCCGCCAACCCATCTCTTCCGTTCATATCGTCTTCAAGACCCATCTGGATCTCGGCTTTACCGATTTCGCGCGATCGGTGACGCAGCGATACTTCGAGCACTACATTCCCTCCGCAATGCGCGTGGCACGGGAGCTGCGCGAAAAAGGGTCAGCCGCGCGCCAGGTGTGGACAACCGGCTCATGGCTCATCCATGAGTTTCTCGAACAGGCGTCGCCATCGTCGCGCAGAACGATGGAACAGGCCATTGACGCCGGGGACATTGTCTGGCACGGCCTGCCCTTTACGACCCATTCCGAACTCATGGATGCATCGCTGTTCCGGTTCGGGTTGTCGCTATCCCGGGAGCTTGACAGACGCTTCGGAAAAAAGACCATTGCCGCGAAAATGACCGATGTTCCCGGCCACACGCGGGCCATCGTTCCCCTGCTTGCCGAAGCGGGAATTCGGTTTCTGCACATCGGCGTCAATCCTGCATCAACCCCGCCCGATGCGCCGGACATATTCCGGTGGCGTCATGATGACGGCAGCGAAGTGCTGGTGATGTACGACAAATCCGGCTACGGCCAGACGCACCGGATCCCGGCCATTGGCGCGGCATTGACATTCGTGCATACCGGCGACAATTGCGGACCGCAATCGGCTGAAGAGGTTGAACGGATTTTCCGTGACGCTCAGCGCCGATTTCCCGGCGCCACGGTAATGGCATCGAGCCTGGATGCATTTGCCGCCAGGCTACTTGTGGCGCGGACCCGGTTCCCGATTGTCACCGCGGAAATCGGCGACACCTGGATCCACGGGGCAGGCACCGACCCCATGAAAGTCGGCCGTTTCCGGGAGCTGTGCCGATTGCGCGCGGAGTGGCTTGATCTGGGCATAGTTGACGGAAACGAAGAATGGTTCCGGCGGTTCAGCACGCACCTTCTCTGCATCCCCGAGCACACGTGGGGCATGGATGAAAAGACGTTTCTGGATGATTACTCGCGCTATGATCGGCAATGCCTGAAAGCGCTCCGGAAGACCGGAAAATGCCGCGTTTTCGAATCATCCTGGCGCGAGCAGCGCGGATATATTGACAAAGCGCTATCGGCAATCAAGCCCGCTTCTCTATCGAACGCAGCGCGGACGCGTATTGCCGCGCTCAAACCGGCCGTCCCGTCGAAGGCGCGGTTCCACGAGGTGCATGATCCAAAGCGGCGGATGGCCCTGAAGCATTTTGACGCATGCTTCAGTCCGGCTGACGGCTGCATATCATATCTGCGCCATCGGGAAAGCGGGCGGATATGGTGCGCGGGAAAGCCTTCCCTGTTCGCGATCACGTACCAGCTCTTCGATCATCGCGATTACCAGCGCTTCGGCAGGCAGTATCTCCGCAACTGGCCCCATGCGTGGGATTGGGCGATCAAGGATTTCACCAAGCCGGGAATTGAGAATCTCCGCTGTTCTGCCAGATCGTGGACGCCCGAACATACGCGGTTCTTCCAACGCGTGGACCATCGCGGAACAACCATTCTTGCCGAAATGCGCATGCCGGAATTCCCCGTGCGCAGGTATGGCTGCCCGAAAACGCTCATGCTGGAAATGGCCTTTCCGCATGACCAGCCGGCAATCGTACTTCGGCTCCAATGGTTTGGAAAGCGCGCGTGCCGGCTGCCGGAAGCCACATGGTTCTCGTTCCGTCCGACCGTGCGGAAAAGCGGTTCGTGGCTTATGGACAAAATGGGAAGCCTGATTTCTCCCCGCGACGTGCTGCCCGACGGAAACCGGCGCCTTCATGCCGTAGGCCGGGGCGTGACGTATCGTGATATAGCGAACAGCTGCGCAATCACCACACTTGACGCGCCGCTTGTCGCGCCCGGCAAACCATCGCTGCTGGACTTCAATAATCGCCTGTCTTCAGTGGCGGGCGGCATGCATTTCTGCCTTCACAACAATGCATGGGGGACCAATTTCCCCATGTGGTATGAGGACGATGCCGCGTTCAGGTTCAGGATGGAGTTCCGTTGAATCGGGAATCGGCGCGGATCCCATAAGCATCACTTCGAAAGTACGCATTTCCGGACAGCTCCGCCCACCCGAACAATGGCCAAACCCCGGATTTCGCGGCTGGATGGCATCCGAATACCCCTGCAATCAAAAATGCAGCGCGTGCCGGATTGGCGGAGCCATTGCGTTGAAGTGTTCGCCGGCGCCCATGCGTTGGCCGAAGCTGAGAACGGAATCTTATACAGATGCGCGCCAAAGGCGCCAAACGCATCGCTCATGACGCCGGCGGTCACAGCGACGGTTCTGCTTTCGTCAATAACCTCGGCGGTTTTCATTCCAGCAAGGCCGGAAATTATGAACGTTCCCGTGGCTGTGCCGCTGCGCATGGCAACGGCGAAGATATAGAGATATCCGCCGTGCACTTTCACCAGCCGATCGATGGGCACGCCGGCATTGCTCGAACTCACGCCGACAAGGCTGTTGCGCGTCGAATCATTCAGCGCCGGGGCCAGGCTGATGATGCGCTGGTTGAGCGCCGTAACGCCCGCAAGCATCGGGGCGTCGTCGAGGAGCGCGTTGGTATTGGTGGTGGGGCTGAACTGATGGCAGAAGTATTCGATGCCCTTTGCATTATGGATAATCGCCATCCAGACCATGCTCTTGACTTGCGCGGGCGTCGGTTTGGTGCCGGTGCTTCCCACCTGCGTACATTCGATAAAGCACCACGCCGGCTTTGCATTGCCGCTCCACCGGTTGAGGTTGTCGGTCCCCAGCGCCACATACCATGGATTGTTCAGCGCGGGCGCATCCGATCCTGTAAACGGATAAATATCATACGAGACGATATCGCAGCCCCGGATATAGCCGGGATACAGCCGTGTATTGCCGGTGCAAGCGCCGCGGCCGATCCAGTTCGTGTCGGCAACGCCGCGGCCGAGATTCAGATATATCGGCCGGGTGGTGTCCGCCGCCCGCCATTGCGCGTATTCCTGTTTGATGATGGACGTGTCGATGCAGGGATCATACCCGCCGCTGCCGTTTGATTGCGCATTGTCGGGTTCGTCGTTGTGCATCCAGCCGACAATGGTGCCTGCATAATCAGCGAGCATGGAGAGGTTTTGATCGCAGATCGTCTTCATGCCCGCGCTTTTCAGCGTTTGCAATTGACCGGTGGTAGGTCCGCTCCAAAGGCCGATATAGAGATTGACGCCCGCTGCTTTATAGGCCGGCGCGTCCGACGGTTCCTGAAGCCACACGCCGATGGGAAAAAACGCGGTATCGGAAGGAAGGCCGTTTTTCCATTTGCCGTAGTAAGCCGGAACGTTTTCCAGGGCTGCAATCGAGTGCGCGCCCAAAGCAGTCAGCAAAAGGGCCGTTGACAGGACCGGTCGACCAATCATATTCCCTCCTTATCAGTAAAGGCGCGGCCGCTGAGCAGCAGAGCGGAAATGAAAATCCCGCCCGCCAGCTTCCGCATTCCATGATATCGGTCTTTCTTCGCTGGTATGCCGGATGATCCGCGCGCATCGAGTTGCGAATGGCCCGATGCTCAGAACACAAACTTCTTCATTACCTGATTCCGTCCCTGCTTCAGCCGGATCGTATACCATCCCCGCGCCAAGGACAACGTTACCATCCGGGCTCTCTGGGCGGTTTCGGCGCTCTCACGACGCCAGACGATGCGTCCCCGCATGTCAATGACCTCCAGCGAACACCAGCCGTCCGGCGCCGGGATCACGATCCGGACCCGGCCCGCGTCCGTTCTCGCCGCAATCCTCGCGACCACCTCATGGCCCGGGGCCCTTTCCAGGATTGAATTGCTCTGGTTTACATCCACAAACAGCGGCGCGTTCCTGTCCGGCCTGTCGGAAAGGATCCGGAACCGCCGGATGGTATCGGCCATGGCCAGAACGAGGGTGTCCCCGCCGGCGGATGCCGCAATCCACGGCCGGACCCGGGGCGACTGCCCAACGTCAAGGGCCTCCAGCACGGAGATGAACAGATCGCGCGTTTTGCCCGACGAACTCACCTTCAGAACGTTCAGCCGGGCGGCCACCCCGCCGCCGGTGGCCTCGATGTCCTGAAGGAACGTCTGCGATGCCGCATCCGCGGGTCTGAGAATTGTCATCCTGAGCGCGCCACGCGTTCCCGCGGCCCCGAAACGATTACCGCTGTCTGCCGCAAAGGCAAAATCGGAGTGGAAATAGAACTCATACAGCGAGGCGGAATCCGCGGTCACCTCGTCACCCACCACCCAGCAGTCCGGCTTGACGTAAAGAAGATGGCGCCGAAATGAGGTCAGGTGTGTCGATGGCGCATACGCAGGCGCGGCGTTGCCGATGACATAATCGCAGTCCGGGCCGAACTTTGTGTACACGATTGTCGGCTGGTCCGGCGCCCCGCAGAAGAGCGTTCCGTTGAACCACGGACCGCCCTCACCGATCTGGCCTTTTCCATTGACTACGAGAGTGTTCTGGAACATGGTCCGTTTGAAGGCATAGCCTTCGTCGGTGACAAGCCAGTCGCCATGGGCGAAGATCTGAAACATGCCTTCGTCGGGGTGCACATGCCCGCCGCCCGGATCATAGCCGTAGCGTGAAGTCGCATAGTGACCGATGAACGGTCCGCACTTGAATTGTGTCAAGGCCTCCCGGCCGCCCCATCCGGTGCGCAGATACACGACATCCAGGTCGCTGAAATGCTTATAGGCGGGGAGCGTTGCGGGCGATTGCGCGGCGATCGCCGGGTCAACCCAGAGCAGGTTCAGAAAGTCCGCGCCGGGCGAGCAGTAGCCCGCGGAGTCAAGCTTGTCCGCAAGCCACTGGGCGTTTGCATCATGATACTCGGCGGCAAGTTTGCGCAGCAGGTAGTCGGGCCCGTACCAGTCGTAGCGCGGGTTGTCGCCAGCGGTCATAAGGCGTGAATTGGATACCCGCCAGTAGTCCATGGGAATCATGGCATAGAGCCGGTAGGCCGCGGTCTTCTGGAAAAAGGGGCTGCCGGTAAAGAACTCCTCGCCCAGCAGATCGCGGCCGAGTTGCATGAACTTCATGAGATACTCAATGCCGTATTCCCAGTACGGGATGCCTTCGTGGCCCGCCCCGTCGGGTTGGAGAGAAGCCATGGCCCGTCTGAACTTTGTCAACGGAAGCACTATCCATCCGTCAACATCATCGGCGCCTCCGTACAGTGCGAGTCCGGCTGTTGCAAGGCCGGTCATATTGACCCACTGGTGGTTCTGCAGGTACTCGTCGGCCCAGTAGACGCTGTCCGCTAAAAGAAGGTCGAACAGGCGGCCGCCCCGCCGCGCCAGGCAATTGCGGATGGAGTCGCGCGAAGGCGCGTCAAGATCGGCGAACAGCCAGTCATAGCCCAATGCCATACCGTAAAGCTGGTGACCCGTGGCCAGATCGTGATTGTCGTATGGTCCCAGTCCCCACGTGGGGTAGGATGCCGCTGCCAGCATGTACGCCTTGGCGGCATTAAGATACGTGCCGGTTCCGGTCATGAGATACGCCATGACAAGATGCGGTATGGCATTGCCCACATCGCGCTGCCAGAGCTGCTCGGCATCGGCGCCTGCCGTATAGACCGGCGGGCCGTTTGTTGCCCAGCGATCGGCCAGTGTACGCAGATGGCCAAGCATGGTCGCATACGGCTGTGAGGTCATTTTTCCTCGAAGGGCGGTCAGTGACTGTGGCGTTAAGTAAAGACGCGGATGAGCGCCTTTTGCGGCATAGAGGGCCGAGGGAACGGTGTCGAAGTGATAGATGTGGTCCGAGGGCCGGTTCTGTTCGGTCAGCAGCACATCATCGAGGTAGATGTCGGCGTACACCTGCGTATTGACACCCTTCTCCACTGCCAGATTGCCGCCGGTGACGCCCGCCGGGCAGGTGAACTCCAGCACGAGCTGCTGCCAGCCCATGTACCACGAATCGTAGGTTGTCGTAGACGAGCGGCCGCTGATCCCGGCGTACTCGAGCTTGAGATAGGGCATGCGATTGGCGGGACTGATGCTGTCCACCATGATCCAGGCAGTGAGTCGATAGATGCGGCCGGGCTGGAGCGTAAAACTTGGGCTCTGGGCATAATTCCAGGCACTTGCCTGGAGGCCCTTAATATGCAGCGCCTTGCTCCGGCCGATGATGTCGCTTACCGAAAGGGTCATGCCGGCAAGGGCTGTCCAGGATTGGGCGGTCTGGAAGTCGGATATGAAGATGGTGTCAAGGACCGCGGCGCTGGAAATAGCGGCCATGCAGGCGATAAGGGGTCCGATGCGGTGCGGTCTGGGAAAGCGGTTCATTTTCCCTCCATTGGTTGACTGCATGGCGAACCACCTTGGAGAAATCAGCACCGGACGCATTTGCGCGGTCCCGCATGGGCGCTCACGGGGCAACCACAATCGTTCGATACGCTCTCCGATGATTGTCATCCCAAATCACGATCCGCACACCGCCTGCCGAAGACGCCGCAACCCCCGGCTTCCGTCCGTGAATCGTATAGACGGCGGATCCGGCAACGGACGGTCGGCCATCCCCAAAACGCCGGTTGCTCATGGGCCATCGCGTTTCCGAAGCAGTGATGGTAATCGTATGAAGCAGCGAATTATATCCTGTGCCTGCTTCCCAGACATTCTTATTTGCAAATCTGACCGCGTACTCGGGCCGGCGGCTCAGGTTCGATGAGGAATCGGGCAGATGCAGGAACAGCCGGTACGTCCCCGCGGGGGTCCCGGCCGGCAGCGCCGTATTGACCGGAACGGAAACCGTGCCGCTGTCCGCAAGCCAGCGCCGCGGGTCGGCCGTCAGCTTGAGGCGGATTTCGGTCCCGGCGGCCGCGGGACGCAGGACCAGATAGACAGGACGGAAATTGAACAGTTTGCCCCAGCCCCGGTTGACAAGTTCAATGGTCCCCGCGATACTTCCCGAAGCGGCGTCCGGCAGCGTCGCCCGCACCAGCGATAAGCGATAGCCCAACGACCGATGCACCGAATCCATGCATCCGCCGGATACCCACCCGGCAAGCGCATCCTGATGATAATTGATGTTGAGCATGTCCCATCGCATCTGCACCAGGTCGTCGAGGCAATTGGCGCACGACGCCAGGGTGTTGGGATTGCAGGTCTCGCCTTCCATGGGAAGGTATCGGTTGTCCTGATTGAGATACTGCTTTTCCCATGCGATGTTCGATTGTGAATAGGTCCCCCAATCCTCTGCCGAAGCGCATAAGCAGTCATTATGGGCGCCGGTGCGCGCGCGAAAGCTTCCGCAGAATGCGCTGTCGGGCCCGAGCGGCGCGTCGGTCCCGAATATGCCGCGCTTGTAGCCGTTCGTGCGTACCATCACCATGCGGTTGACCGGCAGCGCGTCGAGGAGCGCGCGAAGGATGGTCCGCATGGAGTCTATTTCGTCAATCCCGAAATCGCTGCTGTGCCATTCTCCCCACGCCCCTATGAATCCGGCTTCCATGGCGACGATCACATCGGCATTGTCTCGCAGCAGGGGCGCGAGTTGGCCGATATGCCCCACAACGCGTGCGAGCGGCGCATCGGTCCCGTCGTATCCGAAGTTGTACGCGAACCGCGGGATGATTTTGATGCCCGCGACGCGGCAGGAATCGAAGCTGCGATCAATAGTGGCAAGCGCCGCGTTAGAGAGCGGCGCGTTGACAAAGCTATCTATGCGGAAATAGCACCTGAGTATCGTGATATTCTCGTTGCGCCAATTGTCCATCCATGACGCGTGCAGCGGCTTGCCGGGCCACACCTCATCCTGATGGTAGAAGCCGCGCTCGGGATTGGGGAAATCCACGGTGTCGGACTCGAAGGTGATGACGGTCGCCGCAGCCCAGGAGTGCAGAAGAAGCAGCGTTGCAGCAGCCAGCAGCAGAGCGCAGGGTCCGGTTCTTTGCGTTTTCATGGGAAATTTCCCTCCGGGTCAGTGGAATCCGGGTTAGTATCGCACAACGATCGAACGTACTCGGTATCCGGAGAATTCGATGATAACGCCGGCGCCCGGGTGCGGAGCATCGATGTTCGATGAAATAAGGCGCCCGTCCACGCGATAATAATATGCGTTGCGGAATTCCCGAGGTATCGCATTATGGGACGGCGGCGGGAAAAGCGCAAGGGAAGTGCTTTGAAATTCATACGCGCCTATATCAATTCTGCCATTGACGATCCGCGCATTTTTATCAAAATCGGCGCTTGCGGCAAAGGCGCCCCCTTTCCCCGCATTTACCGCAGGGCTCGATGCGGTCAGGTGCAGATCGCGATCGCCATTGGCGCCGTAGCGGACAAACGATGGATTGCCGATTATGGCCGAGTCACCGCGGACCCCGGTGACGGCGCCGCCGGATTTTCCCAGCAGATTATGCGTGCAGAGCAGACTGCCAAGGCCGGCTGGCAGCGAAATCTGGTCTGCCGCATTGTCAAAAACGATATTATCGCGGATGACGACATGCGTGATATCGGCGCGTTCCGTTGCTATGCCGCTGAACCAGTTGCCTTTATCGGGCATGAAATAGGGTTGATTTTCAGCATATCCGTTATGGACGAAAGTATTGTTGAAAACCCACAGACTGTCGACCGTGATCCCGTCCTTGTAATGTCCGAATGAAAAACCCGACAGCCCGCAATCGTACACCACATTATCATGAACGAAAACATTCGACAGGTTGCCGGTCTGCTCCGATGTGACAACGATCCCGTTGGCATTGTTGTGCAGCAGATTGCCATACACCTCCACATTGCGGATATCAGCCTCCCATGCCTCAACGTAAAGACCGAGCTGGACGATGTTGTAAACATGATTATAGCGAACGATCCCGTTGCTCGATCCGTTCTTGATATCGATTCCTTCGCCGCCGCCCCAGTTCGCCTTTCCGTTCTGCGCGGCGTCGTGCACGCGATTGTTCTCAACCGTAAACCCGTTCGTGTGGTCGAGGGAAATACATTCCTGGCAGCTGGAATTCGGATCGCCCGCCTGCCCCTGATCGCACGCGGCGCTGATATCGTTGCCGGATATCGTGACATTGGTATTGTTCCACGAGGCGATGCCCGAAGCCATGGTCGCACGCGTGGTGCATTGTTCAATGGTGACATGGTCGACGCGCTCCATATAAATACCGAAAAAGCCGGATTTTTGAATCGAGAACTTTTTAACCGTGATCCAGGCGCAATCGCGGATATCAATCGCCCCCTGCCAGGTACCCACGGCATTCTCTCCGTTGGTAATGGTAACGGGACCCTCCGCCCGTATGAGGATGGGCGTTGCCGAAGAAGCGCTAAGATTGCGGACAAAGATCGGAGAAGTAATGGCATAGGTCCCCGCATGGACCGTCAGCGTGTCGCCGGCCCTGAGCGCGGCAATTCCCGTGGAAATGGCGGCATAGGGATTTTGAACAATGCCGGTTCCCTGGCTTGTACCGTTTGTAGCGACATGGCGCTCCATGCCCATTGGAGGCATGGATACGAACGGAACGGCTATCAGGCAGAAAAGAGCGATGCTATCGGGGGTTCGTTTCATATCAATGAAAATAGCACACCGGGTGCATCGAGTCAATGCAACGTCTGTCACGCTGATGGGCAGGGCTGCAGGGAAGCCTGTGAGATCCGGCTGATACTATTGCCGGCGGACGACACTATATTATAGGTGAGGAAGCGGAGATCCCCTTAACGTGCGGAGACCGAACGCATGCGGACATTGCTCAAGCCACCCATCCTCAATCGCGCATTCGGCATTGCATTCATATGCGCATCATGCATCTCTGCCGATGTGCTGGTCGACAATTTCGAGGGCGTTGGCGCGCCAACGGGCTGGACCTTCTCAAACGGTCCTGAATTCCCGGGCGCAACGGGATCGCTTGCGGCCGGCCCGGGCCGTTTTGGAAGCGGGACCTGCGCGCGGCTGACGTTTGATATGTCGGGCGGCGGCAACTATGTAAGCGCCTCCCGTTCGCTATCGCAGGTAATCAAGAACCAATCGGGGCTTTCCCTGTGGGCGCGCGTACCCACGGGAGTCAATATCGTCTGCCGCATCACCGACAGCACCAACCAGACGCTGCAGTATCCGGTTTCCCGGCCGCTCTGTGCGCGTGATTCCGCAAACTGGTTTGTCGTGATGGTTAACTTCAGCGACCAGCCGTCGGTGTTCTGGGGCGGGGCCAATGATGGCGCGGTCCATGGCGGGGTCAAGGGCGTCAGCGTGCTTGCTGAACCATATAAGGAAGGCGCCTCTTCCTATTTTCGCCCCACCGGATCGGTGCTCTTCGATGACGTGACGCTTATCGATGCAATCACCGTCACCATCGATCCCGCCTCCAGTGCGCAGCCAATCGCGGACATCGGACCGCTTGCCGGCAAACTCGGCGCCAATATCCACTTTACCCGCGATGACCGCGCGCTTGACTCGCTTGCCGGAGCGGGATTCACCTTGGTGCGGATGGATCTTGCGTGGTCCGGTATCGAATATGTCAAGGGCTCCTACAATTTCACAAATTTCGACACCCTTGTAGCCACATTGACTCGCAGGAATATGAAGACGCACTTCATTCTCGATTACAGCAACACGCTCTATCCCGGCGTCACCGCCTGGAACGTCGGCCCGAAGGACCCGGCCGCCGTCCAGGGATTCGCGGCCTATTGCAAGGCGTCGGCGCAGCATTTCGCGGGCAAGGCCGAAAGCTTTGAGGTGTGGAACGAACCGAATCTCGCCGGTTTCTGGCAACCCCAACCCGATACCGTCGCCTATGCCGCGCTTTGCAAAGCGGCCATTGCCGCGGTGCATGAGGGCAATCCCAATGCTAAAGTGAGTACCGGCGGCCTGTCGGGCATGGACCGGCAATTCATGCGCGGCACGCTTGCTCTGGATGGGGGCGCGGGCGCGGACGCATTCGGCGTGCATCCGTACCGTAAAGGCGCGCCCGAAAGCATGGCCGAAGAGCTGGATATGATGCGGCTGATTGTCAAACGATACTTCCCCACGGCAACGCCGCCGGTCTGGCAGACCGAGTGGGGCTATTCGTCGGGCTGGTATGGGAGCGGCACTGCCGATTCGACGCGGATTGTGCAGGCGACGCTGGCGGTCCGGGAATTTCTCTCGTCGTGGATCGCCGGATTTCCCTTCATGATCTATTATGATGTGCGTGACGACGGGACGGACCCCCTTGATGCGGAGCATAATTTCGGGTTATTGACCAATGACTACCGCAACAAACCGGCGATGACAGCGGTGAAAACGCTCGTGGCTAAAACGCAGGGAAGGCAGCTCGCGGGGTATTATGCCGTGCAGTCGAATGTACTCACTGCGTTGAAGTTCACCGGCAACTCAGAGATCATGCTCGCGCTCTGGGCAAGCAGGGGCCGCGGGTGGACAGGCTATGATACGCCGAAAGAAATAGTGAGTGTGCCGATTGTCTTTGCGCAACGGCCGTCATCAATCGTCGATCACCTCGGGAATTCCATCAACGTTCCGGCGAATGCCGGCGGGACATGGCCGTTGACAATAGGTAACAGCGTAGTATACGTGACCTTCCCGCCCACGGCGGCGAGGGTCGCCGCGCACATATCCGCCGCGCCGGCAAGGATCGCGCACGGAATGGTTGCGCTTTCCGCGAACGCGAAGCGGTCGCCGGTTGCAGGTAAAAAGAACAGGTTTGCCATTAACGGCGGGCGGCTCCATGCCCGCGCCGCACTTGCCGCTGGCGTTGTCGTAGAAAAAGGGAAATAGCCGTTTTGAAGCATGCATGGAGTCATGTCATGAATAAAACAGCAATCCTATCGGCGATCTTTCTTCAATATTCCGCGGTAATGGCCGTTGACATCACCGGCGTCGTGCGGGATTCGGTCAGCCGCGACCCTGTCGCGGGCGCCCGCGTGGCGCTTTTGCAGGACACCTCAATCGCTGCGATCACCAACGGACAAGGCGCATTCCATTTTATCTACCCGACGGCGCGGATGGTTCCGGTGCCCTCCGCGCCCCATGACCTCCTGGCGCGGAACACGATGGTCCTGTGCGACGTCCGGGGGCTGATGGTTTCGCGGTTGGCGGCGCACAACGAACTTCGCAGCGGCATTATTATTGCGATCCGGAAGGCGGCTTCCGCGCACGGGTGTATGCGCATCGTTTTTATGGATCGAGGAGAATTGCCCGCGGGAGTTGCCGCAGCCATGCCTGCCAGGTTTGCAAAATCGCTGGCGATACCCGCACTCCGCATCAGCAAAACCGGTTTTGCCGCAAAGCAGTATACGCCCGCAGCAGAGACCATGACAGGCCTGACGCTCGGTCTTCTGCCCGACGGATCGGAGCTTCTCAACCGCATCGATACGGTGATAGCCGACATGACCGCTGCTGCGCATGAAGGGCAACCGCACGGGATTGTTGCCGACTGGTCGGTGCATCCGCGATGGGGATCGGGGATTTCCCCGCGAACCGATTGGTTCGCCTTTACGCACTGGGGGCAGATTTATGAAGCGCTTGAAGGAAATCCATCTGTCAACTATCGAGTCAACATTCGCAATCTTCAGGCCTATATTCTGTATAAGAGCGACAACCTCTGGCGCCAGATCCAATCGACGACGGCCGCCGACGGCGCGGCCTACCGGGAGGATTTCGCCAATGATCAGAATATTCCAGCCGTCAAGAGGCCGGAGGCCGACGGGTCGATTTCGGTCACCGTGGGAAACGGCTACAATTTCCACTTCTGGCCCACGTCGGGACGCGCGACCATCGATCCGGCCAATATCGCCGGCGTCTTCACTACGTTCCAGGCACGGCTGATTCCCAATGATTTTTCGCAGGCTGACAACCGCGATGCCGCTCATGTTGTTGCGAGTGCGGGCGGAGACTACTGGCGCAGCCTGACGGCCCAATGGGCGTCCGATTGGTCGAACAACGGCGATTATGCGATCGGCCGGTTCAAATATGTCAGGAAGCAGTGGCGCTGTTTCAACGCGTGGGCAGGGGATTCAACCTATATCAAAGCGCATCCGCCGCAGCTGGATTAGGCCGTAAAGGCGATGCGCGGGGAAAGGACGGCGAAGATGATACGGACATATCTGCCCATCATCGGGCTGGCGGCCTTTTTTTCAACGCATGCCGCGACCTATTACGTATCATTTACAGGCGGCAGCGATTCCGCCACCGCGGTCCAGGCGCGGAACCCGGCGACGCCCTGGAAAACCCTCGTAAAAATCAATGCGCAGGCGTTCGCCCCGGGCGATTCGATACTTTTCAAACGCGGCGACTCGTGGGAAGGCGGCGTAACGGTATCGTCGTCCGGCACAAGCGGGAACCCGATCACGTACGGCGCCTATGGCGCCGGGGCGGACCCGAAAATCAAAGGGACCGTAACGATCGCATCGGCCTGGAGCAATGCCGGCGGAAGCATTTATCAAGCGGACGTATCTCAGGACATCAATCAACTCTTCCTCAACGGACGGCCAATGACGCTCGCGCGATACCCGAACCGCGGATATCTGACCATGGATGACACCCTCGGTCCCGCGACGCTGAAATGCGCGCTTCTCAACAGCGTTGACTGGACGGGAGCTTCCGTCCATGTTCGCACCGCCCACTGGACCATCGCAACCAAAAGAATTGTCGCGTGCAATACCGCGCAGAAAACGCTGACGCTCCAGGCCGCGCCGGTGTATGGTCTGACGCCGGGCTGGGGCTTTTTTATCAATAACAAGCGCGAGGCGCTCGATACCGCGGGCGAATGGTATTATGATTCCATCGCGCACCGGCTTTACGTTTGGACACCCAACGGCGATTCTCCCGCCAATTACACTATCGAAGGATCAACCTACCAGACAGGAGTCGGCATTTCCGGCAAATCATATGTGACGGTGGCCGGGCTTTCCATTGTGGGGCACTCATCATATGGAATCCAGGGGACCAACGCCGCCAACCTGATCATTGACGGAAATACCATCTCCCATGCGGACGCCATCGGCATCTATTTCAACGGATCAAGTCATGACAATACCGTCCGCAACAATACCATAGAATCGTCGAACCGGTACGGTATGTTGAATTACGGCGCCTCCCTGGTTCTTTTTGGCAACACGGTCCGCAAGATCGCCTTGATCGCGGATTTTTCAAAGAGCGGCATGGGCGATGAATGCTGCTCCGGCCTGGCCATCGAAGGGCATGGCAATGCTCTTCAGATCCGCACCAATGTGATCGACAGCATCGGCTATATCGGCATTCGAACGTCCGACATGAACAACATCATCGAAAACAACCTGATTTCCCATTGCTGTTTGTCAAAAGACGACGGCGCGGGCATTTATACCGGATGGCAGAGCGACGCGGTGCAGAACGGTTCCGCCGGCACCATCATTCGCAGGAACATTGTTTTCAGCACGCAAAGCGCGAACGCCGGAACGCCGGACAAAGGATATACGCCGGGCGAGGGGATCTATCTCGACGATCACGGCCACGATATAACCATCGCCGAAAACACCACGTTTGATTGCTCCAACCACGGCATTTTCATCCATAACAATAAAAACACCCGCGTGTACGGCAATGTCTCCTATAATAACAAGTACCAGTTGGGACTTGCCGAAGACGCCATCATCGGGCCGGGCTATGTGGGCAACAATACCGTCACCAATAATATTCTCTATTCCCTCAGCGACACGCAGGCCTGCATGCGCACGACTTCGCCCTATACCTCTACCTACCTGGCGCGCTCCGACAGCAACTATTACTGCAACCCCTATAGCGATCTCCTCCTGTTCTACAATTCATCATCCTATTCTCTTGATTCATGGAAAACAGCCAAAGGGCTGGATGCGCATTCGAAAATCAGCCGCGTGAGCTTATCTCCCTGGGAAATCCGCGATACCACGGGCACGAACCTCGTTGTCAATGGCGCTTTTGCCGCCAATATTTCGCAATGGTCCTATTGGCCCTCGCCCGTGAAAACAGCATGGGACAATAGCGCGGGGCTCGACGGCGGCTGCATGAAGGTCCTGTACACCGACGATTCCCAGGCTGCCTCATGTCTTGTCTATCCCGCGAGCTTCGGATTGACGAAAGGGCAGGCATACCTCCTGAGCTTCAGCGCGATTTCCAATAAAACGGGCGCCCTGCAGGCGATCGTCCGCATGGCCCACGATCCGTGGAGGGACCTTGGCATGTCAAAGTCGTTCATCGTGGAAAACAGACGGAGGGATTATTCAGCGGTCTTCTTCGTGGATTCGACCGACGCGCAGGCCCGGGTTGATTTCTCCAACACCAAAGCGGATTCGCTCTATTGGCTGGATAACGTGAGCATCATAGCGGTCACGGTCGTTGCCGCGGACCCACGTGAGAAATCAAAGCTTTTTTACAACGCGACCCAGCAGAGCCAGGTCATCAGCCTTTTGGGAAAGAGATATCGTGACCTGGACGGCAATGCGGTCCAGGGAAGCATCACGCTGGAGCCGTTTATGTCAAGGATCCTTGTCGCGGACACGGGCGCTTCGGCGATCGCCAATCCCTTCCAACGCAATAATGGACAGCCCGCTATTGCGGTCCTGCGACGCGCAGGCGGACGTTCCCTGGGGATTGCCGTGAACATGGACCGGCAAGACCATTTGACCGTCAGCCTGCATGATTTTTCCGGCCGCTGCATCGCGGTGCTTTTTGACGGCATTGCACAAAAAGGGGTCCACGCACTTGATTGGAATGGAATGTCCGGATACGGGACGCGAATTTCGCGCGGGAATTATCTGGCGCGGATACAAATGGGCGGTTGTGTCTATATCAGGAAGCTGGCGGAAGCGCGGTAGACATTCCGCGATTTCATCTGCCCAGGGAAGGAACTGTCAGACGTACCGTGTTGGAGCCTGATGCGACCTCCGCATGCGCTGAAGGCATAGGTCCCGATACCATTCGCCCCGAAAGCGTATACCGGCGAAGCGGCGCTGCTGCGTCAAGCAATGCCGGATGCGCGGAAATCCGCCGGTCAACCGCGCCGCTGCTCAATAAGCCGCGCACGGTGGCCGCCGCTCCGCCCACCATCTGCCGCATTTGCGAAAAGGTGACTGTTGAGGTACCGAGCTGCTGGACAAAACGGACAACCCCGTTTTGATCGATCACGACCATGCTGTTGGCGATCACGCCGTATGAACTTCCCACGGATGCGCCGTTCTTTGCAATAGGGAATGTCGCTCCCGTGGCGGTGATGAAGGAGTCGATTTCGGCGTCCGAGGAATTCCAGATGTCTATGCCGGCGACAGCCACATCGCCGCCGTTGAATTTCTGCATGATGGAGTCTTCGACCATCGGACCGATGGTCTTGGAGATCCCTCAGGTGCACCCGAGGAAGAACAGGACCACGACCTTGCCCTGTTGCTGGGCGAGATTGAAGGTCCCGTCTTCATGAGTGGACAGGGAGAATGCGGGGGCGGTCTGGCCCACGTTCACGGCAAGCGCCATGGTAAAAGAGATCAGTACCGAAGAGAGCATTGATCGCAGCGGCATCATGCTTTTCCTCCCGCGAAAAATGTCCGCAAAAAGGCGATACCCGCCTGTTTCACATCGTTGCCTTTCGACCGAAGCGTCCGCCGACTGTTGACACAATTATAATATACACTCCCGCGGGAACAGGGCAGCATTGGCGGGTGTCATTCGCAATTGCTGATATGCAGAATATATAATCCTTTATATCAGCCGAGTGTCAATAATTATGACGAGAATATCTTTAGCTGAACTGGCGAAGAATCTATCTGGATATATTAATCGAGTTATCTGCCGGCATGAGCAATTTGTGCTAATTCTCAATAATAAGCCGGTGGCCGAGCTGAATCCCATCCCCAACGCACCCACACTATCTGACCTGCCGGCCATTTTGAAATCGTTGCCGCACCTGCTGCCGGGCGATGCTGAGGATTTTGAGCGCGATATTGAAGCGTCGCGAAATAGGTATCCCCTTCAGTCAAGTCCATGGCAACGCCCATGATTTGATACTCGCGGCATCCGCCCTTGCTCATGGATTTACTATTGCAACCGCAAATGTCCGCGATTTCAGCAAAGTGCCCGGACTTCTGATCGAGTGCTGGTCGGACCCTCCCGCGCCATAAAACAGGTCACCGATCGTCGCCTGTGGGCCCCGTGAGCCGAAGCCCGCCGAATCATTCCCACGAAAGGCCCGGGCGCACGACGATGTGTTCATATCCGCGCGAAGATCCCGTCATCCGCATGAGGTCAAGCAATAGCTGCGCGGCCTTTTGGCCCATTTCCGCATGGGGTTGCTTGATGCAATACATGCCCGAGGGCGAGAAATCGGGGTCGGCGCCGAATTTGGCGATGGCGATGTCTTTGTTGATTTCGATGCCCATCGCGGCAAGGACCGCGCGCACCTTATAGGCGATCCCGCTGGTTGACACGAAAATCCCGTCAGGCCTGCCGGATGAGGCGAAGAGCGCCGTCAAAGCATCGCGCAGATCGGCGGACGCTGGATCGCGACGATGGAGCATGATCGTTGCGCTGTCGGATTCGCGCAATCCGGCCTCGGCTATCCCCTGCAAAAATCCGTTGCGCCGATGGACCAGCGAGGTGATCCGCAAATCGAAACCGACGTACGCGATTCTCCGGCATCCGATCGCGGCCAGCTTGTCAACCGCTTTGCGCGCGCCCCAGGCATCGTCCTGAACGACATAATGCGAATCCGTTGATTCCAGATACCGGTCGACAAGTACGACCGGCGTCGGTCCGGCGAGGAGCGACGCAACATGGCCCTGATCGATCGTTTCGCCCGCAAACGGCGCCGTGCACATCAGGAGCAATCCATCGACCCGGCGATGGATAAGCTGCTCGATGTTCCGCGCTTCGCGCGCACCGTCGAAAGCGCTGGTGCAGAGCATCATCAGGTAATCGTGTTTGTACATGACGTCTTCGACCCCTTTGATGGTTTCATTCATAAACGGTTCGAAGACATTGGGGAAAACCGCGCCGATCGCGTGCGTATGGCGCGACGCAAGCGCGCGGGCAAAGTAGTCGGGCTTGAAATTCAGCTTTCTGATTCTGTCGCGTATTTTCTTTTGCGTGTCCGCATGGATGCGGTATCGGTCGCCTTCGCCTTTAAGCACCAGAGACACGGCCGTGCGCGAAACGCCGAGTTCCGCGGCAATCGCTTTCATTGACATTCGAGGTGTATGATGCATGAAACGCCGGGGTCCGAAATGAATTTCCTTAAAATACGTGCTTTCGCGCCTATGCATGGACCAAAAGTTCGTCCGCGGCCTGGCGAGAGCACGAACGGACCGCCCGTATGATGTTTGCTTCGGCGGGAATGGCGCATGATAATCGGGACACGCGGGCAAGGGCCGTTTCCGGGAGGAGTCCGTTCGTCTCGGCAATAAGAAGCGCATCGTCCTTGAATAGCAGCCCTTCTTCATCGGTCGCTCTGAACGAACAGGCGGCGGCATAGACTTCGGCAATGTGGTCATACGGACAACCAAACCGTTCGGCAAGAAGCATGGCGCCGGCAACCCGGTCGTTTCTATCGAGTTTGCGCCGCAAATCCCGCCCGACGCGGTGCAGGGTGTCGGCAAGGGCCCGGTTTGCGAAACGGATAAGCAGATCGTCAATATGCTCGCCCAGCGATCGCATGGAGAGGTCCGCCGGATAGCAGGCGTTGAGTGCGGCCGAGGCCTGCTCCATGGCCGCGCGCACCTGCTCGCGGATATCAATTACCTCAAGCGCTTCGTAGATATGCCGGAACGACGGGTCGTACCGGTAGCCCAGATAGGCCGCGGCCGCGTGGCCGAGATTGTGGACAAAGAGTTTGCGGTCGACAAAGGCTTTGATGGCGTCCACCGCGTGCAGTCCGGGTATTGGCGGCAGCGGGTTCTTGAAAGCCTTTTTGTCAACGATAAGCCGATTATACGCTTCGGCATACACCGCCAGCGGGTCGCGGGCGCGGTCCTCGGCGCTTATGATGGGCACCATTTTGCCGATGCTTGTTTCGACGATGCCGACCATTTTGTCAATCGGAAAATCCGGCGGCAGCAGGGGGGCGAGCGATCGCCGGAAAAAGTCCGCGCCGTCGCGGATGTTTTCCGCCAGAATGATGTCGAGCGGTTTGCCGGGGGTCTGCGCCTGCCGGAGCATCAGGCCGCGTGCGACCGCGGGAATGACAAAGGGCAAAGCATTCTTGCCCACCGATGTGGCGACCAGCGGCGCCCGGGCGACCGCATCGGATACGGCAGCCTGGTCATCAGCGCAAAGTCCGCCGACATTTTCAACGTGGAGCGTTTCATCGGCCGCATCGGCACGCCTGATAATGACGCGATATGCTTTTTCGCGATTGAGCGCATGGATCAGCGCGTGATTGGTATCGACGAAAAGCGTTGCGTATCCGGCGCGCCAAAAGAGCTGCCCGATAAACGACCGGCCGATATTGCCGGCGCCGAAGATGACTGCCGGCGCGTTCATGGTCAAAGGTACTTTCCATAGTCGGAAACAAGAAGATGCAGGGGCTCTTCGTCCTCGTCGATGTCGGGAAACCGCCCGATGCTTTCATGAAAACGGTTATCGGCGCGGTCGTCGTTTACCATGGAAACTTCGCCAACCAGCACGGCTCCGCGCGATTGTTCACCGTAAAAACGGTGATAGAGCCCGGGCGGCAGGCAGATGCTTTCTCCGGGTGCAAGGATGACGGTCCCGCCCGGCGGCAGCGTCCGCACCATGCCGTCGACGGATACGGTCACCGGGTCGGAGGAAAAGCCGCCGCTGTCCATTGACTGATACAGTTCCAGCACCAGATTGCCCCCCCCGCGGTTGATGATGTCTTCCATTTTATGCCGGTGAAAGTGCATGGGTGTTTCCTGTTCCTCCCGGACAATCATGATTTTTTCGGCATACGGCTTTCCCGGCGCTCCGGGTAATCCGTTCCGGATGGTAAAGAGCACCAGGCCGCGCGCATAAAAGGCGTTGCCGCCGAAATCGGTGATGTCCCACCCGAGCATGCGGGTGATGATTTCATCGGCATCGCGGGCCTTTCCTTTCCATGCGGAAGGCGGCCAGAACGCCCACGGCGGCAGCATGAACCGCCTGCTTTCAAAGAATGTTTTTGCCGCGGAAATAGCCGCGTTGATTTCGCTTCGTCGCATGGGCCATCCTTGTCATGGGTTGATGGCGCGCTGGCGCGCGCTAATTTCCCGCATCGTCAATTCTGCGCCACAGCCGCGGACCAGCGTCAAACCGCCAGCCCGCTCCCGGGTTTTCGGACCTCTTTTGCCATCCGGGAATCATCGCCAAGGTTTCGTCCCAGGAATGGATGCCGCTGATCGCATCGTATGCCTGGACGTTCTGGCCGCCGGCGCAGCAGCCTATGATGAGGCATTCTTCCGGCGGCCGGCCACGCAGAAAAGCGGCAAGAAATCCGGCGATGGAGCTGTCGCCCGATCCGGTGGCGGAGGCGATCTTCTCAACGACGAAGGCCGGATTCCACAGTGCGCGCCGGGCCCATCGGTCCGCCTGTCCCAAAGGCGCTGCGGCCGGCCGCGATATTTTGTCACCGGTAAAGAGCAGCATTCCCCGGTATCCGCACTTTACAACCGATATTTTCGCGCCGGATGCAAGCAGCGCGGCGCCGATCCACTCAAAATCGCGCGTGGTATACGCGGACAAAGGATCGTGTGTTCCCGCCTGCTCCCGCAGCTCATCAAAACGCGCGCGGTTGAGCATGAACATGGACTCTTCGGCGCTGAAAAGCGCGATATCAACATACGGGAGGAGCGCGGAGAGAATCGGGCGCCAGTCGATCCGGCCGGATTCGGAGCGGGGATCGGGAAGCGACATGTCGAGGCTGGTGGTGGTGCCAAGCGCCGCGACTTTCTTGAAAATATCAACGAGTTCGATACCATTATCGCAATATAGCCGCTTCATGAGCGGCGGGTATCCAAGATGGAAATGGCGGGCCGAAGCTACTGCTTTGTAATCAATATTATCGGATCCAAAGGAGTCGTTTGCCCCTGGATGATGCAGAAATATCCGATCGATTCCCGGCGGGGCCAATACAATGGTATAAGACGTTGATTCTCCTGGTGATACGGTAAGAGTTGATTGAGCGCCCCAGACTTTCAGCAGCTGCCGGGCGCCATTGCCGAAAAAGTCATCCCCGATTTTAGCCATAAGTCCTGTTTTCATACCGAGTTTGATGAGTGCCAGGCCGGTATTTGAAACCGGTCCGCCGGTGGAGATCACCGCTTTTCCGATATTGACCAATTTTCCCGGGGAAAAGAGTTCTGCAAGAGACTGTGAATCCGGTAATGCTGGAATGACATCAACGCAGAAATGGCCTGCAACTACGGTGTCGAGAGATGCTGTTTTCATAGTACTGCCCCTTGCTAACGCGAGTTAGCTATAATATAACATGAAAAATGCTGAATTGCAATACTATTTTCGGAATATGAAAAGCAGGCTGGATTAATCGCCTTCAGATATCCGGGAATTCGGCTGACCTTTCTGCGGCCGAATGTTGGCGCCGATCATCCGGCAGCCAGCTTCAGGATCGCCAGCACCTCTTTTTCCCCAAGCTTCATGAAATTCCCCAGGGGATGGTCTTTCGTGCCTTTTTTTGCCATCTCCGCAAGACGGTCATTGGGGATCTTCAGGTCGCCGAGAACCACGGAAAGGCCGATGGACCGAAAGAACTCACGGGACCGCCGGATGCCTTCGAGGGCCGTGCGTTCGAGATCATTCATTGAAATCTCAACATCCCAAACACGGTTGGCGAATTGGACGAAGCGATTGACATCATGCTTATAGACGAAGGTCATCCAGGCGGGAAAAATCACCGCCAGCCCCGCGCCGTGCGCGACGTCGTAGATACCCGAGAGTTCGTGCTCGATATCATGCGACCCCCAATCGCCGCTGCGGCCGGTACCAAGCAGATCGTTATGGGCAATGCAGCCGGCCCACATGATTTCGGCGCGCGAGGCGTAGTCATCGGGCCGCGCCAGGGCGATGGGCGCGTTTCGGATGATGGTGCGCAATGTTGCCTCGCACAGGCGGTCGGTGAAATCGACATTCTTTGCATTGGTGAAGTAGCGTTCCATGACGTGCGCCATGATGTCCGCGGCCCCGCACGCGGTTTGATAGGGGGGAAGCGTATACGAAAGCTCGGGATTGAGGATGGAAAAGGACGGGCGCATGCATTCCGACCCGCACGGCCGTTTATACCAGCCCTCTTCATTGGTGATAACGCTGCCGTTGGATGCTTCGCTGCCGGCGGCGGGAATGGTCAGCACAACCCCGAGCGGCATCATGGATGACGGCGACGCCTTGCCGGTATAGAAGTCCCATACGTCGCCGGAATGGCCGACACCGATGCCGATTGCTTTTGCGGAATCGATCACGCTGCCGCCGCCCACGGCGAGAATGCAATCCACTTTCTCTTTGCGGCAGAGTTCTATGCCTTTGCGTACGAGACTCAGGCGGGGATTGGGCTGCACGCCCCCGAGTTCGACGAAATTGACTTTCGCGGATTTGAGCGACCGTATGATCTCGTCATACAATCCCGATTTCTTGATGCTTCCGGAGCCATAGTGAAGCAGCGCTTTTTTTCCGATCCTGGCGATCTCGGCGCCCGCCTGCTTCTGAGTATCGCGGCCGAAGATGATTTTCGTTGCGTTCTGGAAGGTGAAGTTTTCCATGGGGGGCCCCCTCCTGATTAATGGTGATATCGGCGCTTTCGTCCGCTGCTATTACGGAACGTCAATCAATTCGTATTCCATTGATCCGCCATAACATTCCTTGAGCTGTCTGATCATCACATACGGGTCTTTGGCGTGGATTTTTTCGAACAGGTGTTTGCCTTCAACGAGTTTGCGGTCTTTGGGCATGCCGTTTTGCAGCAGGTCCTCTGTTTTGATCATGTCAAGGGACGCGGTGTCGCAGGCAACGATGTCGTTTGACGCCACGATCCCGATGTCCGGCACCAGCGGCGCCGTGGACATTCCCCAGCAGTCGCACCAGATCGTGATATCGGTGAGGAAATTGATGAACAGCATGTTTTCCGGCTTGTGCTTTTTCAGGAACGCCGAAATGGTCAGCGCCATGCCGCGGGCAAAGTCCTCAAAGGTGCGGCTTTCGATGGAAAGCGCCTTGTTGGGGCAGATAAGAACGCAGTGCTGGCAATAAATGCAGTGGTGGAAAAAGAAATCAATGCCCTTTTCCTTATGCCGGGAGATCGCGCCCTGCTTGCATTCCTTGATGCATTTTTCGCACAGCGAGCATTTGGAGCGGTCGTAGGCGATGCCGCCTTCCAGGCCGTGGATTTTTCCGCGGATTTCGCCGGGCACGATGCCCATGCCGATGTTCTTGAGAGCGCCGCCAAAGCCGCAGGTGCCGTGGCCTTTGACATGCGAGAGATTGATATAAAAGTCGCAATCCACGGCCTCGCCGCCCAATAAGGCGTAATCGTACTTCTGGAAATTGATTTCTTCGCGATAGAGATATTTCCGGCTTGCGCCGAAGGTGGAAACCACTTCGCACCCCAGAACTTCGCGGGTGTACCCGCGCGCAATGCCTTCCTTGGGATCGTTGTCCATGGCATAGACCGATTTTGCGCCCGCGTCCTTGAGTTTCTGCACCAGGATCCGGATGAATACCGGATGGATGGTGGTATAGCCGGTATTGCCGCCGAAGTGCATTTTAATGCCCACGGTTTTGTCCTTGACGCGTGTGTCAAGCGAGAATTTATCGAGCAGCCGGCCGAACTTGGCCGGCAGCGTGCGGTCGTGCTCTACGCGTGATACGTTGATGTCCGCGAAATAAACCTGCGATTTCGGTCCTGCGTTTTTCTTCCCTGCCACGAATTCCTCCTTGCGATGCCGCGGGTGTTTCCGGCGCGGCTGCATTTGATTCTCGCGCCTTCCGGAAAATATATTGGATCATCGAAATATTCAAGTATTCGAATATAGCAGGAGACACCATGGCATCCGCACGACGACGGTCCGCGCGCATCCCCGGGAACCAGGCGGACGGGACGGCCGCCGCATTCAAGGCCATGGGCGACCCGTTCCGTCTGCGCATCCTCGATCTCCTGCCCGACCGTCCCGAATGCGACCTGGTTTTCAACGTTAATGAGCTGGTGGATGCCCTGGGCGGGTCCCAGCCCAACATGTCGCACCATCTTAAAATCCTGTGCGATGCGGGACTGATCAAGAAAAACAAGATGTGCAACAGTGTCTACTACCACAAAAGCAGAGAACGCTTCGATTCGCTCCGCTCATGCCTCAAAGGCCTAAAAAAAGGCGCCCGGCCGGGGAAAAAGCGGGGGTGATGGGTTGTGGTATCAGCGAGAACCCGCAGCCGAAAATCCCTGATAGCCGGGGACGTAAACATTTGCCCCAAGTGGACAGGGGGCCGGTGGGGACGCCGTTTGGAAGGCAAAGTCACCGGGCGCGGCATTTCAGAACCGGCGGACTTCTTATATGATTTCATCAAGAAGGCTTTTGCGAATGAAAAGAGATGATTTTCGCGGCAACGACTCGAGTAATGAGACAATTTCCCTGGAAGATTTTCTTTTTTTGCGGATCGCCCGGATGAGCACGCCTATTGTTCCGTGAGCGGCGATCCCCAGGGTCTTTGCAGCAAGCCTCGCGGCGGAATCGTCGGTTATCAAGATTGAACCACTCACTTGCCTGGCACAGCGCAGCGCATCAATCTCACCTCGATGCAGCATGAGAAGCGCTGCAATCGCAACTATTTCTTCGTCGTACGCATATTGCGGGGCTACCTTTTCGAATACAGGGGAGCGCCGATCAAAGATTTTTGGCCGATGCATTTGCGCTTCATTCCACACGCATGCAGGCACGATAACTTTCGCGAAGTCCTCCATTACATCGAGACATTCAATCTCGTCCAGGTGTATCAAAGGGCCGGCATCGCAGACGGCCACTGTTCCATGGGAATCAATCATTGCCTTTAAGGCCCCACTCAACATCTTCGCGCACAAAGGTCTCCGCAATTGTTGTCTGATGCGATTCGACGTAGCGCTGAAGCGCATCACAGAAAAGTGAATTCAAATCCGCGGCCCAGCCATCGTTTACCAATGACTTCGCTTGTTCAAGCACCCGCTGAGGCACCTGTGCCTGTATAGTCGTATTCATGTTTTGCCTCCTCGATATACCGGACGTCTCTGCTTGCCGCATAGGTATTCTCTCACATTTAAAATATATACTTTTTAGCATGCCGTACTAGTTGCCGGCAAAATAGTGCACCGCCGGCGCGCGGCCTACAACAAGGCGCTTATTACCATGGGAACAACAAATCGCTTATTGACATATTGCGCGTAGGACTCTTCAACCCGGACAATGCCTTTGATCTGCATTCCAATATCAATCAATAGGCTCAGCATCTCCCCTCCGGACTTCCCTGAAACGCGCATTCCCGAACGGGAAAATATTTGACTTCATCCTGCCGTTCATATATATTTATCCCGTACGGTAAAATATCAGCCAAAGGACAATTATGACCAAAGAAATTATCCCGTACGGTAAAATCGCTACTCCGGCTGAATTCGGCGGCATTGCGCGCAGACGGCGCAGGGAATCCGGCGCGACGCAGACAAAAATCGCAGGGCTTTCCGGGGTCGGCATCCGGTTCCTGTCCGAACTGGAGCGCGGCAAGCCCACTATTGAACTGGGCAAGGCGCTGAAAGTGCTTCAGCGCCTTGGACTGGATATCTGGATAATGCCGCGGGGCGTTTCCCGAAAGGCAACCCCTTTTCCTGAAGATCGTGAGCATACCGCATGAGTTCGGAACCTCTGCTCGTTTTTTATAGCAATCGGCAGGTCGGCACGCTTCGGCAAACCGAAGAAAACCGGTTTTCATTCGCCTACACGCGTGAATGGCTCTCATCGCCCGATTCGTTTGCGATTTCGCTCAGCCTGCCGCTATCGGAAGATGCGGGATCGAACGATGCGGCTCAAAAGTTTTTCTCCAATCTGCTGCCCGAAGGCCGCCTGAGGCACCTGGTGACCCGCCGTCTGGGCATTTCCGAAGACAATGATTATGAGTTGCTCAAGGCCATTGGCGGCGAATGCGCGGGAGCATTGACGATTCTTCCGGAGAGTATAAAAAACCGGAAGCTTTCCGCGAATGAGTACCGGCCGCTTTCTTTGGCAACGCTGAAAAAGCTCGAAGCGGAAGGCCCCGTCTATCCGGCAATCACCACAACAAGCGGCGTACGATTGTCTCTGGCGGGCGCGCAGGACAAGCTGCCGGTTCTCCATAAAAACGACAAACTGTTCCTGCCGCTCAGGGATTCACCAAGCTCCCATATCCTGAAATTCGCAAACCGGGATTTCAAACATCTGCCCGCCAATGAAATCATCACAACCTGGACGGCGCGCGACTGCGGTATACCGGTTGTCAACGTATCGCCCTTTCCCCTGGGCGGGAGTGTCTGCTGTCTGGTGGAGCGATATGATCGGCGGCTTGATTCAAAGCAGAACATCATGAGGATTCATCAGGAGGACCTGTGCCAGGCACTCGGAGTCGGTTCTTCCAGGAAATACGAACAGGAAGGCGGCCCCTCTTTTGCCCGGTGTTTTGCCCTGATCGAGCGCAACAGCACCAATCCGGTCGCGGATACCGACGCGTTTATCAAATGGCAGGTGTTCAATGTACTCGGTGGAAACTCCGACGGCCATGCCAAGAACATATCGTTTCTTTACGAACGCGCCAATACACTGCGCGTGGCGCCGTTCTATGACCTCGTGTGCACCGCCTGCTATCCCAACCTCGACCGGAACCTTGCTCTGTCAATTGGCAATTGCGCCGACCCGGGACAGGTCGGAGAAAAAAACTGGCGGCTTTTTGCCGAACAGGTGGGTATCCGGTTCCACTATCTCCGGGATGTGGTGGTTACCATGGCAGAACTTCTCCCCACTACCGTCCGCAACGCGGCGGAGCGCTATCGCTCCATGCATCAGGACTCTCCGATACTTGACCTGATTGTGCGGACCATGACCACGCGCGTGCGGAGAAGTCTGAAAATGCTGAAGCCGTAGCCGCAGCGTGCTGTTCCGGCGCTTCCGGCGGCCGCGGCCCTGTGGTCCGGGGCGCGTGGCGCGGGGACCGCCGCTTGAAATATCATCTTGTCAACTCGACGATAAACACCGGCTTGTCCGAGGGAATTTTCAGCGCGCCGCCGGCGACTGTACCCGTGCCAAGTTCCCGCAGATGCCAGTCGCGCTGGACGTATTTCATTCCGTCGATATCTTTGCATGAAATTGTGACCCCCACCCGGGCAACGAGAACCGGCTCCTTGCCCGGTTCAATGGGATACGGACCTGTGAATTCCCGGGGCGGGCCGTTGAGGGGGCCTTGCTGGTGCATGCCCTGCGTGCCCTTGGTGTAGTCGAGTTTGTAGCCGGTATTGAAACTGGTGCTGACCGCCGAAACCAGAGCCTTTTTTGTTTTCGCAAGAGGCAGGTTATCCTTGCTGACAACGGTGATCTCCACATAGCCTTCCTCGGGAGTCACGGGATAGGCAATGCCCTTGGGGTTTTCCACAACGACATCGGCAAAACTGGCCCCGCTCTTGAATTTCACCGGGCCGCCGTGCTGACCGTAGAATCCAACGAAGCCAATCACTCCTGGCGCGTCGAATTTGAGGAACCCTTTTGACCAGTCAAATTCTATCTGGTCGTTGGGCCTGACCGGATTGGGTTCGTAGACGCCCTGACGATAGGACGGTCCCACGATCTCGTCGTCTTCACGCGTGGGGTCAAAGACCATCTGAGCGCCATAGCGGTAGTACGTGGGTGTGAAACGGATACCGGCCTCCCCGTAGCTCTCACCATATTGCATGCTGGCCGGATCGTAAAGTGATTTCTTCCCAAAGACAAACGTGGTCGGCTTGGGCGCGGGCGCCAGAAGCCCGTTCTTGAAAATCTCTCCGCACACTTTCATGGTGGAATTCTGCACCTCATCGTAGGCGAACTGGAAATAGTCGTGCCAGATACAAATAGGGCCGTCAAACGGATTTGGTTTGCTCGCGTCGAAGGCATGCCCATAGATAAACCAGCAGATAATGTCCCAATCGCCGATTGCCGCAGCCGCGGTCAGGCGCATGGGAAATTCGGCGCGATACTTGGTGCGGCAGTCAATCTGCGTCTCGTACACGAAATAGGGCACGCCCTTGATCCTGGAGTTCTCGATCCACGGCACATCGTAGCAAAGCCGTGGCGGCGCTTCAAGACCGCTGTGAAATGGAAACCGTTTGTACGTCGTATCATGCTCCATGCCCTTGATATAGGTCGCCGTGGACACCACACCCGCCACCTGCTGCATATACGCCAGCTGGATCTGGAACCAGTTGCCCGTGTCCCAGATAATCGGCGAAAGACGACAGCTCTTGCCCGCGGTCTTGAGAGCATCGGACATTTTCTTGTGATGTGCGATTTCGATTCCCGTGAGGAACTCCAGCACATCCGCGCCGCGCCGGCGGTTGAAATCCTCCACCGAGTAGTCCATCTTCATTGCGTTGAGCGCGGCAAGGACCGATGGATTGGGATCGTTGGCCGCGACCTCCGTGGAACTGGGAGATCCCAGGGGCACCAGCATGACCGTCGCCTTGTCAAGCGACTCGCCGGGAAGCAGACACCCCCATGCCTTTTGCAGACCGTCTTCCCCGCCGTATTTACGCTTCAGGAATTCCGCCCATTTCCTGAGCAGTTGACGCCGGAAGTACTCCGGCGTGTCCGCCCAGCGTTTGCCCGCGAGCATGTTGCGGAACCACATCTCTTCGTTGGAGTGTTCCCACACCACCACCTGCGGGTCGTCGGCCATGATAAGGCCGCCCTTGTATTTGTTGCGGAACAGCGCGTGATTCTTAACACCGCGGATCATCAGGGCCTCAAGTCGCGGGTCCCAGAAATGCGCGGCACAATACACGTTCTCCACCGGCTTGCCGCCGTTCTTCTTCACCCACCCCTCCACCGCGGCTTTCCACTCTTTGGCGGTTGCGGGATCGTCGATCACATTGACGTCTTCCGGGCCAAACGTGCCCGCGCCGTGCATGATGCCCGAATGCCAGATCCGGATTCCGTTCTTGTCGAGTGCGTTGAAAAAGTATGCCAGCAGGTCCTCATAGGAGCCGTCGCCGACCTGATAGTCCCTGTCCGGGGTGTTGTAGTAGTTGCGGTAGAGGTTGAACCCGAGGTCTTTGATGCGCTGCGCCGCAAGGTCAAGGTCGGCCCTTCGTTTGGCAAGGGCCGCGGCGCGGGCCTCTCCCGTCAGTCCGCGTTCGAGGTTTTCCACCGCGTGGCCGTGGAAACCCCAGAACCGGACCCGTTTGCCGTTGAGTTCGAGATGGCCCGCTTTGTTGACAATGACATAGGCGCTGTCGGGAATATCGGCGGCGGCCGAAACCGGCGTTCCTGCAAGTGAAGCGATTGCCGCGACCGGCGCGGCCGTGCGCAGAAATCGCCGGCGGGATGATGCTTTTTTGGTCAAGGATTCCTCCATTGGGTGTGGATATAATGAGTGCTACGGATATTCAGCGGGGGCGATGAACCGGGCCATGGAACCGCGGGTCCCCCCGCGCGCTTGAAAAATATATGCTCCGCGCGGCGCTGCCGGCCAATGCGCCGATGAAGTCGGCATGGCGGGATGCAATGCCGGTATTTTACTCGGCGGCAGCCGTATCGGCGGCTATGGCCGTGGCCCTTTCCGCGCGAGCAGCCACTGTTTGGGCGTTTGCCCCACCATGCCGGTGAACACCTTGATAAAATGCGATACATTGCCGAAGCCCGTTTCAAAACAGGCGTCCGTCACCGACAGCCCGGCTTCCGACAGCAGGTATTTGGCCCGGTTGATGCGCATCTGGTTCAGGTATTGGAGCACCGTAATGCCGGTGGCGCGCTTGAATTTGCGGCAAAAATGAAAGAGGGACATATTGCATTTGCGGGCGATCTCCTCAAGCGAACCCGCTCGATCGGCATAGGTGTCGATCACGGAGAGCGTCTTGCGCGTCCATTCGTTCTGCGATATGTCTGAGGCCATGGCTGCTTTTTCCTGCAAGAGCAGGCTGAATATCCGGCTGAAGATTGAAAGATCGGCCAGCACTACGGCCGGATCGTTGCTCAGCGGCTTCGGCTGTTCGGGCAGCTCGGGAACGTTTGACAATCGGAAAATCAGCTCCCTGATCATATCGGCTTTTTTAGTGTGCACCGCCGACATGCCGGCCAGATGCGTCGTGAGCGTTGCGTCCCCGCCTATCACCTTCGACAGCGCCAGATCGAACGGCACGGGGTTCACACGCACGATGCAGCAGCGATTTGTCGTGTGCCGTTTGAACCAGACGGTATGCACCAGGCCGGGAAGAATGCAATAGACGCTGTTGTCGTGGACCGGATACCGTATTCCATTAATGGTGATTTCACCGGTAATGCCCAGCGGAACAATCAGCTCGATATAGGTATGATGATGCGGCGGCCAGCTCCAATCCTTGAGGATCCAGGTGTTTGGGTCCGTGAGAATATTGAAGGTGAAGCCGATATACAGCCGGTCGTATTGCTCGAGCTCTTCAACGCGCGGCTTGGCGGAATGGGGTTTGGGGCGGGTCGGTTTTGGGCGCATGGGGCGATCCTTGATGGAGCAAAATCGGCGTATTTAATTTGGAATACAGGCTGATCTTCCATTAATATATCATCGAAGCGGCAAAAAAGCATGATTTAATTGCAAGCTGGGCGCGGCGCTCGTGCGGCTTGGATTAGTGATCATTCGTGAAGATTAGTGGCAAAAATGTATTATTCTGCGTCCTTTGAAATATTGAAGAAAAACCGGATTAGCCACGAATTTTCACGAATTGACACGAATAAGATCGGAAGCGTCGATTGGTATTGATGGAACCATCTTCTCACGAAAGACAATACGCAGGCTTATTGTCTTTCATGGAAAGACAATTTACCAATGGTATAAGCATTCATTCCCGCCGCAGACTTTCCCGGCCGCATAATGCCCCCTGGATCGCAAGCTCAGCGCCCTTTTGCCCGGCCAGGCGCCTTTTCGGATACAGCAGGTGCTCAAGCGCGGCCCCGGCGGCGGCCGGGGCATTGAAATTCCATGAGGCGATGCGCTGCGTGGTCAGCGCAAGCGAATTGCCGAAGCCGACAAGGGGGATCGTGCGCTTGCGGGCAATCTGGAATTCATGGGCAAACAGCGCCGTATCCTGGTCCGCCCCCACCCAGCAGGTTATGTTCTTATCCGACAAAGCCTTAGAAAAGAAGCCATAGACCTGGCGGCGGTGCTCCGCAAAGGAAAGCTGATCGCGCAGCGACAGCAGGAAATAGGGCTCGAGTTGCTCCCGATACGCGCCGGGCAGGGATGGTTTCAGCTTGCTATATCCGGCGCGCAGCGGGTCCCACACGCCGCGGGCCAGCGCCGCATCGAGATACTCATTCGTGGCCTGCGATCCTTGGCGCACAAAGGGAACGATTGCGCCGCCGCATCCTGCTTCGGATGCCGCCGCTTCCATTGACGCAAGGCATTCCTGCGACCAGACATCGCTATGGAAAGGTGAGAAAAACGCGATACGCCGATGTCCGCCGGCTATCAGATCGCGCGCGGCCTCGCGGCCGCCCGCCGCATAGGAACGCGCCCGCACCACGAGCGCATTGGTGTTGCCGGTCTGGAATGAGGGCGGTTTCCATCCTCCTATTTCGTCAATTATCGCGACCGGCTTGCCCGTTGCCTGCAGGCGGGCGAAGAGATCGTTGCTCTGGCAGTACGGGCTCCAGATGGGCACGAGAAATCCCGCGTAATCAGACCGCTTTTCAAGGGATAAGGGCGTATAGTCATCATAGCAGGCGGTGCGATGCTCGTCCTGGAGAAGAACATAGCGCACTATCTCAAAACGGACGTTCCGCCTCATGCATTCGGCCTCAAAATCCGGCAGAAACTCCCGGTCGTACGCTTCCGGAATCACCAGCGGTCCTTCATACCAGACGAAGATCAGGACCGCGATGGTAAGTTGGGCGCTTGCGGCAGGGGACCGGACAGCCGCATGATATCGCCGCCCCGTGCGTTGCAGCAGCCCCCGATCGCACAGGTGCGCGAGCGCGGATTGCATGACGCGGAATCCGGCATCATAGCGCGCGCAGAGCTCCTTAACTTGAGGCAAAACCTCATGCCGGGGAAGGCGGTTCTGCAGCAGGTCCTCCTGTATGCGGGACGCTATCCGCATCCAGGCGCGCTCTTTTCCGGATGCGGTGATTGCCGGTTTGTCCGCGCCGGATGTCGCGGATGTCGTTGGCGCCACGGCCTTTGGATGTTTGCCGGCAGCGGCAGAACGCCGGCGCATGGCTTTCCACATGGTTACATACGAGACCCCGGCTTCGCGCGCAAGCCTTCGGACCGAGCACACGGGAGGGTCCGCGGACAGATTGTCCAGAAACGACAGCGCCTTGTCCAGGCCCGGGGTATAGCGGGTTCCGGCTTTTTGCATGATATATCAAATATATCATTATTCCTCAATTCGGGCAATTTTAATCCAGCATATCTTCAACAATTTTACCTACATTAGGCCATGAACGGATTAAAATCATCATCCACTTTCACACGGGGAGGACAGGTATGGAACGTATCACTACCGCAACGCCGTCATGGCATAGGGCCTTTCGCGCCGCTGCTTTTCTGCTCTGCGCCGCCGCGGTCACATGCTTCGCGGTCAACTATCATGTTGCCAAGACCGGCAACGACGCCAACGCCGGGTCGTCCGCGTCCCCGTTCTTGACAATCAGCAAAGCCGCGCAGACGGCCCAGCCCGGAGATTCGGTGATCGTGCATGCCGGCGAATACCGCGAATGGGTCCAGCCTGCGCGCGGGGGAACATCCGAGAGTGCGCGCATCATGTACAAAGCGGCGCCGGGCGAAGCGGTCGTGATCAAAGGCTCGGAACGCATTACCACGTGGCAGCTCCAGAGTGGAAACGTATGGAAAGCGGATGTACCGGACAACATGTTCGGGAACTATCACCCCTACACCATGAACATCCTTGGCCGGTATCCGAGCGCGGGCGCGGAATGGCTGACCGCCGGTTCCTGGTGTCACCTTGGAGAGGTCTATCTGGATAATCAGATATTTCTTGAAAAGCAGACGCTTGCTGAAATCCAGAATGTTGCCAGAACGTGGTATACATCGCACAGCGGGACCACCACCAGCATCTATGCCAACTTCGGCGCGAATAGCAATCCCAATACTCAATTGGCGGAAATCAGCGTGCGGGAGAGCGTTTTCGGCAATCCGAATGCTACTACGGGCGTCAACTATGTAACCGTCGACGGATTCACCATGATGCAGTCGGCCGAGGAATGGACCCCCTTCTACATTGGCAATCCGCTGATCAGCCATGCCGTCATATTCGTTTCCGGGGACCACTGGATCATTCAGAACTGCACTGTCAAGTTCGGCAAGATGCGCGGGATCTCCATTGACGGCGCGAACCGGGCCACATACCAGATAGTGCGCAATAATGTGGTGACCGAAATCGGCGTTGCCGGAATCGGCGGCAACTATGCTCATTATTCGATCGTAACGGGTAACTGGGTTTCCCACATTCACGGCACCAGGCCCTATTATGGGGCGGAGCAGGCGGGAATAAAAATCCATCAGAGCGAACATTTAATAATCGCCGGCAATGTGATCTATAACGTAAGTTCTCCCCAGGACGGTCAAGGCTATTGGGGCGATTGGATACACGGGGGGAACCGGTTCATGGGGAATGTCATACTGCAATGCTCTAATCTTCCGATCAGGCTCGAAAACTCCTTCGGCACCAACTTTATTGACAATAACATAATTGTTCAAAATGGTGGCGCCGGCTGGATGGACCTGAATCCCGCCGCTGTCGTGCACAATCTGCTTGTCCGCACAACCATCAACGGATCGGGAAAATCATTCAATAACATCTGTATCGGCAATGGCGGCGGAGATGACTACAACGCTTGTTTTAGCGGGGCACCCGGCGCCGGCTCTCACGGGGTATCGGACAACACGGCACCGGGCTTTCAATTTGCCGTCGATACCGCGGCTAAAACGGTCACCCTGAATTTCACTGTCGGAACAGCGACGGCAAACCTTGCCTGCCCGGTAATCACGACGAATTACCTGGGCACGGTCGGCAGCTCAAGAATAATGAATCCCGACAGCACTCCCTTGACGGTCGACAAGGATTTCTACCAGAAATGCCGAGGCACCGCCCCAAAGGTGGGACCGTTTCAGGACCTCAAGGCTGGCCTCAACACGCTCGTGCTGAGGGCCAACAGCAACTTTGATTTCAAATCACTGTGCGGGCAGGTTTCAACGAGCAAGCAACTGCGCAGGCCGCTCATGACGAACGGGAATCGTCCCGCGGCGTATTACGATATGCGCGGCAGGCTGATTTCCGGCGCGGTTGCAGGCGTCAATGCGCGGAAGAACACAATGGCCCGCGGAGTGTATGTAGGGACCGGCGTTACGGGCGAAGCGCTGCAGCGGTCATTAGTGGCTGAATAGGGCGGATAATTCCGCCCGGGGTGGCCAATAAAATTTTTATCTGAAAAGAGGCTGACATGGAATCCGGGATCAAAAAGCCATGGGCAAGGAACAGTATTCGCCGCGGGGCTGTATTGCTGTTCTGCGCTGCCGCAATCTCATGCTTCGCGGCCGCCTATCACGTTGCCAAGACCGGCAACGACGCCAACGCCGGGACATCCGGGGCTCCGTTCCTGACGATCAACAAAGCCGCCCAAGTTGCCCAGCCCGGCGATGAGGTCATCGTGCATGCCGGCGAATATCGTGAGTGGGTGCAGCCGGCGCGCGGCGGCAGCTCCGAAACCATGCGCATCACCTACAAGGCCGCGCCGGGCGAAAACGTGATCATCAAAGGCTCCGAGCGCATCACCACCTGGGTGAGCCAAGGCAGCGGCGTCTGGAAGGTGGATCTTGACGACAGCTTCTTCGGCACGTACCGCCCGTTCGCGTCAACGATAGCCGGCAGATATACGGGAGACTACATCAGTGAGGGAGCCTGGTGCCACCTGGGAGAGGTATTTCTTGACGGGCAGATATACTTCGAAAAGCAGACCCTTGGCGAAGTGCAAAGCTCGCAAAAAACATGGTATACCTCTCACAGCGGCACGACATCCAGTATCTATGCGAACTTCGGCACGGGCAACCCCAACACCCAATTGGCGGAGATCAACGTGCGGGAAAGCGTATTCGGCAAAGATGTACAAACAGGAATCAACTACGTCACGGTTGACGGATTCAGAATGTGTCAGTCCGCGGAAGAATGGCTGCCCACCTACACTTCCCCCAACAGCAAGGCTGTTATTTTCGCTTCAGGCACAAATTGGATTATCCAGAATTGCACAGTATGGTATGGAAAAATGCGCGGGATCTCCATCGATGGTCCCAATGTCGAAGGGAACCACATCGTGCGCAACAACACCGTCAAGCACTGCGCCAGTTCCGGGGTCGCGGGCGCCAACGCGCACGGATCGGTGATCAGCGGGAACTGGATTTCTGAGATCGGGGAACAACGGCCCTATTATGGAGTCGAGGGCGGCGGTATCAAGATTCACACATGCCAGCGCATCACGATCTCCGGCAATGTTATCGCCAATATCACGCACAAAGGCTGGGGACAGGGAATCTGGCTCGATTGGCCGGGTGGCGGTAACCGGATCACCGGCAATGTCATCTCCAATGCTCCAACCGGCGCGTGGGTATTTCTGGAGAACCCATCGGGGCCCAACCTGATTGACAATAATATCGTCGTGGGATACTGCCATGATGCGGGACTGGGTGACGGGAACGTCGTGGTCAACAATCTCTTGTACGGAGTTTATATCTTCTTCGGCACTGACGGCTGGGGCAAAGTATCAGGCAAGAGCAACCGATCGCTCAACAATATCTTCGTGAAGGGCGCATATTCGCAGATTCCTCAGAACGCGGGCAACGTGTCGGACTACAATGCGTTTCTGGAATGGGCCGCAAAATCGTGGGGTGATGTCCACAGCGTGGTTGACAATGCCGGAGCCAACTTCTCTGCCGTTTTTGATACGGTTGGACGGACCGTGACGGTCTCCCTCAACGTGCCCGCTTCAGCCGCGGCAATTCAGTGCCCCATTGTAACCACGAATTCCGTCGGAGATCTTTCTGTTGCCAACGCCACGGGCTTGCGCATGACAAATCCGGACGGAAGCGCCTTGTCCATCGATAAAGACATTTTCCAGAACTGTCGCGGCGCTTCCACGAAAGTCGGTCCGTTCAAGGACGTGAAGGCTGGCGCGAATACCTTTGTGGTGCGGCCGAACAGCAATTTTGATTACAAAGCGCCGTGTGGTCCGGTTTCCGCGAGCGCGCAACTGCGCCGGCCGCTCATGACGAACGGCGATCGTCCCCCGGCGTATTACGACCTGCGCGGCAGGCTGGTCGCCCATTCACGCAATGCATGTCCGGGAACCGGCTTGTCAAGAGGGGTCTATGCGGTGATTAACGGGAGAAGCGGCGCGGCATTGACCATGGTCCACGCCGGCTTTACGCGCGAATAATCTCTTTTCCCGGCGCCAGGCCCATGTGAAATCGGGGACGGTGGTGATATATACACTTATCCTATGCCCTGGAATGCTCGGGTACCACCTCACGAAGCCGTCACTCACCTGACGGAATGATGCTTGTCGGGGTTTCTGCCCTATCATGCAGAGTGAGGACACCGACCATTTCCGTTGCGTATGCAGCCAAAACCATGGCGTGTGCGCTAAAGCGGCATCAGCGAAGATTCGAAGAAGCGGGTGGGGCTGCGGAGAAGTGAGGTATGCTAAGTAGTATCTGTTCAGAATTGGCTGGAACCACATTCACCCGCTCATGGTGAGCTTGTCGAACCATAGCGGCTCCCTATGGCCACTCATCCTTCGACCCCGCTCCGCCATAGCGCTTCGCAGAGGCGAGCGGGCTCAGGACGAGCGGTTCTTCGGGATGTCAATGAATTCTGAACAGAAACTAAGTATATAAATCGCTACCGTCCCTTATTCGTCGGAAATGGCGAGATTGCTCCGGCCTTAGATCCGGTGCACCTAAGTCGCGGGAAATCATCAATGCAACGAAGGTCTATGGAATTCACCCGCTTTCCCGCTCAACAATCTTTCCTGCGATCTCCATGACCCGCCGTTGTGTCCAGAATCCTGCCGCGGGCCGCAGAAGAAAATGCAGTATTGCGGAAGCCACGGCCGGGTAATTGTAGTTATAGCTGGTGATCCGGGAAATGCTGGCGGCGATCTGGTCGTCAAAGCCGGCGATAGCCACAGTGCCCGGCACCGAGATTCCTTTTTCGTGGCAGTAATCCATGGCCATATCAGCTACATAGTCGAAAGCCATAATCCATGCGGTGATTCGCGGATTGCTGGCCGCTTTGTCAAGCAGTTTGTAGAGCGCCACGCGGGACCCGATATCCATGAATAATCGGCCCATCTGGTCTTTGCCCATCGAATCCAGTTCCTTGCCGCATATCGCAGGAGCATGGCGCCGCCATCGCGCATAAAATGCTTCGAAGGACGATCCGCGGGAATGGGCCGATCCTTCCTGCGAATAATCGGCGTTCTTGATCGATTTCTCAATAGTAAGTTCAGAAAGCGAAAAGCCGGAGCCGGCCAGCTTCACAACCCGGCGTACGCCCGCGCACCGGTTCCGCGACCATGGGTCCGCATGGAACGGCGACACATACGCCAGGTGATGATGACCCTTTGTCAAAAGGTAGCGCGCCATCTCTCTTCCCGGCCGTTCGAGGGCGGATGCGCTGAAAACGCGCACACGCCGGCTGTCGTATTCAGCTTGTCCATACGGAAAAGCGCCCGCCTGATCGAGTATTGCCACCGGTTTGCGAGTGGCAATCAGCCGCCGCATCAGCAGGTCCTCAAACGACTGCGGCTCATGAAGCAGATAGACATAGGCGGCGATTCCTTCGCCGGTGGGAAGCGCGGTTTCGGCATTGCCTTGCATATCGGTGAAGACCAGTCCCGCATCGCGCTTTCTCAGCACAGCCAGCTCAATCGAGGCCTGAGCATTGACGCACTCAAGCTCCAGCGCGCGCATGAACTCAAGCTCCATGGCCGGCAGCGCGAATCCCGAAGAAACATAGGTCCGCGCAATCAGAACGATCCGGGGACGCTGTTGCGCGGATTTTGCAGCCATCACTTCGAAGCCGCGGCCCTGCGCGGCCAGCAGGCCCTGCAGCCTGAACTCTTCCGTTGCCGCCCGCACCGTCCTGGCCGAGGCCCTGTAGCGGGCGATCAGCTCCTTGACAGATATCAGCCTGCCGCTACGGACGATCGCGCCCGAAAGAAGATCAGCCGCGATGCGCTCCCGCACCCGCGACGAGGGACTTCCCCCTGCAGGCGCCTTATTCAATGACGATTCATTGGGCTCCCTCGCTGTTACCCGATAACCGCCATGGAGCATGCCCCGCAGTTTGGATTCTCTGACAGCCTTCCACATGGTCGCCTCGGATACGCCGGCATTTCTTGCCAAAAGGGAAATGCTGACAGGCTCGATCGGCCAACCTTTTCCGGACATGGCCCCAAGGTGATCGCGAGCTTTGCGTAGTGCTGTTGCCGGGCGCGGCATGTGGGGCCCCGATAAATAATTATTGAGGATCAGGGATATATCAGCATCATTAAAATACCATCCAATCAACCCCGGATGCAATATCTTTATGACGGATGGCGGACCATTGTAGTTGCCGCGATCGCCTGCGCCAAACACCCAAACTTGGAGGAATATATGCGCGCAACAGGAACTTTGATTCTTATCACGGCGTTAGCCACAAGCCTTCTGGCCGAGCAGAACACCTACGATGGCGGCGTGCTTGTGGACAATGGCGATCAGGAATACACAGAGGGCGGCACATGGATAAATGCCGAAGGCGATTATTATCACCGGGGTGTTAATTGGAGCGGAGGCCGGAAAACGACCATCTCAAAATCCTGGGCGCAGTGGAAGCCGACATTGCCTGCAACCGACACCTACCGGGTTTACCTTTGGCATACCCACTCAGGCGCCTGGGGCAATGTCACCATCGAGATCAAACATGCCTCCGGTACCCAGACGATCAAGAGAAACACCGGCCATGGGCCGTCGGGCTGGCAAAACCTGGGCGATTATCCTTTTGCACAGGGAAATGCCGGTTATGTGAAGATTACGCTCGATAGCGCCGCAAACTCCGGTCTTAACCTCTATGCCGACGGCGCCAAATGGCTTCCCGTGAGCAAGATTGACACCTCTAAATTTCCGCCCTATCCAAGGCCCGACGGTTCATATCCGACTATTGACAAAAAAGGAGGAGGGAACATCCTGATAAGCGGCCAACCCCGGTTGCTGCTTTATGGAGAGACCCTGGAAGACGGTGTTTCGGAAGTTGAGGATGTGCCGTATTACAATGATCTTTTCAATGAATGGCAATGGCAAGGGCTTAATACTCTTGGCGCGATCTTGGAATGGAGAAGCTATGAACAGGTAAAAGATTTCTATCGCTATGCCATGATCGACGCATTAATCGACTGCGCCAAAGCGCGCAATATGCATCTGATTATTGTCTGGTTCGGTTCCTGGCGCAATCTATCGAGCGGCTACATCCCCGGGTATATCGCGGGGCAGCCATCTACCTATTTGCAGACCAAAACCGCGAGCGGCTCGAATACCGGGAAAATTTCTCCCTTCGCCAACGCCTGCGCCGTGCGCGACGGCCAAGCGCTGTACAACCTGCTCGAACGCGCCAAAACCAGAGATCCAAATCACCAGGTACTCGTCGGCATCCAGGTCCAGAACGAAATGCCCTCGGACGAAGACTTTTCCGCACAGGCCACCGCGCATCTTTCCGAACAGGTTCCGCAGAACCTTCTGACCTACCTCAAAAGCATGGACACGCCCACCTACAATGCCGCCGCCGGCCTTGGTCAGTGGACCTGGAACGCCTACCACGGCAACGGCAGCAAAACATCGGGCACCTGGAACGATGTGTTCGGCGCCGCCAACGGCAGAAAGGCCATGTGTATTTACTATATGGGAGTCTATAGCGACACCGTCATCAACATAATGCGCAGGTCCTGGAACATTCCGACCTACTGCAACACCTGGTGCGACCAGTCGCCCTGCGACCACAATTACATGGATATCTTTCACGCCGGCGTTCCCGGCATGGATGGCATGGGTCCCGACCTGCTGGGCTCGTGCAGCAACTACTCATATGTTTACAAGTGGAAGCGAAGCTGGAACAGCCTGGTGATTCCCGAAGCATGCAATATCGAAAGCCGGTTCACTGCTATCGCCGATGGAGCGCTGCTATCGGGGCTATACGCCGATGCGGAACAGATGGGTTGCCGGGGCGGCCCCACTGGAAAAGTTATCATCAATATGATGCCCGCCATCTGCGCGCACCGCTATAACGGGAATATGCTGGCGTTCAATGCCGGCGGACAACAGAACTATCAGAACCTTGCTGTAAACGCCACAGTAACCGTAAGCGGGCGCGGGGGGGTAAGCGAGATCACCGGTCCAGGCGTCGGCGCCAATGGGTGCATTCTGAAAATGGGACCGGATGAATATTGTATAACATCCACGAAAACGGACGTGAGTTTGCAATATGCAGCGGGGGGTGCAATTGGAGTGGCCTGGGCGGAACAAGGTCAATTTTCAAATGGAACATGGGTGAAAAGACAGAACGCAACGGTAGTCAATAATGGGACGTCGCTCCAGTTCAGTTTTCCGACCACCAACGGTGTCTACGGTCAGGTACGGTTCAAACTCAAGTCGCAAACGGCACTAGCGGCAGGCTTCACCATGGCTCCGATTTCGGGTACGGCACCGCTCTCCGTGGCATTTAACGGATCGTCAAGCGCTGCCGGCACCGGATCGATTGCCTCCTATGCATGGGATTTCGGCGACAGCCAGACGGCAACGGGATCCACGGTCACGCACGTTTATCAGGCGCCGGGAACCTACACCGTCCGATTAACCGTCAAGGACGTCAGCGGAAATACCGATTGGCGGGAAGAGTATATAGATGTGGGCCAATTGCCGGTGAAGGTCAGGTTCCTGAATAGCAGGTTCAGCGTTGCTGTTCCTAATAGCCAAGCATGCAAACTGACGATCTTCGATGCGCGCGGGCGGATCATCCGTCGTGCAGATATGCAACCATCG
>Ga0315289_10000801_pt1 | contig 48357 bp, 47 predicted proteins | sample YL17G11_40_MG_FD_203452 | JGI IMG/M metagenome (GOLD analysis project Ga0315289, IMG submission 203452) | Sediment microbial communities from Yellowstone Lake, YNP, Wyoming, USA - YL17G11_40 | ecosystem: Environmental > Aquatic > Freshwater > Lake > Sediment | place: USA: Wyoming | collected... | reverse complement strand
CCTAAGCCCCGTAGTAGCCTCAATCATACTCATCGCCGTAACAGTCGCAGTCAGCATAGCCGTAGCAGCATGGATGGGAGCCCTAACATTCAACTTCATGGCAACAGAACAGATCAAAATAACAAACATGCAATTCTACACTAATAGCACTGGCAACAACATGACCATAACAATGCAGAACACGGGAACTCACCCAGTCACGGTTATAGAGGTTCACGTAAACAATGCCGCATTAAACTTGCTAGCCGCTCAGTTCACTATTCCTGCGAACACCAAAATGATTGCAAACGTTACTTACACGTGGAAATACGGTGCCCAATACGAAGTCGAAGCAAGAACATCGAAGGGCAGCCAGTTCACCTACACTGCGACATCGCCGAACTCTTAGATCTCCACCTTTCTTTTGTTGAGATTGGGGGCAGGGCAAAACCAACAATATTGACGAGCCTTGCTTGCGCTCCAAGCGCGCGCGTGAAGCGTGGGCCAATGCTTTTACTTCCCAGCTTGAGTATTATCTATGCTGAAGGTGATGTTTGACTTGATTAAGTGGGAGTATAAGGTGGTCGCGATAAAGACGCACGTCTCTTCAAGCCATTTCGAAACCGATAGTAAGCCGACCATAGATGATGTTCAAAATGACCTAAACGAACTAGGCGATGAAGGATGGGAACTTGCCACCGTCCAAGACATCAGACTGCAAGACGGCCGAGGATTCACTATCGCCTACCTAAAAAGACGAAAGGCCTAAGCATTTTTCCAAATAATGCACGTTATTGTTGGCGGCAGAGCATCTACGATATTTGGAAAAGATTGGAATACTGAGAAACGATGGCGGCTTCTGTCCATGTTGAGACAACGGGTGAAACTGGAAGTTCCATAACCCACTTATACATGGGCTCGCTTTAGGATGATGGTTAGCTCTACTTGTAGATTGGCGCATGGGCGTTTCTATTTCTGGATTTAACCTGAAAAGGTTTGGGTTTGGGATAAAACTTTATCCCAACCAACCAAAAAGACAGAAAACAAAAAGACAGTCAAGTTAGATAGTTAGTGTCCGTTTGGTCATGTTTTCCATCAAGCCAGACACACGCCCGCGATTACCATAGCTATTTGTCATTAAACGCCTAATAACAAATGGGCCAAACGAAATTGACACGGTTAACCCGAGGGCCCTGCTCTTATTAGTTCACTTTGCCCGATTCCAGAAATTCGACGAGGTAAATGGTATCCATGTCTACAGAAAACCCAAAAAGTCCACAGTATAGTTTCAGGATTTATCCGATAGATAAATATATGCATAATTAACAATTATCCTGATAGGTTTAGGGGAGCTGGGAACATGACCCGGCTGAGAGGACGGTTGAACACCGTCGACCCTTAGAACCTGATCCAGGTAATACTGGCGGAGGGAAAAGAATGAGTGCAGGTAGCAAAAGTTCCCATACGAAGATACTCGCTGAAATCGCAATTTTCGCTTCACTCTCTGGCGTACTGTACTCCATACGCCCCTATTCAAACCCATTCGGCGGTTCTGTAACCTTGGGCAGTATGGTTCCGGTTATGTGGCTATCCTTAAGAAGAGGTGTAAGAGTTGGGTTTGTTTGTGGAGCGATATTCGGCGGTATAGCACTCATCATCGACATTCTGCTGCTTCCATACTCCCCGATCGTGAATCCCGTACAGGTGGTTTTTGAGTATCCAATAGCCTTTGGAGTACTCGGGTTGGCAGGCCTTTTTCACAAGAAAACTTTGGCTCCAATACTAGCAGGCGTGGGCATAAGCGTGTTCATCAAGTTCCTCATCCATTTCTCTGCGGGAATCATCTTCTGGGCATCCACAATTCCTCAAGGCTGGAACCTTGCCGTTTATTCGGCAGTTTACAACGGCAGCTTTCTGCTCCCTGAATTCATCATTAGCGCAATACTTGTAACGATACTCGTCAAAAGAAAAACGCTAGAATATCCTTTGTAAACTGAGGAAAACGAGTTGGTGAAGCTATGTGCGAGAATCAAAAGCCTTGACGAACCATTAGGAGGCAACATCCAATCTAGTTCACGAAACATCCTTCAGGGTTCCCAAGGAACCCGAAAAAACCGCTTTGCCATGAAGTCACTTTTTAACGCGCGGCTAAGAAAATCAAGGTTATGAAAGCCTAATGGGGAAACTCAGCACCGAGGAATTGAAAAAGCTTCTCAGTTGCATAAAGAAAGACCCAAGAGTGGTCGTCCCGCCTTCACCCGGGTTCGATTCAGGCGTACACAAAACACACGGTAAATACTTGGTTGTTTCAACCGACCCGTGCATGGGCGTCCCGCAAAAATGGTTCGGATGGCTACTCGTGCATTATGCAGCCTCAGATGTGGCGCTGTTCGGGGCAAAACCAGAATTCTGCACTATCAATCTCCTGGGTCCACCATCGACCAAACCCCAGACCTTCCAAAAGGTCATGCAGCAAACCTGCCGCGCCACCGATGAACTTCAAATGGCCATCGTGACAGGGCACACCGGAACCTACAATGGACTCTCCACCCTAGTCGGAGTCTGCACAGCCTACGGAACAATCGACAGAAGCAAACTCATAACACCGAGCGGCGCTAAACCTGGAGACTACATTTATTGTATGAAACCGATAGGCTTAGAAGTTGCAATCAACTTCGCGTTAACCCGCAAGGATACGGCGAAGAGGGTTTTCGGAGTTCAAAAAACGGAAGAGCTAGAAGAACTTGTTCCAATGCAGAGTTGCGTTAGAGAAGCGTTGCTGCTTGCTGAAACAGGCAATATTCATGCCATGCACGATGCCACTGAAGGAGGTTTGACAGCAGCATTGAATGAGATGGCTGAAGCTTCCAAAGTCGGTTTTAGAATAGAATTTGAGAGGATTCCAATCTGCAAAGAAGCGAAAACACTGCGGAAACACTTCCAACTGTCGGAAAAGCAATTGTTATCCATGTCATCGACTGGAACAATCCTAGCCAGTGTTAGTCCGAAAGCAAAAGAAAAAGTCGAAACAATAATGCGTCGAAGCAAGATTCAAGCAAGCGTCTTAGGCATTTTCACAAAAGACACGCACCGCGTCCTCCTAAGAGATAGAAAAGAAGTATTGTTTCCAGAAGATGCGGATGATCCTTATGAAAGAATTCTCTCTGGAGAGTTGTAAATGTTCATCCGCTTCCCTCGCACGAACCCAATCAGTGTGAGCTCCGCATCTTTGGCAATAGCAATTCCAGAGTTTATTGCCGCGGCCAAAGAAGCAACGATCGGCAGTTGCATCGTTGCTGCTTTAAGTATGATATCGCCGGTCAGTCGTCCGCTCAACGCAAGAAAGCATTCGCTGAAATCGATTTGTTCAAGGACTCCCGCTCCGATTGCCTTGTCAACCGCATTATGGCGACCCACGTCTTCTGCAAGAGCTTTGCTCACTCCGTCTATGCTATAGATAGCGGCAACGTGTACGCCTCCGGTTTTCCTAAAGATTTTAGCGTTTGAATTGAGGCGATTGACGCAGTCCAATATCGTTTTTGCCTGAACAGTTAGATTGGATCTGACCTTCGGGTGCCTGAAAGAAAACGGGTAAGGCGATGTGCTGCCACATGCTGAGCGAATTACCCGAGAAGAAAGCTTTGAGAATATCACTCTTTTTTCAATGTTGACACTTGGCTTCAATTTAACCTTGCAAGTTGCCTTGTCGACCGATACGTGTAGCTCTTCAATCTCTTCAACTGACTTCAATATTCCTTCGGAGAGCAGGTGCCCAACGGTCAATTCTTTCAGGTTCGAAGGAGAGCAGAAAATGGTTGCGTAATGTTTTTTGCTGACATAGATATCCAGTGGCCTTTCTTCTGCCACGAAGTCGGTCATTTTCTCGGCTTTGCCAGACGGTACGTCTATCCTCGTGATTTCAATTTCTAGCATGTGTTTCACTTCTTGAGTTCTGACAGGATGAAATCAACGATTTCCCCGGCTATGCTTGTCTTTGTAACCGACTGTAAGCCTTTCCACCCTGGTTGACTGTTGACGTCGATGACAGCGGGTCCTTGCTGACTCTCAAGGATGTCTATGCCGGCGATTTTGCACTCGACGGATTTGGCTGATTTGATGGCCACGCCCTCAATGTCCGAAGCAAGCTTCACTGCCTTGGGTCGGCCTCCCTGGCTGTAGTTGGTTTTCCAACTATTTGCGACACGCTTCATGGCTGCTACCACCTGATCGCCGATGACAAAAGCCCTGATGTCAGAGAAACCATGTTGCACAAACTCTTGGAGGTATATTACGCCATGATAGTACCTTATGGCTCTGAAAACAGTGGTCGCTATTTCAACGTCTGTGATTCTTGTCGATCCTATGCCCCTGCTTCCGAACAGCGGTTTGGTGACGACGTCTCCGCCCAATTCGTCGAAGGCTTCCAGTGCTTCGTTAACGTTCTCGGTGATTGCGGTGCGCGGCACGGGTATACCATTTTCCTCCAGTATCGCGAGAACGTCATACTTGTCGACGCAGTGCTCAATTGCCTCGGGCGGGTTTATCGTGTACAGACCCAAGCGTTCAAGGCGATACAGAGAGTCCATCCTGAAAACCAGCTCTTCTATCGAGCCGCGTCCGACAGGACGAACAATCAAGGCGTTCAGCCTTTGCAGCGTGTCGGTCTTGGTCGCTTTGAACCGCGGTCTGTATCCAACATGTGCGATGAGCCGAGGAAAGCTTAAGCACGTGCATGCAATGTCACGCTTGGCGAGGGCTTCTCGCAGCTGCGTTGAACTCCAAGAATCGCTGTTTCGGGTTAAGATTCCAAACTTCAAAAAAAAGACCCTCCATGCAAGTCTGAACTTGTGAGATGCTAGCTGAGATATGTTCTTAAAGTTTCCCTCTGTACTGCCGCGAGCTAGAATTTGTGGATGTACTGCACTAGTTGTTTAGCATTCTCCGGTTTCTCGCGTAGATCCAAATCTAAGTATGCAGCGTGAGTGTTGAAGTAAGGTGGACCCTTCCTGGAAAACAACGTTAGAATCTTGGCGTCGTGATCGATCTTGAACCCTTCGGCGCAGGGTTCGTGGCCCCTTATCAGGATTTTGACGTGGAATTTTTCCAGAAACTTGCTGGTCACGCCTGCGCCGAAAAGTCTGCCGGCACCTCTCGGCGATGCGCATGTCTCTTTTACTATGTCGCTAGGGTCACTCCAAAGTATGTCTTCCAGGAGACGCTGCTCCGGATGCACGTCTTGCGCGTGGGCCAAGTCGTCGATTCTGTTGGCCTTCAAAGGTGGCCCTCCATGAATCAAGACGTATCTTTCTTCCACAAGCACCGCGTTGTACATGCATGCGAATAGTCTGCGAATCCTCGCGTATGTTTCTGTCCACTCTTTGCCAAATCTCATCTGAAGCTGCGCTGGCAAGTCATGAGGCTCAGCCATAAGATCATTTGGTCCTTCGTGGTTTCCTCGCATCAAGATTATCTGCTTGGGAAAAAGAAGCTTCAGCTTCAATAGCACATAGTAGATTTCTGTTGAAAATGCGCCTCTGTCGCCGTAGTCTCCGAGGAAAATCATGTGTGAATCGTTGGTCTGGTCAAGTTGCTTCAGAAACTGGCTTCTCTTGAATATATCAATTAGGCTTTCTAGGTCTCCGTGCAGGTCGCCAACTATTAGAGCCCTACCTGAGGGGTCAAGTTTCACGAGTCTTCCTAGAATATTGAGGTTCCCGACTCTTCCATTTTCCCCGCAGATCAACCGGGCGACGTCTTCAACCAATTTGCTGAAGACTTCAGGTTTGACTTCTAGAGACTCCTTTACGATTTGAGTAATATCCGTTGGCAACCGTTTCGCCTATGTCATTCAAGCTGAATCCTTTTGTTTGTAGAGTCGAACACGTTCTTTTCGATTTCAACCTTATGATTTCGGATTTTCTCCGAAGTTTCAGCGCATGCCCTTTCCAGCGTGATTCTTTCGCCATCCATCGCTTTCCTTTTTCTCTCCAATCCTTCAAGCTGTTCTCCAAGTTTCGACAGGCTTCTCCCAGTCTCAGCGACTTGGTCAGAGGCTGAGAGTTGCCTGTGAAGCATAATGGTTTTCGTGCTTTTTTCGTGCAGGCCAACCAGTGAATTCTTAGAGAGTACGTTCTCCATGATCTGCTCTGCCTTTCTTATTTTTTCAGGCTTCAGCTTAAGTTTGCCTTCAGACATGGCACTGTTCATTTTCCCAAGAATCTGTCGCAGCAGAGGATGATTCGGGGGCTCGGTTGCAAGAGCCTGGAACGGGTCGATGATGTACTGATTCAGCTTGTTGAGCTCTTCAGGGGTTAAGCCACTCCCTTCGCCATGAAGAGCCAGTGATTGAAGTTTGATGAACGGCTTTTGAAGATGCTGTAGGCTCTGCTTCACCTCGCCACCCAGGGCGCGCATTTCAGCGGCCATCTGACTTAGCTGATTGAGGCCTCCCTTGCTTTTCAAGTCAGCGATTCTTCGTTGCACCTCGACAATTTCGCCTTCAACAGTAGTTTTCTCGTTTCCAACCATTGCACACTGCTCTTTGAGGGTTTGGAGTTGTTGTTCCAATGCCTGAAGTTTGTCTATAAGTTGGAACGTTCTTTCCAGGGTCTTGGCTTTAACGTATTCTTTTGTTGAGAAATTGTCAAGTTCCCTCAACGTTATCTTTGCCCTTTCGAAGACTGCCTGGAATTTTCTTCTGTCTATGATAAAGAAGGGTGAAACCAGAGGAAACCAATTCCTAATGTCAATGTCAGTTACAGAGAAAGCCTTCTGAGTCCCCTGGACAAATTCTTGGAAACTGTCGTAGGCAACGTCTTCGGGGACCTTTATCTGCCTCATTCGATCCACAAAGATTCGGGCGAGCTTGTTCAACGCTCGGGCGCGTTTGTAGATCTTCATATTTCGTTTCTCGATTTCTTTCTGGCTGTTGTCCAGAAGCAACCTAGAATTGCTAGAAAGACTATCAACACATTTACTCATTTCATCAAGCATCTTCTCAGCTTTCGAATGAATAGGAACAAGAAGTGGACCTGTCTCACGTTCAAGCCAACCTTTAATATCCTTCGAAGAGAGTTTCGCCACTTGTGACACGCGTTTTCCCAGTAGAAAGTGTACAGAGGATATATTTATTTCTCGAGGACTTGACTCGAGCCTGAAGGTTCTGTGTAGTCTTCGTCGGATGATTTCTTTGTTTTTAACCATTTCGCAAAAACGACGTCTAACTATCCAACATTTTATGTTGTGATGGGTTCTGGTCTATCATCGTCTGACAGTTCATCCTGTAACAAGTCGGGTGATAGAGGCGATATTGTTCTCATTCTATTAGCGCGTGCGTTGATTATGTTTCTTAACGTTTCTTCTTCTTGAGTCCTGCGTGTGCTCTTTTCTTTGGCATCTTCTTACCGAGTCTATCTATGTCTATTGTTTCTTATAGATCTGATAGGTATAATGGTTCTAAAAACCCTCCGTTTGGTTGTTTTCCCTCTAAAGCGCACCCGCGCTTACTTTATGACCACCAACGTTTTCTTCTCCAACCCTTCTTTCGCGCAAGAAACGTTACATCAGAACCCTTCGTTTGACGGTTTAGACTTGACGCTTTCTTCTGAGCTTGTTTCTTAGTGCGAAAACGCAGACTCGTAACTGTGATCGGATGCGTTCCCTTCTTTTTGGCGATTAACCATTTCTTCTGAAGTCTAACATGCGAATAAGTCATGCGCTCTCGCAAGAGAAAAATCGTTGTTAGTAGGGCGCATGGTCCTGTTTGAAGGGTGCATGGAGAAAATCAGCTAAGGGCTAGTTTTAGAAGTGATGGGATGCGTCACGCATGCAGAAACCTTCTATGCAAATTAAAAGGGGAAAGGGTCTCTGCATGACGCACCTAACCCTTATTGAACGATACAAGACAATATAAAACTTACATTCATCATGGTTTTCTTTTGTTGTCTCTTGAACCTAATAGGTTCTCAGATTTGTTCGTTTGAAACAAAGTCTGCATAGCTCGTTTTACAAGTGCCATCCGACGATTTTTTACATGGACTCGAATCCGACGAAGACTTGACAGAACCAGCCTGAAGGTTCTGTTACCTCTCCGTCTGTTTCATCTCCTTGTTACTTTTCGTCTGCTGGGTTGCATTCTGAGGTTCTGTAACCGATAACTGAAATTGGTGAAGTATGATGTCACTAAATGCGCCTTTACAACCATACGTGCAACAATATTTAATAGTTCCACAAGATTATCCGCTAGTCATGGCAACCGAAACGAAACCTGTAGTCACGCTTAGCATTACTTTGCTTGTCCATGTCGATATTGAGAAAGCTTACAAAAACTGTCTTGAAATTGCGAAGGATAATAATGTAATGTTTCAAGGGATTTACCTTTGGAGTCTAAATAATCCCAATCGCGACGTTGAATACCTATCCTTTATGGTCGTAGATATTGATTTGATTAATAAGATAATCGAGAAGGTCAAATCAAGTCTAAATCTTGCAGAAGAAAATCTGTTGTATACAGCCATTCCCTCTGTACGTCTAAAGGAAAAGTCTCCTATCTCGATGGCGACCTAGCTAGGATGGCTTGCATTCTAACTTAGAGTTGATTCTATAAACTGATAGCTAATTTTTTCCATGCGCCCTTCAAACAGAACCATGCGACCTACTAATTGGCATCTCCAGATAGAAGGGCATCAAAATTACCATGCGCCCTTGAAATAGGATATGGTTTGTAGGGTGCGATACTACAAACTTATTTGTCATGACTCTCTGAAGCATCTATCCATCTTTGATTGTTCTTGCTGTCAAATACACGGTCAAAGAGACTATATGTGACATCGACAGCTTTGAATGCATTCAGGGCAATTTCTTGTTTTTCAGTTTCAGCCAGATTAAGAACAAATACGCCAAGATCATGAAAGTATCTGTTTCGTTTTTTCTTGAAAATTTGGATAATCTCGTTTTCCTCTTGTGAAAGCAAACCCAATTTCAATTGGTGTTCAAGCTTTCTGTGAACACTCGACCTGATAAAACTATCAGCTTTTGGATTCCAGCCTGACAGGTTATGCTCTCGCAGAATAACCTGATTTAGATTTAGCTCGATTATTCCCCATGCAACAATAAGAAACGTGGAAAAATCATGCTCTTTTCTAATGTCTTCTAACGTATCTCTTCTAGGTCGACTCGCTTGATTTAGGCTCATGCCTTCAACCTATGATTTCCCTAGCATATTTTTCTTTTGCGAGCCCAAATGACTTATTCGCACATTCACCTTCAGAAGAAATGGTTAATCGCTAGAAGAAAGCGTACGCATCCGATCACAGTTACAAGCCTTCGTTTCAGAACCAAGAAGCAGGCTCAGAAGAAAGCATCAAGCCTAAACAAGCAAACGAAGGGTTCTGATGTGAAGTTTCTTGTGAGAAAGAAGGGTTGGAGAAGAAAACGCTCATGGTCGTGACAAGCGCTTTGGGTTCTCTTTCTAAACAGATGTACACGCAATGCATGTGCATTGCTTGTTGTTTGTAATATGCTGTAGACCATCAAGTTTGTGAGTCAAAGGTTTTCTGCATATGCGTGGTAGAATTATGTTCATGTACTTGTCATCTTGTCTTTCATAATATCGCCAAATAGCATAAGCACAAAAGTCTGCAAGCTGTAGCATGCGTGTCTCATGACTTTGAGCAAAGTATGGAATGTCAACAACATTTCCAAGGTACCCATATTTGGTACTAGTCTGAAAGCTACTAAGAAGGTGTCGGTATTCATCTTCTCGATTCTTGTCTATAATTACTAATCCCTTGGTTGTATATCTGAGTCTATGTTCCCATATCAGAAAATTGTTGAACCGACTACACACCCCTTCGAAAGTATCACTCCGTACTTGAGTAGCACCTTTAGCGGCATCCTGACTCATAACCGCTGCGAACACGATTATGTTTGGAAAACCCGTGTCCAGAATAAGCTTGTATACATCTTCAAGAATCTGTTCTCTCTTCTTGAGAGGAAAACTATTGTATACACCTTTGCTATGTTTGACATGCTCAGCATGAAATTCTATAGGAATAGATACCCCAGGAAAATAGTTTTCTTGAATCTTCTGCAAGTGTTTGATCAGATCAGATACTTGTCCTTCGTGAACTGCAACTCCGCCAATAACAAAATGCTTTTGCTTTTCCCAATTCGATGGTTCGCCAGACTCGTCAAGGTAGAGAAGATACATGAAAATATAATAAATGCGGCCGAGTACAAGAGCTTTGTCCTGTAGTGAGCCGAATAGCCAGCTCTCTCAGTCGCAAGAGTATGTAATGCAATTTCTTCCCTATAGATTTTTCGATATATCGATTCATACGCAGTGTTCATTCTCGTTCAATTCCGACGGCTAGCATTTTGAATTAGCGTTATCCATTTGTTTTTTCCTTCTACTTTGATTCCGAAAGCCTCGCTCGGAGTTTTTCCTCGGAGCCCTTCATGCGGTCTAATGTAATTATGGAAAAGCTGATAACCTGCTAGTATCGGTGTTTCTTTTGTTTTGAGTCCTCTCATCGTCTTCTCTCTGTCTCGGATTTCACCGTTCATTCTTTCCATTTTGTTGTTGTTTCGTTCGCCTCTCAGGGTAATGTTTCTGATGTGTGTTGCTTGCGGAAATGCTTTCATGCTTGCATTGGAATAAGTGACTAGTCCATCTGTTATGATTGTTTTTGGCTGTTTTCCCATAAGGTATTTTGCTCTTGAAAACAGAGACCGCGCATCATGCATATCCTTGGTTTCAGCGACTTCCTGAGCTATCCAGAACCTTGTTTCATCATCCATCAAAGCGAACAGATATTTCATGTCGCCCTTTACTTTGACGTATAGCTCGTCTGCTCTCCAAGTGTCACTCACGTTTGGAACAATTTTCTCAACATAATCTTGCATCAGCCTAACGTACTTCTTAATCCACATGAAAACCGTTTTATGGCAAACTTCCACGCCTAGTAATTTCAACGATTTCTGAGTATTCCTCAACGACTCTCCACTAAAGTACAATTGCATAGCGGAAGTGATGGCTTGTGGATTGTGTTTCATCTTTTCAAAGCCAATATTAATGGTAAAATAATGATGACAATCTCGGCAATAGAATTTCTGAATAGCTCCTGCCTTGTTTCGTCTAACTCCATCTTTCTTTAGGTTGCTTGAACCACAATACTGGCAGTTTTGAACGTTCACTTCTTGAATAACTCGGTTGATTTGAACCTCTTTTCTTATTTGGTGTGAAAATTCAACCGCAAAAATGTGCTTACACTTAACATGACGATATTTGTTATCTGGACATTCGCACATCCATTCATTATCAACTTTGGTTACAAAGTATTCGCCATTTCCAGACTGAGACTTGACGGTGTAAAGGTTATCGTCTACTCTATGTATTTGGTTGGAGAGTTTTGCGATTGCTTCACCGCGTTCTTCTCTTGTTGTTATGGTTGCCATTTTACTACCCCACTACTTTGTAGTATATGTAACAACTACTATAAAAGAGTTGCTACAAACATTTATATACTACAACGCAACATTAGTGATTAGTGATGTATAATGCATGAATCTGGAAAAACCCAAATTGTAACCTCACTGAGAGTTGATCCTGAATTGTGGAAGGAAGCCAAGGTTGAAGCAATAAAACATGATATGACTTTGACCGAGGTCGTTGAAGAAGCCCTGAAAAAATGGATACACGAAAAAGGTAGCGAGTAGAAAATGACGGTAAGGTCAAAAGTAATAATACTACTTTGCCAAAATTGTGGAAAAAGCTTTCGTCCATACGGAGACATATTAATGGAATTACCAGCATACATCAAAGTAACCTGTCCAAATTGCAAAGCCGAAAGCACCATTATCTATGATGAAGAACTCAAGAGAGAGGTTGCAAGACGCGAACTTAACTTGGACAATCAGTTAGGAGCCAAGGAGTTGGAGTCTAAGTATAGAATATTGAAAGCTGAGGTCGAATCGTTGAATAAACGAATCGATGGAATGGACAAAGAGGTACAAGCTATCAAAGAAGCAATTGGTTCTTTAATCCCTGCTGTAAGAAAGCAAGTGGCAGATGCTATCTCAAATATGCTTCAGCAACCGCAAAGCAAAGAAAACCCATTAGCAAGGTAATAATCTGATGAGTGATAAAGAACCCGCATGTTCTATGCTTACTAGAGACATTTTGGCAATTCAACTATTGGAAACAGCCCTTGCTTTGATCAATCAAATCCGTAATTATGCTATACAAAACAGAATAATCTTGAAGGAAAACCCTTCATTAGATTTGCTGTTGGCGAAGGCTCAAAACCTCATTTACGAAATGGACACAACTGCCAATGACATTAAACCAGCAGACGAAAAGAAACACGTCTTCAGAACAGACGAAGAGGAACCAGTACCAGCCTGAAGTCTCGACGCTTTTCTGAGTAGAAACTTATATATGAGTAAACAGTTAACGCATCCACGCGTGACATTGTATGAAGGCAGCAAGCAACGCCCGAACACTGGCTTTCGTTACCGCTATGGGTGCTCTTGGAAACGTTATGTTTGTCATTTCTCAAACGATTTTCAGGACAGGTTCAATTGCTCTTGATCTCTCGCATATTGGAACTTTTGTGGCGGCAATCTATGGAGGCCCCCTAGTTGGGCTTGCAACAGGTTTCATAGTGGGAATAGGACCCGGGTTCTACTTTGGATATCTGGGAGCGAGTCAAGGTCTGTTGGGTCTGATAGGTCTGCCCGTCGGAAAAGCATTAACTGGCTTGACGGTCGGCTATCTTGCTCGGATCCTGAAAATAGGTAGTGCGAATCGCTCTTCTTGGAGAGTGGCTGTCGCAACTTTGGCCGGATACGTACCCGAAGCCATCTTCACAGTAATATACTTTGAATATTTCGTAGCCATTCTGCTTCCAAGCGTGGCTGCATATCTCACGCCGTTGCCGTTCATTGCCACATTACTGACCAAGGCATGGATTGAAATAGGAATCTTGACTGCTTTCATGATCGCTCTAGTCGGAAACAAAGGTTTCAACGAGTTTGTAAGGCGAGTTTTCACAAGACCTTACGCGCTGTCCGAGGCTAGGTCAAAGCAGCCTGAATCGAATCCATAGTGCATTAGGCAATCAAGATTCAACAAAGAAATAAATGAGGCTTGCACAGAAGTTAATCGGATCTTGACACGCTGTTAAGCGGTGACTCTGTTGAAGGTCAATTCTGGCGACGTAAAGCTTGTGGCAGAAGTCAAGGAAACTGCTCTTAATTATGGTGCTTCACTAGCTGGAATCGTGTGTGCGAAAACTGTTGATTCATTTCCCAGCATATGGGTTGGGTGGGAGCAGCAACACTACACGAGAGAGACGACTGAAATAATGCCAGATGCGAAGTCCGTCGTTGTGATGGCCTATCACGTCTGGGACGATATGCTTGAACTGGCCATCAAACAGGGCGAAGAATGGATTTACCCAGGCTACTTGCCTCTAGACACGATGACGGTGGCAATAAAGAAACTCCTCGAAGAAAGAGGCTACGACACGACGTATGCTAGTTCGATCTCGCACAAACGATTAGCTCAATTGGCAGGGTTTGGAAATTATGGAAAGAATTCTTTGATAATAAGCCCTGTTTTCGGTCCTTGGCTTCGTTTTGCAGCAGTTTTGACGAATGCTGAGTTGTTGACGGACAAGCCTTTTGAGCGTGATCTATGCGGAGACTGTGAAGCTTGTATAAGAGCGTGTCCGGCTGGTGCTCTGACGCCGTACAAGGTTGATGATAGCAAGTGTTTACTGGGAATTCACATTTCGAACAAGGAAGGCTTTGAACAGAACCCGAAATGGATGGAGATTGAACCTTCTTTCACGAAGAATTCGCATTTAATGTGCATGCGATGTCAAAAGTCTTGCAGATACGGAAGAGACAAGCACTGATGAACATATGCTCAAAATAGCGATTTCTCAGCTGGCTTTGAAGCCTAGTGATTTTGCTAGGGCTTCAGAGTTTATTTCTCCGTTCTTGAACGTGTTGCCAGTTTTCGCGTTGTTTATCGTTATTGTAGCTGGCGCGAATAAGTTTGGGTCTATCTTGTAGAAATCGTACTTTGCTTCTTTGAAAATCTCCATGAAGGGTCTTCCATATTGTTTGGATGTTTTGGACGGTGCCTTTTCGAGAATTTCCTTCAGTTTTTCGTCATCGTCGTATTTGACGACGTAATATGCAGTTCCGCCGTAAAGAATTGCGTCGTTTGTCCTGGCCATCGCGTTTGCAAACTTCGGATGAATCGGCGGGATGGGAGCGCATCCCCAAGCATGTAAGATGACATTTGGATCTAGTCCAACTTTTCTGAGCTTGTGTATTCCTGTTTCGACTATTCTGCCTGAAACTTGCGTTGCCCCGGCTACGCTGGCAGTCGGGGTCATAATGATCGTGAAGTTCTTCGTGTCAATTTTACAATCTGTCGCTATTCTTTCTATCAGCTTCGTCGTCGGAGCCTTGTCAGTTTCCAAGACAAGCACGGTCTCGTCAGAATTGTCTCTGTAACCGATTTCCTCGTAGATCTCCTTCGGCTTAAGCGCCAATGCTCTCGCTGGTCCTGAGCCGATGGCAAAATAGCCTTCCTCATTTATCTGCCAGCCTGCATACTGCGAACCCAACGTCGCGATTACCGGATGGTCCGTTGACACGAATATTGAAGGAAGTTCCAATCCCCCGTATTTTCTGTGGGTTATCCTTGCCTCTGCACATCCGCCCATGCAGATTTCAGTAATGAGCCTTCCAGCTTCGAACCCGCCTCTGGCCTCGATTCCAGCGTCGATGATGGTCGTTCCAGAGTCGGTCTTTCGAATCTTCACGCCGAAATATTCAGAGTTCGCGACAAGTTTCTGCAGAAGGTTCGATGCTAAACGGTTTATGCTCAGACTTTTTTCCACTGTAGCCATCTCCTAAAGAAACTTTTCATGCACACTCAGATACGGATTCTTCTCCTTCGAGACGTAGAGTTTGCCATTTCCGGCTTCCGTGAGGTCTCCGAGAAAAAGATACATTGGCCCTTCGATCGTCTCGCCTTCTTCTATCTTGACCTTGGCTTTGATGCTGTCTATTGTAAACGTAGGTAGCATCGACTCTAGGGAACCGCCGATGACTATTTTGCCGTCTGTCATACAGGCACCTGCCCTTGCCTGGCAGTTTCTTTGAACGTATATTGTTCCGTTTTGCATGCGAAAGCCTAGGAATTGTCCTGCGTTTCCGTAAATTTTGAGCGTTCCCTTTTTCATGTGTGCTCCTGCCTCGTTTCCAACGTTTCCATGGACGACTATTCGTCCTCCGCGCATGCCTTCTTTGGTTCCACGGTAAGGGGCGCACAGGTAGTCGCTGGCGTCGCCGTGGATTTCGATTTCGCCGGCTTTCATCATTGAGCCAGCCCATCCTTCAACGTTGCCGTTCACTGTTATTTTGCCTCCCTTCATCTCCTCGCCCAGATGCATGCCCGCATTTCCGTTGATGATGATTTCCCCGCTTGTCATGAAGGCTCCGATTCTGCGAACTTTGCTCACGTCACCGTTAATCGTTATGGTTGCTTGTTCAGGCTTAGTTTCTTCTATCTTGAAGAGGTCTCCGAGCGTTTTCTGTTTGTTTCCTTCCCAGACTTTCAGGGCTCCTGTTTCTTCGAGCTTCTTGTCTTGAAGGATGTTTGGGCTTATGCACTCAGCGATTATTGGAAGCTTAAACTTTTCCACCGGGTTTAGGGTCATCATCTAGACGTCAGCCTTCAGGGTTCTTGGACGAGAAAGCTCGAGACAGTGTTCGGTTACGGGATAATTCTCGTATTCTACGGTCCAGTATTCTCTGAATTTTCTTTTCATGTCTTCAGTTATTTCTGCGGGTTCTGAAGTTTGGACGTCAAGCCAGATCGTGGCTCCTTCCGCTTGTTTGACTATCTCGTCGTTTTTGACTACGATTTCGCCGCCTTTGATCGTGTATGCAGCATGTTTGAATGCCCTTCTGACAGTCCTGTATTTTCTTGCTGGATCCGTTGTTTGTGGGTTCACGTTGTATATTGCTATGTCTGCGTCTGCGCCGATGCCCAGATGCCCTTTGTCGCCAAGGCCGAGAGCTTTTGCTTGGCCCGCTCTGGTCACTACGGCGATTTCGTTGAATCCGAGTTCGCGAGTTATAGAGGTCAGGAGGCTTTTGCTTCTGGCTCGGGGGTTGATTCTTTTCATCGTTGCTTCTCTGGCTTTTCTGCTCATCAACCAAGCGATGATTCTTGGGTAGTACGTGAATGGGCCGGCGTTCGGGTGGTCCGTGGTCACGAAGATTTTCCATGGATCTTCGATCAGTAACGCCAGTTCTAGGCCTATTGACCATTGGATCGCGTGAACGTAGCTCTTGCGGCGATAGTGGAAGGGCACGATGCCGGCGCTTGTTTCGGTCTCTACATCATGGTTCACCCACTTGTTTCCGGTCAACTGTTGAAGCCCGAACTGGAATGGGCCGTCAGCCGTCATCGTTGTCGTGTCCGAGAATATCACTTGCCCCATGTCCATGGTCACGTGAGAATGGCAGTTGACGTAACGCGAGATTTCTTCTGCACCCGATTCTAAGGTTCGCCAATCGTCGCCCTTGAAGCAGCTGAACTGACAGTGTGTTATATGGATCGCCGGCCTGTTTTCAGTAGCCAAATCCTCAACGCACCTCATGGTTTCCAGGGCAGTGGCATAATTCCCCGGCTGTCCAAGGTTGTTCGTGTGGACATGAATCGTGTGAGGCAGGTTCAGCAACGTGTTCACTTTGCATAGTCCGCGAATGATTTCGCGGGGAGTCACGCAGAAGTATGGAACCTGATCGTCCAGCCTGTGAACGTTCTGGCCGAAGCCCCATGCTTCCAAGCCGCCTGGATTGACTATTTTTATTGCATAGCCTTTCGTTGTGGTCATCATCCAGGCAATGTGTCTTGCGAGCTCTTCGATCTTTCCTTGCCCCAAGTATTCTAGTACGAACCACCAGTCTCCCAAGAGTGGGTAGGTGGCCTTGTCAAGCATCGGAGTGTCGTTGAGCTCTTCGTGCGTGTGTTTGGCTTCTAATGGAGGCATGGACGGGTTCATTATGGTTGTGTAGCCCATTCGTGCGTATCTGTAGCCAGTCGTGAAGGTTGAGGGGATCGAGTGTCCGACTCCGGACCTAGTTTTTGAAGTCTTGGCTTCCACGTCCTTGTAGTGGTCTTCGGGTCTGAGAAGTCTTCCAGTGTTTACTTCTGAGCCTGCGATGTGAGTGTGGATGTCGACGCCTCCGGGCATGACGATCATTCCTGAGGCATCTATTTTCCGTGCCCTGCGTTCGTTGACTTTTTCGACGATCTTGCCGTCTCTGACGGCGATGTCCATTTTTTCGCCGTTGACACCGTTTATGGGATCGTATACGAAGCCATTCTTTACTAGGAGCTCCACTTATGCTGCCTCCGCTTTGCTATTGGCTTTGATCTTCTTGACCTCTGAGAGGATTCTCTTCAGTATTTCTACGTCTGTCAGCACTCCTCTTGGAGGCGTGACGACTTTTTTGAGTGGCAGGGGCACGTGGTCCATGCGGTACGCCGTTCCCTCGGCTTCTATTCCGACGAACGCTGATGGAAAAACAACATCGGCCATCTGCGAAGTTGCGTTCATGTGCGGATCTATGACTATCAGAGGTTTCTTGACCATGTGTTCAGCGGCCCTCTTGGGGAAATTCGAAACTGGGTCCGAGGCAACAACCAAGGCCGCGTCTGATTCTTCGCGCAGGAGTATGTCAACGGCTGTTGTTTCGCCGGGATTGTATCGCGGGTAAGATAGTGAAAAGTCAACAGCATAGGGAAAGCCTGTTTGCCAAGTGAAAACCGTGTCTGCACCCGTTACGTTGAAGTGCCCCCTCATCGGTATTATCATGAATTTTGTGCGCATGTTCAAGTCACGAGTCAGCGAAAGCGCCGCGTCGACGTTTCTCAGTTTCCCAGTGCTCATCGTCAGTCCGAGACCGAAGAAAATCACTCCAAAACTGCAGTTGACCATAACTTCAGCGATCTCTTCCAAATACTCCACAGGCACGCCCGCGACTTTGTCAATATCGATCTCCCCATCGCGGATCAGAACTCTGAATGCCTCAAAAAGCTCATAATCCTTGTTGGGTTCAACTTGAACAAAGTAGTCAGCTATTTCAGCCGACCTCGTTTTTCTGACGTCGACCACTATCAGTTTTCTTCCCTGCTTCAACAGGGCAGGAAATGGATCCTTCCCAGCGGTAGAAGGAACAGGCACCCCCGCTTTGGGGAGCACTTTTCTGAGTGTACTCTCAATTTTCTTCTTGACCGTCGAGGCTTTGACCTTGCTCAGGTATCCTTTCCACTCGTTCTTCTCGAACCTTCCGTCTGAAAAGCTCGTGTACCTCTCAATATGTCTAGGGTGGGCCGCCCATGGGTTGCTTCCCCAATAAATCACCAAGTCCGCTCTATGCCTAACTTGCCCAAGCGTGCACGTTGAGATTCCCACGTCCTGTATGCTCAACGCAGATGGGCCGTGACAAACAGTTGAAGTGTTGTCGATTACTCCGCCAACTTCCTCTGCCAACTCAAGGCCGACACGCGTGGCCTCACAACTTGTCGAGCTCCAGCCATACAACAATGGGTAATTCGCTCCGGCCAAGATTTCAGCAGCCCTTCGTATGGCCTCTTTGAAAGAAGCCTCAGCAAGTTCGCCATCTTTTCTGACGAGTGGTTTCAGAAGCCTGTGGCCGCTGTAACCTAGGAATTTTGATTCGCTCATGGCGCAGCTGTTCTTTACCTTGACGATTTTCCCATCTTGAATAGTTAATTCTATGTCGTCGCAAAGGCACCCGCAGACTGGACACGTTACGGCCTTAATGACTGGCATACTGTTACTTCCCAAACTGCTCCTTCAAGAGTTCTGGCAGCCTTAACAGAGGTTTTTCCTGTGCGGGCTGAATCTCTGCTGGGATGCCTTTCAAAGAGGGCATGCCGATGCCGTGAGTCTCAGGGTTCATCACCGCGTTTGCCCATGGACCATAAGGCATGAAAATCATTCCCGGATGCGGAGCCCTAGGTGATCTGACGGCCTTGACTACTACCGAGCCACAGATTGTCGAGACCAAGACGTTGCCTTTCTCTTTTATCCCAAGCTTCTTCAAATCGCCTGGATCAATGTGACAGATCGAAACGTTGTCTCTGTATACTTCAGAGGCCTTTCCCCGCTCTTTTCCAACACCTTGGTCTATCGTCCGTCCTGTAATCAAAACCACTTGCAGTCTAGGCTTCTCTTCCATCTGGCTGCCTTCGTAATCTAACAGAAGTTGCCACCTTTAAATCTTAATGGGAAATTTTGATAATCCGCCACATTCATTCTGCCCTGGCACGTGTTTCATGGCGGCTAGGGTCTGAATCCACCCAGCGTGCTTACAGCCAAGGCAGCAGCGACAATGTCAGCGGTAGCGCCAGGATTCAAAAGATTGCTAGATCTGCGCAGTTTAGCGTCAAAATCAGCCAACCACTGCCTGCCCTCGCGAGTCTTAAGCCCGCCTAGGCTAAGAATTTTAGCCGCTTCAGCTGAAACTTCCTTAGCCACTTCAATGCTGGTTTTTCTTGCTATAAATGTGTCCGGGATCTTCGCCAGAACCTCCAAAAAAGTGTGAAGTATCGCCTGGTTCAAGTCGTCACCCTCAGCGATTTGCTTGGTAAAGAATGGATAGGCAAGATCGAAAGTCACTGGATAGTTGTGGACCCATTCCGAGCAAATTGTATCATATTTTTCTGCAATTTGGAAAACCTGGAAAAGCGTAACCTTCTCCTCAAGAATCCTTCTCGTAGATGTTGGATCGTTGACATCAAGTCGGGGAGCCTTGCCGAGACCGCTGGGGTTAGCGATCCCTATGGCCTCGTAGACGCTGACGGCATCTTCAGGCGTAGTCGATTCTATGATATTTCTTACGTTTTTTCTCAACTCTGAGACTTTGAAGACATCCATCTTAGCTTCACTCATTCCTTCAGCAACTGCGATGGGAATGAGCATAATCACCGCGCCGAGCAGGGTGTTTCCACCGTGTTGCCATGCATCTACGTCCGTGACACAGTCTTTGATCATTTTCCCAACGCCAACATCGCTCACTCGGATTTGCCCTTCTACCACAGCGATTCCACGCTTGCCTGCAATTTCAAAGGAAGGTCGAGCAGCCACGGCAGACGCCAGAAAATGTTCATACCGTGTGTTCTCAAAGTTCGTTACCACGCTCACATTTCCGGGTTTGTGAGCAGCAACTTCTAGGAGGATGGCTAATTCCAGACATTGTGAAACATTGCGGGAATCCTTTTGCTGAAGCAAGGACATGATAGATCGGTCTGTATGTCCCTTGAAAAGTCTTATTAATGTTGTGTAGAAAACTACACAGCGATAAATGATACAGCAGTGCGATGGTGAACAATGATGGGGAATAAGAATACCCGCGTATTAGGCAGTGCGATATTCGTGGCATTGGCAAGTGTGTGGGTTGCCCTAGTACTTGTAGGCGCCCTGGTTCCCGTCTACCCGATTCTGGGAACGGGCGCCGTGATTACCCTTTCAAACATCCTAACTAATGGATTGACAGCGTCTTTGCTTGGACCCTTGTGGGGTACGCTTTCGGGTTTTGTATATGGATGGCTTGTCCCATACGTGAATCCCGCCACGAATATTTTCGGTCTGCTCACCTTCCTGTCCCCAACGATTGCGGCTTTGATAGGCGCTCTAGTGCTGTTTAGCAGATGGAAGGAAGCTTTAGCGATTTTCGCTGTTGACATGGCAATATGGTTCCTTCATCCTTTCGCCTGGTATCAAGCGATGCCTATCATAACATGGGAGTATTGGCTTGCTTTGATCTTTATCGTAGTAAGCCCCGTGAGAAATTGGATGATCAATGCAATTACCACGCGGAACCCCTCAACTCTGCCATTTGCTTTGTGGTGCCTCGCTTGGATTTCACGGATGGGAGATGTTGCAACGGGCAACAACATATACGTGTGGATCATGGGTTTTGGAGCTCCGAGTTTTTACGTGTACTGGGTTCCTGTGACAGTTTATTATGCCATCGCCGATTCTTTGAGTTGCGTCGCAGCAGCAACGTTGGGCACAGGAGTACTGCTGGCTTTGAAGAGAGCCAACATAAGGATAATTGCACTGGATTCTCTAGTACCTGAGAAATGAAATCGACGAATTCTTGTCACGACGGATGGACAGGAAATGAAAGCACGAGAAGGAGACTTGATTGAGACTGATGAAATCATACTTGATGTCAAAGGCTTAGTTCATCCTCCGAATCGTACAGTCGCTTTCGTTCGCTATTCTCCAGATGAGAAAGGTGAGCGGAAGAGAAATGAGACAAATTATCGTAAGGTTTATTCTCTTTCAGAAAGGTATGCAATGTTAGAGAAGAGTTTTCCACAGTATCTTGTTTATGATCCTGTCTTCGACGAGACATTGTGCGAAGTTCCGAATAGTGACGTTGAATGGCATCACAAACCTGTAAAGAAACTTCAAGAAATGCGCAGTTCCAAGGACTTAGACGCACTTGAAAGCAAAGCACTGCGATTGGCAGAAGTTCTTAAAGAAGAAGCGAGTGTCTCATGGAACGCAATAGGAGTCTCCGGTTCCATTCTCGTTGGGCTTCACAGCCCGTATTCTGATGTTGACCCGATCGTTTATGGAACTGAAAACTGTTGGAGAGTTCACTCCGCCCTGGAAGGTTTTTTGAGCGAATCGGCTGGGTCATTCAAGTGCTACGCTAAGGAGGATTTGAAAAACTTGTTCGATTTTCGTTCGAAGGACAGTTCGGCTGATTTTGAGAGTTTTGTTCGAACTGAATCGAGAAAGGTTATGCAGGGCAAGTTTCTGGAAACAGACTATTTTATTCGCTTTGTGAAGGATTGGAAAGAGATTGATGAGGCATACGGTGATATTCAGTACAAGAATGTCGGTGTTGCTGAAGTCAAGGCAACAATCGCGGATGATTCAGAGGCGATTTTCACGCCATGCGTCTACAAGATAAGCAGTGTGCAGGTCCTTAATGGGCCACAGGCTGAGCACATTGAAGAGATTGCATCTTTCCGCGGCAGATTCTGTGAGCAAGCCCTGGTTGGCGAATCGGTCATCGCACGAGGAAAGCTTGAACATGTAACTGACAACAGACGCAGTCGTGAATATTTCAGGCTCTTGTTGGGGAACAAGCCTTCAGATTTTATGATTCTGGCATGAGCTAGGCCTGAGCATTCACTTTCAAAACTTGCTCGTAGTATCGCGGGCAATAAGTTAGGCTGATTTGAATGGAGTTTTCGTTTGGGGCTGTTACTTCCTCCAGGTTTCCTTCAACGTAGACCGTTTCGTCCTTGTAGGCTTGGTTTCTGAACTCCTCCATATGGGAGACTATGCGTGTTGCGTCGCCTGCGCATTTTGCCAATTCCAGTATTTTCAGCGGCGTGATATTGTAGATTGAAGGCATGAATGGAGCATCGTCATCTTTTGTTATGCGGGCGAACATTTTTACCCAGCCTTTTTGGATTATTCTTGTCCTTGGATCGTATTCGTTGTTGATTTCGTTCCAGCTCTTGACTGGTTCAAGCTCGGTCTTGATTACTCTGTCTGTTCTTTCGTCTTTGAACAATGAGTAGACGAGTTTCCTGCGCTGGTGCCAGACGTACTCTTTCGGGGTGAAATTCTTAAAATGCCACTGCTTTCCCTTGATTGACTCGTCAGTTGCAAACTCGTTCCCTAGCAAGGACGCTCTCTCAGAGTATAGCCGCTGCAGGGTTTCGCGTAGTTTGGCCACGTTTTTCCTGCCATACACCGTGAAGTCCAAGTCTGAAAAACGTGGGTGATGGAACCCGTGGAGTATTGAGCCGAACACGCCGAAGTCCTTTGCTGCCAAGCCTGACTGCTGCGCTAGTAGTCTGAGAGCGTTCTGCAGGGCGGCTAAGAGTTCGTCTTCAGGCTTTCTGTCAATCAACTCTTCGAGCTTCTCCTCAGGCTTTCGTGCTTCGATGATATCTTTGTGATTGACGCCGATGGTTTTCTTGCTTAGCATTCCATGGAAGATGAGGTATTTGGGGAACCGATCTCGGAGGAATTTCCAGCCCTCGTCCCCGAAGAATTTGTAGAAGACATGCCGATTTCTCGTTCTTAGCGCCTTTGGGTTTTCTGATTTGAAATGCCTCGCAGGCGCGTACTCAACGTCGCAAACGTAGGCGTTTGATGGGTGTGAATAGCCGAGAACTCGGAAGATCAGGCCTTCCTTCGTAACTATGGCGTCACGGTCTCTGAGCCTCAGATCGGCCAAATGCTCTCGTCCTCACTGCTTCCTGTTCCTACGACTACTTGATTGAAGGACTTGCCAGTTTCTTGGTTTTCTGCACGTTCCAGCATTCCTGAGACCTTGATTTTGTCTCCCTGTCTAGCGACGTTTCTGTAGCAGCCAATCATGGATACCACTTGTACGGGTATCTTCTCTTCATCAAGTTCTGACTTTGCGGTGGCTGGTCTGTAATCTCCAATTTTGTAAGTGGCAGGTCGGAACATGGATTCGCTGTCGTCTATGACTGTGCAGGTGAACTTGACGGGAACAATCGGTGAGTAGCTGATCGCGCCATACTTCGCGTTGATCTCTTCTGGTCTGCGAATTGCGTTGTACATGAAGATCCTGTTCCTGAAGCGGCCTTTGAAGCGTCTTGCAGCGTCTAGGCGGTTGTTAAATTGATAGCTCAGCGTTCTTGCTTTGACGAGTTTGTCCACGGTTTTTTCCAACGTGCGCAAGTTCTTTGTCCCATAGACTACGGCGTCTATGTCGGATTTCGTCGTGTGCATGCCCAAGGCTACGGATCCATGAACTCCGAAGTTTTCGATGCTGATGCCTGATTCGCTCGAAAGAAGCCTGATGAAACCTAACGTGGCTTCTTGCAGGCTGTCTCTGTTTTCAAGGTTTTCCAGTGAGCGCAGGCATTTGCTTGGGACGTATACTTTCTTTACGGAATTCAGTGGCGCGCTGATCAGTTCCTTCTTTCTGAAGGGGCAGTAGTACACGAAATCCGGAAATCTTTTTCGGAATGTCTGAAGGAATGTCTGATAGTTTTGTGCGGTGTAGAGTTTTTCGGCTCTGAAGAGCTCTGTTGTTTCGTATTTCCAGGTTCTCTGCAGGAACTCTATGTTGAAGAGTTTTTTGAACCGGGCTGGAATGTACTTGAGGAAGGCGAAAACTCTGTTATTTGGATGCTCATAGCCGAAAACGTTGAATATGAAGCCTTCTTTGGTCACAAGAGTGTCCCCGTCGACGGGGAACCAGTCTGAAACGGCCGTCCATGAACACCTGGGATACAGAGAGGATTTGAATTGCTAAAAAACCTATTGCCCGCGGCCGCAACTCTTAAGACATGCCTAGACAGATGTAGTTCTGGGGAGACTTTGAGCGAGGATTTACATCCCTATGTAGTGTTTCTTCCGTCGGAGAAGAAGACCAAAATTTTAGGAGCGATTTTCGGTTCAAAAGCGGCTGTTGATATTTTGAAGTATTCGCTTGATCAAGGCATCTCGGACAAGATTTATCAGAGAGACCTTGTTTCGAAGCTTGCCTATTCCAACAAGACGATCATTGGGAATCTGAAGTCCTTGACGAGGCTCGGACTCTTGAAGGAAGATATGGAAAAGGCCGAAAAACGCAACCGGACAGTGTGGGTTAAGGCCTATCAGCTTTCAGACGCGGGAAAATGGTTTGCGCTTCTGATTGCTGAAGAAAAGGACCTGCTAGAGACTGAGAAAGCCGAGATATTGCAGAACCTTTTCAGGATGTACATCAAATGGTTGAGGAGTACCACGGAAAAATTGCACGTGAAGAGAGAGAAGCTGAAGGACATTTTCATGGAAGAGATGAAAATCGCAGAGGATAAGAGTTGAAAACAAGGATCATAGCGGTCGTCGGTGGTAAGAAATCTGGAAAAACCACGGCCGTAGAAGCACTAACGAGAGAGCTGACAAAAAGAGGTTATCAAGTCGCTGCGATGAAGCACATTTCGGAAGGAGGCTTTTCATTTGACACTGAGGGAAAAGACACGTGGAGGTTTGCGCAGGCGGGAGCGAAAATGATCATAGCCGTGTCGCCCATGGAGGTAGTTACGATAGAAAAAAGAAGTGCTGAAAGCGTTAGCCTGAGAGAGATCTTGCGGAGATGCAGGGACAATGACGTGATTCTCTTGGAAGGGTTCAAGAAATCCGTGGCCCGAAACCAGCGTATATACAAGATCGTCACGGTGAAATCCGCGGAAGAGACTCATGAAGCCATGAGCAGTTTCGAACCTATCCTGCTTTTCGTTGGGCCTTTCTCGACAGAGAACCTAAACCTAAAAGTGCCTTACCTGGACGCGACGAAAGATTTCAGAAAACTGGCCGATGTTGTTGAAGGGGTTCTTGACAAAAAGCGTTAGTGTTTTTGGTTGTCTGGTTGGTTAGTGGGGTTTGGAGATAAATTCTTGAGGGGGAGAAAGGAGAATTCTTCAAGAAATAGCCAATGCTTCTCCAAACCTTTCCACCCAACACTTCAATGCTTTTTGTTTCATCTCCTTTTTTTTTTAGAGGGCCTTGAAGGCTTCAGACCACCTCGTGTACAGTGAGACCATGTCTAATGATACGCTTGGCTTTCTTTCTTCCAGTGTTTGTTTGAAATCCTCCATCGTCAAGGATCGCGGTTTGGCCTGCTTATCGTTGGCTTGACCCGTTTCGAAGAATTCGCCTATGAGCTTGAGCTGTGCCGATTGGCAGACATCTCTTATGTCGCTTCCTGAGAATCCTTCGGATATTCTTGCCAATTCGTGCAGGTCAACGTCGGTAGCTAGGAACAGGTTGGTCGTGTAGAGCTTGAACATCATCAGTCTCGTGTGGTGATCGGGAAGGGGCACGAGGATTCTCTTCTGGAATCTTCTTATGAACCCCCAGTCTAGGTCCCAAGGCTTGTTTGTGGCGCCGATGACGTAAACGTGGAGGTTCTTGCCCTTGTCGACTATGCCGTCCATTTCCTTGAGGAATTGGTTTCGCATGCGGATTTCGCCGCCGACTTCGTTCGCGTGTTGTCCCATCAGGGAGTCCAGCTCGTCAATGAAGACTATGGATGGTTTTCCTTCTGTGGCTGATTTTCTCACCGATCCGAAGAGCTTTGCCACGTTCTGTTCAGCCTCGCCCAGCCACTTGGACATTATTGAGGCAGCATCGATTGAAACGAATGTGGCGTCTATTTCTGTGGCCACTGCTGCGGCTATCAGCGTTTTTCCGCAGCCTGGCGGTCCGAACAACAATATTCCTCTGGGCCATCCTAGCGGGAACAGGTCTGGTCTCTGAACCGGGTAGACGATGGCTTCCTTCACCGCTTTCTTGGCGGGGTCCAGACCGACGACTTCTTCCCATTTGACGCTGGGTTTTTCCATCATTATCAGTTCTTCATAGCTTGATTTGCCTTCCGCGGTCTTTCCGTTTCCTTCGCCGTCGCAGCCTTCAGCTGGCTTCGATTCTATATGCATCACCGCTCCTTGGAGAGCTTTTATGCGCTCTTGGTATGCGATGGCTCTTTGTATGTACACTTTGTTCAGTCCATATTCTGGGTAAAGCTGCGTCAGCTGCAGAAGGCTTTCTATGGCCTTTTGATACATGGTTATGGCCATGCCTTTCGATCCTTGCTTGTCAAGCCTAACGGCTTCCAGCGCGTAGTTGGTCGCGTTTTTTTCAAGTTCTTGTGAAGCGCTCATTTCTCTCACTCCTGCTCGCTTGTTTTCAATTCGATCTTGATCTTACCTTTCGTTCCAAGGGTTTCTAGAGTCTTCTCGATCTCCTCATTAGGGATCTTCAGATCGTCTGAACATCTCATCATATCGATTTCTCCGTGACTCTTTTTGACATAGTCAAGGAGCACCTCTTCCAATGATGGTTTTTCAACCGTAAGTGAGATTTCTTTAAACTCGGCTTTTTTATAAGAAAAAAGAGTTTGGGAAGGATCTGCGTCGGAGTCGTCTACAGCGTCTCTGCCCGTCATTTTGGAGCAACTGGCTGTCAGGGCGACCATTTCTTTCACGGTGGTCTGTTGGGTCTCTATGGTCTTTGGAGTAGCGGGCGGTTCGGGCAGTTTCTTGGCGAGTTCCCGTTGCAGAACTCTTGAGACTTCATTGAGTATTTCTTCTCCTTCGGGTGTTTTCCTGTCCACGGGTATTACGGTTTCATCTGTCGTGAGTCTTGTTTCGCATAGTGTTTCGGTTATGGTTTCGTTGACTTTGTTCAGCTCTGAGGAAACGTCTGGCAGGACGTTGAACAGTTCTTGTGAGACGTTTTGAAGCAGCTTCAATGCGGGTTTGAGGTCGCCTACTACGTCGCTCAATTCCTTTACTGTTTCAAGCCGTAGTATGACACGTTCGATGGCGAGTTCAACGTCGTAGAAGAAATGCATCAGCTTTCGTACTTCTGCAACCTCATTTGCAAAGACTGCGGCTCTTTCCTTGTTCTTGTTGTTGAAGGCGTTTACGCATGTTTGAAAGAGGATTTTGTCCCTTTCTCTCAGCCTATAGCTTGCTTGTTGAAGCTTGTTTCTTTGAACTTTAAGTGTTTGAACTGATGTCGAAATAGTTTCGCAAAGCGGTGGAGGTTCAGAATGGAAGAATCCTTTGATGTTTTTTCCCTCCGCCCGCTATCGTTCTTCCTCGCGTTGGCTAAATGCCCGTCTTTCCGATTTCTCTCACGTACACGACTACTGGTGGTTCAGGCAGCTCAGGAGGAGAGTAGACTGTGCTTGAAGTTTTTGAGGTTGATTCTGTGGGCCTGCTAGTGGTTTTTTCAAGAATAACCTGTTTGTCGCCCAACAAAGTGTTTGAAAGCTTGTTTCTCGTGACTTCCAAGTCGCTCTTCTCGACGTTAATCTTCTTGAGGTTGTCCTGAATCATGCTGAAGGCCATTCCATACGATTGATCATCCATCTTTCCTATTTCGTGCTCTATTTCGATGTGCACGAGAGCGTAGCTCAAGGCTTTGATTTCTTCTAGGCATCTGGCTATTTCTCTGTCCGTTTTTTCTTGGATAGTTTGGGCTTCGCTTTTGAGTTGTGTGAGGGCTCCATCGAAGGCTGCGTGTAGTTGATTGTAGACCTCTGGATCGATCTTCTTTTTTGCGTGGAGATCGCCGAGTGCCTGATCTTTTCGCCACAATAGTGGAATATGCTCACATAGAATGCATGCGTCAGATTTTGTCTCGGCTAGAAGAGTTATCTGCGAGCCGTCAACCTTGAGGTAGTCGACAGAGTGTTTCGAGAACTTACCATCTCCGCGTTCGACGAAGACGTCTTCCAACTTTCCTCTGGGGGTCACGGCGAATGATGCGATCTTCCCTATTACTCTACCATATTCGTCTTTTACTTGTTTTCCGATAGAAAGAAAAAGGTTGGGAGTTTGTGACATGGTTTTCCTCCTTTACGGTTAGGAAGTCTCTGTGGACGATTTCTCGCCTATTGGACTCGCTGGGATTCCTGGCATTCCTGGGGGCAGCTCTGGGAATTTGTCCTTGATTCTTTGCTCTGCTACCGTTGCTGCTTCGTTGAGGATTTTTCCTGCGTCCTCGTTTACGTTGTCGAAGTTTAGCGTCATTCCTGTGCCTGAGCCTGCTTCCATCATTATTCCGCTCAGCATGTTCCCTATTTCGCCCAGTTCGCTTTCTGCTTCGGGGAACACGCTTACTAGCCCCGCTCTGACTGACCTCAGTACGCCTACGGCTGGTCCCAGTGTGGATACTACGTCTCCAAGTTCTGATACGGTTCGTAATCTTAACACGATCTGTTCAAGCGCGAGTCGAGCGTTTATTATGAGTCTTTCCATCTTGCGGATTTCTGCAAGTTCGTTGGCGAATACATTTGCGCGCGAACTGTCATGCTTGGTGTAGGCGTCGACTATTCTTGCGAATATCGTCTTATCTCTCTGGCTGAACCTGTCCGTAGCCTGGTCGAGTTTCTGAACCTGTAGTTCGATGCGTCTCACGGCAAAGTCTAGTCGTGGCTTCAGTGGACCCGGTGGCTTCACGGCTTCCTTAAGGCGGTTTCCGAACGGTGTGTCATCTCTTTTTGTTTCCCATCTTTTCGAAAATCTTTCTGACAAATTTAATTACCTCCAAAAAACACAGAGCACATAAAAATGTCTTAACCATTGTTAACATGACAGAAATATGCAGGTATACATGTAGAGCTATATGCCCAAACGAAAAGGGCTTTGGGCTTTAATTTATCGATTAAAAGACCAGCTTGCTCATTCTTAAGTAATAGACAAAAAACTGTAAGTTAGACTAAAAAGAAGCTTAATCGGATTGCTATTCAAAGGTGAATTCAAATGGGTGAAAGAATAAAGATTTTCCTGATAGTAGCGCTCTTGGGATTCTTGGCCGGCGTAATAGCTCAACTCGCGGCTGACTATGCAATTCCTTGGCTCATGGTAGTAATGCCAGCATTGGTTCAAATAAGATTCCTAGTCTCAGGGTTCGCAGGAGCTTGCCTGACCTTAGTCCTAATCAGCGTATGGGCTTATGTCGCAGGGCCACCAGAACGCTAACTTACTCCCCCCTTCCCTTTTCTTTAACGACGACGGTGTAGACCTGACTTTTTCCTTTTAGGACTGAAACTTTCTGCAATAATGATCGACGTGTATATTCATTCTGGAGTCGGATTCGCTTGATTTCCACTGGACTAGCATGCGCGCTACCCGAGAAGTGCTGCACGTTCAAATCCGTATCGGTTCCATGCCATCGCTCTCTTCTTCTCTCTGGGCTCTCGACTCTTCGACTGTTGGTTCCTCAATGTCTCTGTTTTGGAGACAAATGCCGTAAACTAGCATACCGACTCCGAACAAAAAGAAAAGGGCTTCTATGAAGAACTTCCATGGAATAGCCGCCGCGTCAGCTGGGAAGACGCCAAGAAAAATCACTGCAAGCACTAAGTACAGAGCTCCTTGGAAAAAGTATTTTTGGGCGTTCTTCTTGTATCTCGCTCTGAGGCAGGCGGGACAGAGGTACAGGGTTGCGCTCTCCCAACGCCCTCTAAGCTTGTAGCCGTGTAGACAATCGCCGCAGAAACTCCCTGCGCAGTCGCTGCATATCCCCACTGCCATCTGCTCCAGATGGTTAGTGCACCGAGGAACGTTGACCTTCATTTCCGGTTCAACATGAAAAGCAACATGAAAAATTCCCCCACAGTATGGGCATCTTAACGAAACGACACCGGCTGGAACAATCTGATTATAGGGAGCACCGCAGAATGGACACTTGATAGACTCTGCTTCTTCGCTCAACTCTCATCAGTACATCCTATGTCATAAATTAGACAAATGGCTTCTTCTTGATAAAGCATTACGTAGTCTCTCAATCCAGTTGAAAGCCTCGATAGGCTAGCAGTATACTGAAGAAACCAGTTTTGAAGTGGACTCAGCAGCGGAAAAAGAGGTCATTCGCATAGCGTACCCGTACCTCGATGTCTTCATCGTCCAAACTCCTAGGAAATCTACCGACTTATTTACGTTTGCGGAAGAGCTTGAAATCCTCAATTTCTGTAGCGTATTCGAATCCCACTTTCACTAGTTCAGAGGCTTCTTCCACGGTTTTGCCAGCTCCTCACAGTCCACTCGTCATCGTCGCTTTTCTGATACAGGACTCTTTTCAAGTGGATGTATGGGACGACTACATTTCATGGTCAACCCTGAGCCATTCTGATAGCGAAATGATTATGGAGGGAACCATCATGCAATCAGGATTATCAATTTCAAATGCCGCAATCTACTATGACAGAACAGCAAATCTGAAAACCCAACAATTGACAAATGCTCCTCATAGTGGCAGTTATAGCTCTGGAACCTTCGTTGGCATGGCTGTCCCTTCAGGCTGGAAATCACAAGAAGATATTACCATAACTGCAAAAACGTGGAGCCAAACAGGGCAAAACTTTCAAAGATTTTGACCTACCCCCCGCATTCGCTCAATTTGGCATAGGAGTCTATACTCTTTATCTCACTACGCAATCGAACAACTTTCTTACAATTTTTCCATCTGGAATTGAGAACATCTTTGCGTGCTAGCGCACTCGCGCATTAAATTGCTGATTTCTCGGTGTTTTAAGGAAAAAAAAGGAACTGCGGGAGACACGGCGCGCGCGTAACATAGCTCCACGACTTGCCTCGACTCATTGCAAATGAAAAAAGAAGGATTGCGCGGGAGACATCTCCATTTGTTCCGTCTCTCGTCTCTATCTTTATCTGGAGTTGTGAGTTTCAAATAGTAGACAAGAGCTGGAGAGGGTCAAAACGTCGCGCAATTCCTTATTGATTTACCGAAGTATCTATTCTTGGACACGTATGATGCGTAACTTGCGAGCCCTCAGGAGAAACACTTGGCTTCCAACTTCCGAATTAGAAAAAATGCAATTGAAGGCTTTTCGTAAAATCTTGAAATACGCTTACGAGAACGTTGCTTTTTACCATCGCAGATTTAACGCAGCCAAAATCAAGCCTGAAGACATTCAATCTATAGAGGACATGCAAGGACTTCCAATTCTCGCAAAAAAGGACGTGCAAAGGAATTTCGATTCTCTGGTCTCAAGAAACGTCAGAATGGAAATGTGCAAGAAAGAAACAACCTCAGGCACGACTGGCACTCCTTTGACCTTTATTGCGGAGAAAAGAGCATCGGGCATTATGTCGGCCAACAAGCTCAGGCATCAGGTGGAAAATGGAAGCAGGCTATTCAGAGATAAATACGTGCTTCTCCTCCCAGCAAGAGGATTTTCCAGAAAAAGAACTTATCTCGGTGGTTTTCTTGCACGTTTGGGTTTTCTCAGAAGGCGCTTAATGGACGCTCAAGAGCCAGTAGAAGACGTTATGGAGAAGTTGATTAGTTTTGGGCCAGATGTAATAGACAGCCTACCGAGTTTCTTTCTCTTGTTGGCGAAGGAGATGGAAAAGAGGGGAGAAGTGATTCATCCGCGGCACATTTTTGGGAGTGGAGAACTGCTTGACACCGTAAGTCGCAGATTCATCAACTCCGCTTTCAACGTCGATATGCTTGACGTGTATGGGTGCACAGAGGCAGGAAACATCGCTTGGGAATGCTCTGAACATGCTGGCTACCACACAAACATCGATTTAGTGGTGACCGAATTTGTTAAGGACGAGGAGCACGTGACTATGGGAGAAGCTGGAAAGATTATCCTAACACCGCTCTGGAATTATGCAATGCCCCTGATAAGATACGAAATCGGCGACGTTGGAAGACCGAGCAGCGAAAGATGCCCTTGCGGAAGAGGATTGCCTCTAATGGAAGTAATAGAAGGAAGATACGAGGATTTCATAGTCTTACCGAGCGGCAGAATGATTTCACCGTACGTCACCTCGCGCTATTTTGAAAATGTTGAAGGAATCGATGAGTACAGGATAATTCAACAGGCAAGAAGCAACTTCATTATACAACTGGTGTTGAGAGAAGGACGTAACAATGACATATTTCTTCGTCTTGAAGACACATTCAAAAAGGAGTTAGGAGAAGACCTGACGATTAGCATCGAGGCTGTGGATTCTATACCGAAGAACGGAAAGCTTCGACACGTGGTCTCCAATTGCTGTCCTCGTGAACTATTCTCGTGAACATTTTTCCTCTCTTACTCACACCCAATGAACACAGCCAAGCAGAGAACCATTTGAGATTCCGCGTTTTCGAGGGTCAACTTAATCTTGTTTTCATGAGAAAAAGGGGAATAATGCGGGAGGCATCTCCATTTACCCTGGGTTCAAATCCCAGCGACCCCACCACAAACGCCCAAACAGAATTGCGAGCCCCTGTTACAATATTATCGAAAGACAAGTCAAGGCACCGTCTCCCTTTCGGAACTCTGATATCTCCAATTCCTCTACTCGAAAGCCCTCTTTTTCCACTAGTTTCCTGGTCTCAGCATGGCCTTTTGCAATCAGAACCGTTTCGTTTACGGCAAGGCAATCGGCAGCATATTCCTCTCCTCTAGGGACGATGATTTTTCCTAGGCTCTGCAAAACGTTTGTGTCAAAACACCCTTTCGAAAGGATGACAACTTCATTTCCAAGATACGTGCACGCAGACTTCAAGTGGAGAACCTTATGAACATTTACTGGAACTACGTTCATTCTGCTGTTTTCCAGGATTTTCTTGAGCTGAGTTACAGCGTGCAGATTGGTTCGAGCTGATATCCCAACGAAGACTCTGTCCTCAACTATCAAAACATCTCCGCCGTCAATGGTAGCGGGTGGCTTGATGCGATACGTCTCCTTAAGTTCTCCCATAACCTTTGCGACTTCAACCACTTCGTTTGCTCGCGACTTCACGCGCATATTGCAGATAACCGCCTTTTCCCCGAATACTACGGCCGTATCCTCTACAAAACAGCTGTCGGGAAGAGCGTTGTCCCCTCTTATCCAGGTAAGGCTCAGTCCAAGCTTTTGCAGCGCTCGACAATACTCGTCATGCTGTCTCCTGGCAAGGGCAACATCTATCTTTTCACGATTCGTCCGTATGCAACGGTCGTATGAGTCTGGCACAGATCGAACGAGAGCATGTCTTACTGAACCAGCATCCAATGATTTCACACTTCAAATCCTATTAGCGTATTAGTTCAACCTTTTCCAAGAGAAAAAAAAGGAGTTGTGCGGGAGAAATAGGATGGAATGCATGGATGTCTTCATCGTCCAAATTCTATTTATCGACCAAACTATTTATGTTTTGAACACTGTCATCCTTAATGTTGCTGAGAGGGTCTGGATGTGCGGCATATTTGGCTTCACGCTTAAGAAGCCTGTCCCTACGATTCAAGCCTTGGGTGTTCTTGAAAGGTTGGAGGTTCATCAGTATGAGAATGAGTCTACACCGGTCGGCGGGTACGGTGCAGGCGTTGCTATCCTTGATAGTGATGGAGGCGTCGTTCATTGGAAGATAGGCAAGACTGGCGACGCGTCGCCAGCGAAGCAGTTGGCCAGCATTGTTGATGCTGATGAAGCATCTGTCTTGATCGGGCATGTGAGGATGCCGAGTCCCGAATTTATGGCTAGTGTTAAGTTTAAAGAGGCCGCTCAGCCTTACGTCGTTGAACGTGACCCTAAGTTGATTGTTGCGTCTGTGCACAACGGCAAGGTGCAGAACTACAAGGAACTCAGGGCCAAGCTGGGCCAAACCCACGTGTTTGAATCCGAAAAATTAGATCTTATCGATTCTGAGGTTATTCCACACTTTTTCGAAGAAGTGCTGAGCGAAAAAGAAGAAACGGACGAGGCCCTGTATTCACTCCTCTGCACTCTGCATGGGTCAAGCGCCATCGGTCTGCTGCAAGCTGGTGAAGAAAACGCGTTCATACATTTGATCCACCGGGGAAAAACAAGAGGTTTGACGGTCTGGGCAAACGGTCGAAATGAGATGGTTTTCTGCAGCAGGAAAGAAGCCTTGACCCCGCAGTTCCGCAATATCCTAACTGGAGGTAAGTTCAAAGAGAAAGCCTCGATTGCATACCGTGAAGACGCTGGTTTGAAGCTTTCCTTCCAGATAGGATCAAGGTAAAAGAATAAACCCTGCGCTTGCCGATTATTCTTCGGAATCCCCCGATGCCTGAAGCCTTAGATTCCAACGTCTTCAACCTGCTTTCGAAACCCGTCCGTGAAGCGCTGAGTGAGTTGGGGTTTTCCGAGCCTACATTGCCGCAGGTCCTGGCTTTTCCGCCGATTCTGGCCAGACGTAACGTGCTGTTGATTGCACCTACGGGAAGTGGAAAGACAGAGGCGGTTCTTCTTCCCATTTTCTCCAGTTTCATCCAGCGAAGAGACGAGAAGGGCATATCGATAGTCTACATTACGCCTTTGAGGGCTTTGAATCGTGACATGCTGAAGCGCTTGGGCTTCTGGGCTTCAAAGCTTGACATCTCGATAGAGGTTAGGCACGGCGACACGGAGATGAAGCTTCGTAGGAGGCAGGCCATTTCGCCTCCGAACATGCTTGTCACGACGCCTGAGACTCTTCAGGCTATCCTGCCGGGCTTGCGTATGAGACAGCATCTGAGCCACGTAGAGTACGTCATCGTTGATGAAGTGCACGAGTTGGCTTCTAGCAAGCGCGGAGCTCAACTCTCCGTGGCGTTGGAACGGCTCTTCGAAGTTGTCGGAAAAGACTTTCAGAGAATAGGGCTATCAGCAACAGTTGGTAATCCCGATGATGTCGCAAAGTTTATGGTTGGAACAGACAGAGAGGTACAGGTTGTTCAAGCATCCTTACCAAAGGGTTACAGGTACACCGTGGAAAACCCCAGTCCGAGTGACGCGGATTATGATTTGGCCGGTAAGCTTCGAACTTCGCCTGAAGCCGCGGCTAGGATCAGGAGAATTGTTGAGCTTGTTGACGCTCACAAGTCAACGTTGATTTTTGTGAACAGCCGGCAGAATGCTGAGATGCTCGGCTACAAGTTTAATCAGCTCGGCAGATCTGACATTGCGGTTCATCACGGTTCGTTGTCAAGGGAGGAGCGTGCTCAGATTGAGGACGAATTCAAAGCTGGCGTCCTGAAAGCTCTGGTTTGTACGAGCACTCTGGAGCTGGGTATCGACATCGGATCAGTCGATCTTGTGGTCCAGTATCTATCGCCCAGACAAGTCAGCAGTCTGATCCAAAGGGTCGGCCGAAGTGGCCACCGCCTGAACATGCTTTCCGAAGGCGTAATCGTCACGGCTTTTCCAGACGATACCCTTGAATCGGTCGCCGCTGTAAAAAACGCGTATGCGAGCAGGCTTGAGCCCGTGTTGATTCACGAAGGAGCCCTAGACGTTTTGGCTCACCAGATCGTCGGTCTGCTGATGGATAAGGGAACCTTGAGCATCGACGAATCGTTGACCGTCATCCGCAGGGCTTATCCATACCGAAACCTTTCAGAGGAGATTTTTTCGGACGTGATATACTTTTTAGACAGCTTGAACGAGTTAAGGTTTGACGTAGAAGGAAGAGCCTTGAGGAAGGCGCGGGGGACTAGGAAATACTACTATGAGAATTTGAGCATGATCCCAGATGAGAGGCGCTATCCGATTGTGAACGTGATCTCGGACCATAGGATCGGGATCTTGGGTGACGAGTTCATGGCCTTGCATGCTCGCGTCGGCCTAAACATGATCGTTAAGGGCAAAGTGTGGCGGATAGTGCAGATTGAAGAGGAAACAGGCACGGTCTATGTCGTGCCCTCTGAAGATCCGCTTGCCGCGATACCAGGCTGGGATGGGGAGATGATTCCCCTGCCCTTCGATTTAGCGCAGCAGACTGGCAAGATGAGAGAAAGACTCTGGCAACTTTGGAAAGAGTCAGGCACCGCTGAAGCTGCTGCGGAAAAGGCTGGAAAAGAGCTGGCCACGAGCAAGGCGGACCTGCTTGAAGCCGCGAAGGAAGTTGAGGAGCACGTTAAGGAAGGATCGCCGTTGCCCACGCATAGACAAATTGTGGTTGAGGCATTTGACAAGTATCTCATCGTTCACGCTTCATTCGGAGAGATCGTGAATCGCACGTTGGGCGGCGTGTTCGACAGCATACTCTCAGATCGAGAGGTCATCGTTGGCTGGTGGAACGACGGTTATCGCATCCTGATCGAAGCGAGGCATAGGTTGACGCCGCAAGAACTGGAGAACCTGAGCAGGGCCATGTTCAGCTTGTCCGATGAAGAGGTTGAGAAGGCTTTCGGCGATTATTTGGAAGCGAAGTTTCCCTTCTCATACAAGATGAGGTTCGTTGCTCAACGGTTCGGCGCCCTGCCCCGGGGAAAGACTATGGGTCCAGAGAGAGAAGGCCAGCTGGTTCATCAGTTTCGGGACACGCCTATCTATGATGAGACTCTGCGCGAGGCCATGGTTGAGAAGGTCGATGTCCCGAAGACCAAGGAAATAATGAGCGACATTAGGAATGGAAAAATCAAAGTCAGCACAGCCTATCGTGCTGAGAGACCCACGCCTTTGGCCTATCATATCCTTTCCAAGTTTTCTGATGTTTCAGAGTTGATGGCTCCCGAACAGGTCTTGCTGAGCAACATCCAAAAAATGAAGAAGGCAACAGATGCCAGAATGGCATCACTGCTATGCATGCAGTGCGGCGAATGGGACGGCCAGATTAAGATCGGAAGCCTGCCAGATCAGCCAGAATGCGGAAAATGCAAATCACGATTATTGGCGCTACTATACCCCAGCCAGAACTCAAATCACATAAGTGAGCTTCTAAGGAGAAGACGCGAAGGCGCGGAATTATCTGAAGATGAGCTCAGAGAGTTGACTCATGCGCGGCGCACTGCTGATCTGGTATTAAGCTACGGGAAGAAGGCAATAACAACGTTAGAGACCAAGGGTGTCGGCCCAGAAACCGCCTCCAGGATTCTTGGAAAAATGCATGCGAAAGAGGACGAGTTCTACATGGACCTCTTGAAAGCCAAAATACAGTATCTACGCACAAGAGAATACTGGGATGACAGGGAACGCCGAGGGAAATCTGGACGGGCCACCTCCTAATACGACGGTGGTTTGCCAGAAGTTGGTGTAGACTTGGCATGGCGCTCTGAAATGATGGATGGGGCCAAAAGGGGGTTCATCGATGAAATTGGTTCGCTACCTTTCGAAAATAAGTGAACATGAAAACGTGGAATGCTACGGATTATTGATGGCGCGCAAGGCAGTAGACTTGCGCAGTCTGGCTGAAGCTTCTGACGTGGAATTTCCACGATCGCTTAGCGACTTTATAGTTCTCGGACCTGGCGCTTTAGAAAGGGCGGAGCGTTTGCTTGAGCATGCTTCAAAAAGAGAGATAGCTGATGCCTCGTTGCCTGCCGATCAGGCTAGGCTGCTGGCGCCGATTGCTTTTCCCCCAAAAATCATCTGTCTGGGCTTGAACTACCGAGATCATGTTTCGGAGACAGGTGGGACGATCCCTGATGAGCCGGTAATTTTCATGAAGCCTCACACGGCGATTATTGGTCCAAACGAAAAGATTGTGAAGCCCAGTTTTGTTGAGAAGCTCGATTATGAGGCTGAGTTGGCCATCGTCATAGGAAAACAGGTTAAAAATGTTTCAGTCTCAACGGCTTCGGCATGCATCTTTGGATACACAATTTTTAATGACGTTTCAGCCCGCGATATTCAGTTCAAGGACAAACAGTGGACAAGAGGGAAAGGCTTTGACACTTTCGCCCCAACAGGCCCGTGCGTAGTCACAGCGGACCAACTTCAAGACGTTTCTAACCTTTCCCTTCGCACGTGGGTCAACAGTGAGCTTCGGCAAGATTCAACCACAAGAAACATGGTCTTTAATGTCTATGAAATAGTGCACCATCTGAGCCGTGTGATGACATTGGAACCGTGTGACATTATTGCCACAGGTACTCCTTCCGGCGTCGGTTTTGCAATGAAACCTCACGCAAAGTTTTTGCATGCTGGTGACAGCGTGAAGATTGAAATTGAGAAGATCGGCACTCTTGAAAACGTGGTCGTTGAAGAAGGGCACGACTAGTGCCCACCAAAAGGAACCCCAATATCTGCAATACGTTTTCCCGTATTAGTTCATGCTCTTTAAACATTGATTGTCGCTGTTGATTCACATTCTCATATTTGTTTAACTAGGAAGCGCCGACTGAATTGCGGAGTGAATGTTATGGCGCGCGCTCAAGTTAAGGCTTCGGAGGAGAAGCGCGGGCTTCAACATGATTCCTGTAACAGGAACAAGATAGAAGATATCCGTCGGCTGAGAACGTTTATCAATTTGATACTTGTTTCTGACCAAGCATGAGCGACTTGGAATTAGAGGCCATGAGACGAAAAAGATACCTACAGCTTCAGAAAAGAATCGCGATAAAAGAAAACAAGACCAAGGAGCCGAATGCTGATGACGTCTTGAACAGAGTTTTCAAAGGCAGAGCATGGGAAGTCTTCAACTCGGCAAATCATCAGTTTCCAGAAGTTATGACCAGAATAAAAGAACTGCTGGTGAAACTTGCCTTATCAGGTGAAGTAAAGGAAATTACTGGAGAAGAGCTTTATCTTTTCTTGGTAGATCTCGGTTTGAAGGTCAGGCTTCAGACGAAGATCGAGTTTGCGAGTCATGGAGAAGTGAAGTCACTTCATGATAGACTGAAAGAGGAGTTACGCAAAACCTAGAAGAAAATAGCTTGTCGCCACCATAGACTCGGTTATCTCTTGGGACAGCCCCGTTTATCCAGACGGATGGGAGCTGTTTCAGTTCTGCTGTTTTCTCTGGAGCACGTAGTATAGAGAGCTTACGATTATGATTCCTGCCGCGACGAACCAGGCGAGTTCAGGTAGGGAGAACATGAGAATGACGCAGCTGACTAGACCGAGGCAAGGGATCAGAGGGAAGAACGGGGCCTTGAAAGTGGTCAGGTTTGGGACTTTCTTTCTGAGTCTCATTGCAGAAGTGTGAAGGATGATGTGAGTGCACAGCATCGAGAAGCTCGTTATCGCGGCGCTTTGGGGTAGACTCAAAAAAGAGGCCAGGGTTGCCATCAGCCCACCCGTGATTAATATTGAAACGTAGGGAGTACCGAATTTTGAATGAATTCTGGACAGAGATTTTGGGAACTGTCTGTTCCTTGCGATGGCAAATGAAACTCTGGACAGCCCGAGGAGATTTGTTAAGAGAACACTGACGAGGGCAACCACAGCTCCTAAAGAAACAGTCTTGATTAACAGGAAATTCCCTGTAGCGGTCGCGGCGAGAGCGATTGGCGATCCTGAGTTTCCGAGACTTGTGTAGCTCACAAGCCCTGTTGCGACAAGGCCTGTTATAGCGTACAGGATTGCAGACGCGGCTAATCCAAAGAGGATAGAAAGTGGCAATGTTCTCTTAGGGTCTTTTACCTCCTCGCCCAGAGCGGCTATTCTTCCAAACCCCAAATATGCAAAGAATATGAAACCCGCTCCTTGGAGAATACCAAACGGACCATTGGGCATAAACGGTGAATAGTTTTGCGGGTGGATCTGGAATACCCCAACGATCACAAATATAGAGAGTATCGCGATTTTTATCAGGACCAAAATATTGTTGACAGTGGCTGAATACTTCAATCCAATGAGGTTAAGAACTGTTAAGACCAGAGCAGCGATGACGGCAATCTCGTTGAGTTCGCCGCCTAAAACTGGAAATAGCACAACAAGGTAGCTTGCCAACCCTAGGCTTATCGCCGTCCCGGACACAGTTTGTGCGGACAGCCACAGGCAGCCCGAAATGAACCCAGCGTAAGGATGAATCATCTCGTAGGCAAATTCATATGTTCCTCCCTCTTTCGGGATCGCCGAGCTGAGTTCTGCAAAGCTGAGCGCAGTGAACAAGGCAACGGTTGCCGCGATGATCATCGATATTATGACCGCTGGTCCGGCATATCCTACGGCCACGCCGAGGACGACGAAGATCCCTGCGCCGATTATTGCCCCAATGCCTATTGCCGTAGCATCAAAAAGGCTTAGAGTTCTCTTAAGCTCCATCTTTTCCAACGCCGAGTAATTGGAAGGAGATTACTTATAATAGATTCTATAACCTCTTTTATCGCTAGTCGCAAGATCTACACAGAGTGTGAGTCGACTGAGGTCTTGAACCGAAAGACATTTTTGTGGAGCGATCGACCTACTAGCGGGATGCACGTACATGAAGCCCAGGACCGAAAGAATTGAAGCGATCCCCCCACTGAAGTGCGAACCCATGCGAAGAGGACGCCAAGACATAGTCATGGGCATTCTTAAGGTTGCGAAGCATGGAAGCAAGAAAACCAACATAATTGACAGAGTGAAATTGAGTTCAGCACAATGCAGCAAGTATCTTGATGATTTGAAGGCAGCAGGCTATATTTCTCAGGAAGGCATGGTTTGGAAAACAACCGAAAAAGGACTCCAAGTCATTAACGCATGCCAAATATGCTTTAGCCTAATGAATCTTGCATAGCGAGCTCAGCGTCTCGGTCCAAATGTGACTAGACAAGTATTCCATCAACTTTTCTGGCGTGGGCCCGAAACGCCGTTGCAATCCCTAGGCACGATTTGGGGGGAAACCATTTGGGCACCCTTTCTTGGTAGGCAATTATCTCTTCGCCGAGCATCCAAATGAGGCCTTTTTCCTCGTACGTTACTATGCTATTGTGAGCAGGTCGAGGGCTAGTTTGAGCGATGTGCATTTTTGTAGGCCAATGCGCGTTCTATTCTTTTCTTCCCTGATGGGTGGTCGTAGAAGAGGAATTCGATGATGTTGCTTGGATATGCGTATCTTAGGTTTCGGTCACAAAGCTTTGTCATGGCAGATATGTAGGCATCGGGGTTTTCAACCAGGTCCAGTTCATACTGGTCGCATTGGCCTTCAGCCCACCGACTGAGCGTGTTCATCAAAGGAATGAAGCAGGCGTATAGCAGCCCCAGCGTCAAAGCCAACAATGGAAGAGAGGAGGCAGAATCAACGCGCCCAAGGAATCTGGAACCGCTTTGTAGTATCAGATTTGTTATGAAAAGCATGAGGAGAAGAGCTCCGGCGAATAGTACTGTGAGTTTCCAGATGTGACCGTATATGTGATGCCCGATCTCGTGTCCCATGACACTCTCGGTCTCTTCTTTCGAGAAGTTCGATAGGAAGGTGTCGCTTAGCAGCATTCTGCGTGTTTTGCCCACACCAGTCAAGGCTGCAGTAGCTTTCTTCGTTTTTGCTCCAGCCTTCATCTCGAAGACTCCTATGACTTTTATTCCGGCCTTTTCGGCAAGTTTTGTAAGGCGGTTCAGCAAATCCTGGTCTTCTAATCTAGGGAACTTGTAGAAGAGAGGCATTATCAATACTGGCGCTACGTACATGAAGAGGGCGATGAAGAAAGCCGACACGAGCCAAGTGAATACCCACCAGTAGCTGGGGTTGAGCCACATGAAATTGTAGACTCCTTCAACGAAGAGAAGAACAAGGAGCAGTGACAGGACTGAAACTTTCACGTTGTCCCAGAACCATTCACGTAGACTTTGAGTCGACAATTCGAACTTGTGTTCCAAGATGTATCCGTCGTAGCAGTCGAAGGGAAGCGAGACAAGCCAGAAAGCAGCATAACCGATCAAGGCATACAGAGCCACTGTGAGCGAGCGGTCAGAAACGTATGCTTGAATCGAATTCTCCAAGGCATTAGAAAGCCGCAGGCTGAGTGCGAGCAACCCCAAAACTAGTAACACTGTGCCTTTGAACACGGACACACGCAGTCCGCCGTAGAGATAATTCCTAGCTTTCCTTTGAATCTCAGGGTCAAAACCATACAACGACTCAGACAATCATGACCACCCTAATCACAAGGACGCAGTCCCTCCATCCATTCTTTGGACATCGTTGATATTCTTTTCTGATACGATCCTTACTATGAGTTTCAGAAAGGTAAGTTGCGAATAGTGCTCTAGTTGGGAGAAAAAACGGGAGGGTCTAGTTTGGTCTTAACTTCAGGCTTTCTTTTTCCGTAAGGCTATGGCATATTTGTTTTTGCGGTTGGATGACTTGGCGATGGCGACGGCGGCCAGAGTTGCAATCAGCATCATGGCTAGTGGATATTGAAATTCAGGGGTGATTGGGTTCGAGTCTCCATTCACAGTTCCGGATATTCTTCCAGATTGACTTGCTGGAATAGTTTGCAAGTGGAAGTTCACTGTGGTGACTTGGTTTTCTACAACACTCACGCCTGTGAAATTCTGATTCTGGTACCCATTAGCCGATGCAGTCACCGTGTATGTATCGTTTACCAAGTTCTGGGAAATCGCGTAGTTGCCATTTTGGTCAACGGTTGCACTTCCATAAGAGAAATGTGTATCGCCAGTCGCCGTAACCTGAGCGTATGGTATGGGATGGTTGTTGACATCCATGACCGTTCCCATAATTGTCCCTGATGGCTGGGGAGCAGCGATGGTGAGTTCGAGGTTGATGTTAGGAGTTTCCTGACCAACGGTGACGACCACACCGGTGGGGTAGAGCGCGTCCAAAGGCGGTTGGGCAGTTGAGTTGACATTAAGCCCTGATGTCACTATTACTGTATAGTTGCTGGCTGCTAGTCCACTTACAATTCTGTAGTGGCCAGTAGCGTTTGTTTGAGCGCTCCCGAAGTTACTGAACGTTTGGTCATATGCCGTAACGGTCAAGTTTGCCAGCCCTTGGCCTCCTGGCGTGGTTATTCTGCCGGATATGATTCCTGAGCGTTGAAGATAGATGTCGATTCCTGTGGTCTTGGTCCCCGCTGTGACGGTGATTGACCCAATCGTTTTTCCAACGTATCCTTCTGGCGAGAAGATGCTGACGTTGTAGGTTCCTGTTCCGAGGTTCGTAAAAATCGAATAGTTTCCAGATGAATCAATCGTGGCAAGTCCAAAGTAAGTTCCGTTGCCATTGGAAAGGTATGCTGAGACTGACTTGCCCATTAGGCCAATATGACTAATGCTGTCGGCTACTCTTCCAAAGATTCCGCCGGAGAGGCTCATGTAAAAAGTTACGCCTAAAACCTCGGATCCAGCAGTAACCATTACGTTGTCGTTTTCGGCGTTGAGATAACCTTGTTGCGAGGCTACTACCGTGTAATTTCCAGACGTCAGACCGTTAGTAATATTGAATTGTCCATTGTTATCTGTGCTGGTGTATCCAAAACCTCCAGATCCAAAAGCCGTGACTAGCACGCCGGACAAGGGCAATCCCGAACTCGCATCGACTACTGCAAAGTCGTTCTTCTCGGATGAAACTGAAGTCCCACACATTGAAGCCTGAAGTGCGAAACTGAACAAAACGGCACAAATCAGAATGCTAATAATCCTTGTTAGTAACACAGATTGCATTCGCCTCTAATCAGCCATTTCTCGGTCAACTTATTAAAAACCTGGGAATCAAAAGGCCAAAAAGGATCATCTTGAGGAAACGTTGCAGGCGGCATATTTGGATCCGAATATTCATGATACATTGAAACTTAGGAGGGGTAGCGCATTTTGAACCGTTTCAACCGTCAGAATTGCAGCTCAGCACTTTCAATCCTTCGCATGCATAAAAACTCCAGAAAGTTTGAAAAATCACGGGTGGACCAGCTCTTCGCACTTTTCACCTCCAGTAGGTGAAGGCCAGTTCACCAGATTCTCATACGTGTCGACCAAAGGCTCGGTCAGAGTAAGGAAATGAGAAAGAATAAGTAAGGGGCTTAACCTGCCTGTTGCTGTTTTCTTTTCAGCATGTTCTCTAGTATCGGCTTCATCTTGGCGTTTTCAGCGTTGATTTTCTCCTTGCCCAGAGCCTGCATTTGCGCTGTCATGTCCCTGATTACTTCTGCGAACTTTATGCCTTCGGCTGCTGAGACGTATTCGACTCTGAACCTTTCTGGGCTCATTCCGAGCTTCTGCAGCATCGGCGCCAAGGCATCCATCCTGGCTTTCATCTTGTAGTTCCCGCTTATGTAGTGGCAGTCGTATGGCAGGTGGCAGGCTCCGACTAGGACCATGCCGGCTCCGAGTCTGAAGGCTTCGAGCACGAAGTCTCGGTCAACTCTGCCGGAGCACATCACACGAATAGGCCTGATCGTCGGCGGATATTCGAACCTGCTCGTGCCTGCCAAGTCTGCGCCAGCGTAGCTGCACCAGTTGCACAAGAAGCCTAGAATCTTCTCTTCTGGGTTCTCTTCTAGGGCGGTTCTTATCTGTGCCATGATCTGCGCATCAGTGAAATGTCTCTGCGTGATCGCGTCAGCCGGACATTCTGCTACGCAGGTTCCGCAGCCGTGGCACATGGCCGTGAAGACTTCTGCAACCTGTCCTTCTGGGGCCCTGACTGCACCGTACGGGCATGCTTTCGCGCATAGTCCGCATTTTGCTTTTGTGTTGCGGCACTTTGATGGGTCAACTTGGGCGACGATGGGTTGGATCTTCCATTTTGGCTGCGACAGTATCGTGGCTGCTCTGGATGCTGCGCCCATGCCTTGGGAGACGCTGTAGGGTACGTCTTTTGGGCCTTGGCAGCCTCCTGCCACGAACACTCCGTCTGCCGGTGTGTCTATGGGCTTCAGCTTCGGATGGCTTTCCATGAAGAAGCCGTCGCTTCCTCGGCTGATGTTGAACACTCGGGCTACTTCGTCTGAGTCCTGGGCCGCGGTTGCGGCTGTGGCCAGGACGATCATGTCTGTTTTGACTTCGACTGGTTCACCGTTTTCCCTCTCAGCCTGCACGACGAGCTTTGCCGAGCCGGCGTTTTCTGTGACTCTTCTGCCCAGAAGCTTTGTGCGGATGAAGTTCACGCCGAGGTTCTGAGCTTTTCGGTACAGTTCTTCGTAGCCTTTCTTGTTGGCTCGCATGTCCGTGAATACGACGTTGATGTCCAGTTTGTCGCCGTACTTTTCTTTGAGGAATACGGCGCTTTTCAGCGTGAGCATGCAGCAGAAGCCTGAGCAGTACTCGTATTTTTTGAGGTCGCGTGAGCCCACGCATTGAATGTACGTGAGGCTTTGTGGCATTTTTCCGTCTGATGGCTTCCAAAGCGTTCCGAGCACCTGTGTGCCGGAGTCGATGATGCGTTCAAGCTGCAGGGCCGTTATGACGTCTTTGTACTTGCCGAAGCCATAGTCTGGCAGGTCATAGGGCTCGTAGACGTCGTAGCCTGTTGCCACGACGATGCACCCGACTTCAAGTGCCTGCTGGCTAGGCTGCTGTTCATAATTTACTGCTCCCACTGGGCAGATTTCTTGGCATTTGCTGCAGCTTCCATCCTTAAAGTGCAGGCACGTGTCCTTGTCTATGATGTATGTGTTAGGAGTCGCGTTAGTGAAGGGCGTGTAGATGGCTTTTCGTTTTCGCATGCCTGCGTTAAACTTGCTGGGCACTTCTACGGGGCAGGCTTCGGAGCATTTGCCGCAGCTTGTGCACTTGGTCTCGTCGACGTATCTGGGTCTTGTTTGCACCTCGGCCTTGTAGCTGCCGATGACGCCTTCGACCTTCTTGACTTCAGAACCTGTGAGTAGCTTGATGTTTGGGTGAACGGCCACGGCGCCTATCCGCGTTGCAACGCACGAAAACCTTGGACAGTGAATCTGCTGGGGACAGTTGGAGCATTCGAACACTGGAAAAGTCTTGCCTAATTGGGCCATGTGGCCGCCGATCGTTTCGGCCTTGTCAACAAGATAGGTCTGGTAGCCCATGTCGGCAATGTCCAACGCCGCGCTCGCTCCGGCTACTCCGGCGCCGACGACCAGCGCTTTGTTCGTTACGGGAACTTCAAAAACGTCAAGAGGCTCAAGCAATCGTACTTTTGCCACGGCCATGTTCACGAGCTCTTTGGCTTTTTCCGTGGCTTCCTTAGGGGTGCCTTGATGGCACCAAGATGAGAATTCGCGGATGTTCGCCATCTCGTACAGATACTGGTTCAATCCAGCCTCGGAAACGGTTCGTCGAAAAGTGGGCTCATGCATTCTCGGGGAGCATGCTGCCACGACTACGCGGTTCAGCTTGTGTTCCCTGATTCCCTTTCTGATTTCTTCTTGGCCGGGATCAGCGCACGTGTAGCGATTGGTCTTGACGTAGACCACGTCGGGCAGGGTTCGAGCGTAGTTTGCCACGTCCTCTACATCGACGGTGCCGGCGATGTTGAGGCCGCAGTAGCAGATGTAGATGCCTATTCGCAGTTCTTCAGGCTTGGCAGATTTTTCCTGGCTCACGTCTTAGCCTCCTTCTCCATTACGGCGCCTATCTGAGCGGTGATCTGCTTGTCAGAGTAGTTCGGCATCTTTATGGCGTCCATCGGACAGGCCGAGCTGCATATGCCGCATCCTCGGCAGAGACCTTCGGTGACTTTTGCCAGTTCTTTATCGCCAGTTTTCTCAACCTTGATCGCGTTGTAGCTGCATGCGGATTCGCAGACTCTGCAGCCGCTGCATAGGTCTTCATTTACGTTGGCGACTATGGGCTCGACCAGCCATGAATCCTTCCTGAGCACGCTTGCGGCTTGTGCGGCCGCGGCGCTGCCCTGAGCGACGCTGTACGGTATGTCTTTCAGGCCTTGGCAGGCGCCTGAAAGGAATATTCCGGGGACATCAGTGTCTGTGGGTCTTATTTTTGGTTGGCATTCTACGAAGAAGCCGTCTTTGTTGAGTGGTAGATTGAGGATTTTTGCCAGTTCTGGCGCTGTGCAGGCGGATATGGCAGCGTTTGCCAAGACTACCATTTCGACGTTGGCTGAGACGGGTTTGCCGTCTTCTGTTTCAGCGTAGACCGTTAGGTTCTTGGTCTCTGGGTCTTCGGTTATTCGCCGGTTTTCCAGCTTGGTTCTGATGAATTTGACGCCTGCTTTCTGTGCTCGGTTGTAGAATTCCTCGTATCCCTTGAAGTTGCTTCGCATGTCGTTGAAGAAAACATATACGTCGATCGCGTCCTTGTACTTCTCTTTAAGCATGACCGAATGCTTCAGCGTGTACATGCAGCAGAAGCTTGAACAGTACTCGTACCTGTTGATGTCCCGAGACCCCACGCACTGCATGAAAGCGATAGAATGCGGCTTCTGTCCATCCGAGGCTCGGACAACTTTGCCAGCCGTGGGTCCAGCTGCCAGGATGAGCCGTTCGAACTCTAGGGCCGTGAAGACATTGTAGTATTTGCCGTAGCCCGTCCATTCCATGCCCTTGGGGTTGAACATGTCATAGCCTATTGAGACTATTATGGCTCCGACGTTGACTTCTATTTCTTCGGGTTTCTGGTCGAAGTTTATTGCTTCACGGGCTCCGCAGGCGTCTACGCATTTGAAGCATTCGATGCAGTAGTCGCGGTTAATCGTGTAGATGAGCGGGACAGCTTGATCATAAGGAACGGAAATAGCCTTTCTCACGCCCAAGTACATGTCGGCATAGTTTGGATATTCTATCGGGCAAGCGTCCTTGCATTCGCCGCAGCCCGTGCAGTTCCCGGCTATCACGTATCTTGGGTTTTTCCTTATCTTGACTTTGAAGTTGCCAACGTGCCCGTCAACCTTCAGAACGTCAGCGAACGATATTATCTCGATGTTCGGATGCCTTCCGACGTCCACCATCTTTGGGCCTTCGATGCAGATGCTGCAGTCCAGGGTTGGGAATGTCTTGTCCAAAAGCGCCATGTAGCCGCCGATTGTTTCTGTCTTTTCAACCATGTAGACCTTGAAGCCCATGTCCGCGAGGTCTAGGGCAGCGTTTATGCCCGATATGCCCCCGCCGATCACCATGACCTTCTTCGTCATGGGCAACTCGATGGGCTGGAGGGGTTCAAGGACTCTTGCCTTGGCAACGGCCATTCGGACTATGTCTTTGGCC